>Ga0247834_1000267_pt1 | contig 101772 bp, 92 predicted proteins | sample LaCruzMarch2015__8_FD_187118 | JGI IMG/M metagenome (GOLD analysis project Ga0247834, IMG submission 187118) | Freshwater microbial communities from meromictic Lake La Cruz, Castile-La Mancha, Spain - LaCruzMarch2015_12m | ecosystem: Environmental > Aquatic > Freshwater > Lake | place: Spain...
AACCACGGCTTTGTCGGGGCTGGCGACAGATCCTGCGGGAGTAAAATAGGAGTCCAGATCTGTAGCACGGCCGGTTTCAAGTTTGAAGAAAAGCACCAAAGTCGTGAGCAGGATCAACCGGATGCGGCTAAATGCTGAAAACGACGCACGATTCGGCACTCTATCAATACGGAGATGGTTCATGTTTTTTAGGAGATGAGGAGTGCTAAAGTTTTTGGCTGGATTGTGAAAGGGGCAGGCAAGCAGGGAGAAAAGCGAGAAATACGCGGGGGCTTTTTGTTGTTCATTTTACCGTCACTTTCTGGTCAGCCTTGAAAAATGCGCCTACCTCGCGCTCCCATTCGTCGGCCATGAGCTGGTGACCGCGATAGGTCGGGTGGACTTTGTCCCATACCCAGTAGTCGGCTGGCGCCCGCTTGGCGGCCTCATCCATCACAGGCTGGAGCTTCACATGGGCAGCGCCGTATTTTTTTGCGAGTTTCGCGACGATCTCCTGTCTCTTTTCCATCTTATCGTCTATCTGGCCCGTTGGCTTCAGGAAAGGCGCGCAGAGCACCAGCTTCAAGTTTGGATTGGCGGCCCTCGCCTCGCCAATGAGCTTGTCATATACCTGCTCATACTGGTCCAGCGGAATCTTTTTGGTGTGGTCATTGACCCCGATAAGGACGCTCAGCATATCTGGTTTGAGGTCAATCATGTCCTGTTTCCAGCGTTTCTCGAGATCAAGCACCGTATTGCCGCTGATGCCTCGGTTTACGAAGTCCAGTTGCAATTCCGGAAACGCCGCGCCCTGCCTAGCGGCTATGAGGAATACATAGCCGTGTCCCAGTATGTGATTTGGATCTGCGGACCGCCCACGATTCATGTCTGTAATGGAATCGCCTATGAAGAGGATGCGAGCTCCGGTAGTGAAGGCCGGAATTGGTTCGACGGCGGCTTGGAGCGCAGCCAGCGGTGCGAGCAGCAAGGCAGTGAGGGTTGTGATTTTATTCATGGGTGCATTCCTTTATCGACGCGTTCATTTGGCGGCTCCCGACGGCACGACGGAGACCGGCGCGGTGACGAGCGGCTTGCTCGTGATCAGCCCGATGCCACGCCCCTTGTTGCCAGTGGCGCAGTAGTAAAGATAGAATGTCTCGTTCTTCGGGTTGTAAACGAGTGAAATCTTGTGGGCGTATTCTTGGTCCAGCCCGCTGGGATTACCCCCCGCCTTGTAGAGCGGTTCGGGATGAGCCGTCCAATGGACGAGATCACGCGAAAAGGCGGCCATGATGTGGGCCTTGCCTTTGCCGACCCCAAAGTAAAACATCACCCAGTGGTCGCCGTCGCGGAACACCTTGCCGTCGGAACAGAACTTCTCGTCATAGCCGCCTTTCCGGACCCGCACGATGGGATTGTGTGAAAAACGTTTCCAGTTCAGCAGATCGGTGGAGGTTGCACCTCCCATCTGCTCGATCCAAGCGGGCATGCGTTTGGCATTATAGAAATTGTAGAATTTTCCTTCGTGTTCCACCAACCAGGGCTGATAAATGCAATCTTTCTCCCAGTCCGCGCAATCGTTGTCATGGATCGAAAGAATCGGGGTATCCTTGGCGCGCTGCCATGTCAGACCATCTTGGCTGGTGGCCACGCCTTCATAGCCGGGGTCGATTTCATAGCCGCCCTGTTTGGCATAGCAGCCGTAGAGGGTCCAAAACCTGCCCTCGCGCCGCTTCAGGATCCGAGGCGACTTGATGTCGTAGGACTCGTAGAGAAACGCGCCAATCACGCAGCCGCCGAAGTCAAACTCGCCCGGCTTGCCGAAGCCCATGGCCAGACGCGGATTGGTCCACTCGACGAGGTTCGTGCTTTCAGCCACGAACGAGTTGTAGCCTTTGCCATTGAAGGCGATGAAGCTCATAAACCATTTGTCCGGCTGGTTGGGCAATTGATAGATGGTCGGAACATCCGTGTTTTTGAAATCCGCGTGGTCAGGGATGTTCGGCTGGGCGGGAATGACGTGTCCGGGCTGGTAATGCCAGTCGCGATACGGCGCGGACCACTTGTCCAGCGTCTGCCGGTCATTCTCTTGAGTCGTGGTCGGTTCGGCGGCGTGCAGCGCAGCCAGCGGCGCGAGCAGCAGGGCGGTGAGGGTGTGTTTCATGATGAACTTTCTACCCGGCAAAGATAAGGGTGAGCTTGTCCAGGATCGGCTTGGAGTCGTTCTCGGTGGTGTCCGTGGTTTTTAACTCGATTTGGAATCCATGCCCCTCCGGCAGCTTCGATAGATCAAGTGCAGCTGGCACCTTGGCGACCTGTTTGGAGAATCCGGGGATGTAATCATATTTTTCGCGGACCTCCTGCCAGGGCGTCCACTCGTTGATTTTGCCATCGTTGTCGGTATCCACCCCCACCCTCGCTTCGACCCGTTCCACCCAAGGTCCGGGGCTGATGTAATCGTTTTTCGTCTGGTTGATCAGATAGAAACGGCCTTCAGCAAAGCAAATATCCGGGTCGGGATGGCCGCTGCCGAAGCTGCCGCAAAAGGCGAACGGCTTGTTGATGTCCGCGGAGGTGAACCGCGCGATACTCATGGCTTTCGAGCCCGCCGGTTCGAAGTCGCCAAAGAGGTAATATTGTCCCCCGATCGCGATTGCCGCCCAATCGCCATAGGCATTTTGGGCGGGCTCGTGGATCTCATACTCGGCCACATTTGACGGGAAGTTTTTTGGATCCTCCTTGGTCCAATGAGGGTGCTTGAACGTACCCATCCTGCCGGTCGACTTGGTGCGTTGATCAACGGACGGCGCCAAGAGTTTGAAGTTTCCGAGTCCATCCGAACTGACCGCATGGCTGGCCAGTGGGGAATCCCAAGCATGCTTGGAAGCATCAATGGGACTCCAGTCCTCGGAGATCAGGTGAAACTTGCCATCCAAATCCCGAATGATCGCGCAATCCGACCCATGGGACGGATCATCAAAGGCCATCCCCATATCCTTGCCGGGCATTCCGTCGGTGAGATCCGCGTCGATGATCAAATGAGGATCTTTATCGTTTGGAAAATCATAATACAGATAGGCTTTCCCATCGACGAATTCGGCGGTCGTCATCCATCGCGCCCGCTGATCACTAACGGGTCCGTGATGCACCCAATGGACCATGTCGCGGCTCTGCCAGGCATGGTAGCCACCGAGGGATTTCTTCAAGCCGCCCGGGGCATTGAATTGGTTGGTCCACTGAGTCGTTTGGAGAGGGATATCAAATCCTTCCAACTTCGCTTCCTGTGGAGTGAAGTTTTTCGCAAACTTCTTGTCCATGTTCAGCCCGAAAATCCAATAGTCTCCGGGACCCTTGGTCAGCAGAACCGGGGCGTCGTCCAAGTTCGCGGGAGCGATTTTCGGGGCCGCCTGCCAGTTGTCCCACACCGGGGATTGCGATACCACCAATGAACGAGGCGTTTGCTTCTGATCGAAAGACTTGATCTTGCTGACAAATGTGGCGGACCGCTCCGACGGCACGGCCATCCCGTCCTGGAATTCCATGCCGGATTTCGATGCAGCATTGGACTCCCAATCCGCTTGGGTTTCGATGATCCACTCCTTTCCGGAGGGCGGCATGGTGCCTTTGGGAGCCGTTTGGGATTCAGCCGCATGGCAAAGTGCGCAGCCTAGAACAGTCACAGCGAGAGCGAGTGTGGGCTTTTTCATTTCAGTGGCTTTGCGGGAGGTTACAGCGGCGTTCAAGGAGCGTTTTTTCGAACCTCCCCACCCAGCCAACGCGCCGCGTTTTCCATCACTTTAAGTGGTTCACATTGTTTGAAGACCGGATAGGTTTCATGGCCCGGGCGGAAGTAGAACACCGTTCCTTTGCCAACCTTCCAGACGCAGCCGCTGCGAAAATGTTCGCCCTTGTCCCAGCGTTCCTCGAACACCACCGCATCGGGCGTGGGAACATGGAACGATTCATTGTACATTTCAGTTTGTGGGATGTCCCATTGTTTGGGCAGATCCTTTGCTATGGGGTGATCCACCAGCAGAGTTGTTAGGTGCCCGGGCGCCCCATCAGGACGATAGGCTGGAAAAATACAGCCCGGAAGCACCAAGCTCCAGCCGGTGTCGGTGCGCGTTAGGGCCGGCGTCAGGGGGGCGTCGGCTTTCGGCACTTTGCCGTACGGTTGGTCGTTGAGGTACTCGATGCGGGCGGTGGCACGTTCGGCTTCAGGGATTTGCTGTAGTGCGTCGCTCTTCGCTCGTTCCTGCATCAAGCGCACGAATGGTTTGGACCAGTGTGCGGAGTGCAGCGAGACGAGAGCGAGTCGCCCCTGTTGGACGCGACTGACAATTCGTTCGACCGTCTTATCGGGAACGTTCTTATTCTTTAGATGGGACCACCAGATGACCACATCGGTTGCATCGAGTGTGGCTTCAGATAGACCGTGATCTGGTGAGGCGAGCGTGGCGGTTTTCACCACGATACCAGGCAGGCTGGAGAGATGTGAAGCGATGGCCTCGCCCAAGAACTGATCTCCGTACGCCTGACGTTGTTCACGTTGTTGTTCGTCCCACACCAGAACGCGAATGGGACTGGGTTCTGCTCCATGGACAGAAATGCCGGCGAATAGAGCAATGGGCATGATGAAAACGGCGAGTCCGTGGATGAGACGATACTGCGGTGAGCTTGGTTTTGGGTGACGCATGGTGTGATTGTTGTGAAAAAAGGGGGTGTGTCAGTTGGCAGTTCATAGGGGTTGCGGATGATGCTTCAGACGGCTGGCATCTCATAGCCCTTGCGACGCGGACGATCTTGGATCGCCTTTGCCGCATCGTCGCCGATGATTTGTTCGGCCTTTGGATCCCACTTGAGTGCGCGGCCCAGCCGCTGGGCGATGCCGGAGAGTTGGCAAATGGTGCCCGTGCGGTGACCTACCGTGGCCGGGCAGATCGTTGGCTTGCGACTCAGGATCGACTCGATGAAATTCTCACGGTGGTTCTTGGATTCATACACCTGCACGTCGTTCGGACCAAACTTGTGGCGGACCAGTTCCTTTGGTGAGGTTTCGATCTTGCCACGGCTGGCGAGCACCTCGCCCTTGGTGCCGATGAAGCGGACATGGCGCCGTTGTCGGGCATCTTATCACGCCACACGGTGATGCCGTCGGCGTAGCGGTAATGATGGTGTTCGGCTCCTTCGAAACCTTTGGGGATGAATTCGACGGGACCTGTTTCGTCACGACCAAGAGCCCACTGGACGATGTCGAAGTGGTGTGCGCCCCAGTCGCCGAACTTGCGACTGCCATACTCCCAGTAGCAGCGCCAGCCACCTCCATACGCCCCTTTCGCACGGTTTTCCGAATACTCGAAGAACGGGGTGGGTCCGAGCCAGCGGTCATAGTCAAAGCCCTCCGGAACGGGAGCGATTGTCTCTTTTTCCGGCGGCTGCGGGAACTCTCCGAGTCGGCAGTAGATTTCCTTGATGTCGCCGATCATGCCGTTGCGCACCAGATTGGCCGCGATGCGGAAATAGATTTCGGAGCGTTGCTGGCTGCCGACCTGCACGATGCGTCCGTATTTTTTCTCCGCCGCCACCAAGGCCTTGCCCTCCTCGATGGTGAGGGTCATCGGTTTCTCGACATAGACATCCTTGCCCGCTTTCATCGCCGCCAGTGCGATCGCCGCGTGCCAGTGATCCGGCGTGGCCACGCACACCGCGTCCACATCGGGGTGAGCAAGCACATCTTCAAATTTCCTCGTGCCTAGAATTCCCTCGTAGCCCTTCTGTTTGAGCGTTCCGAGGGCTTTCTTCACCTGCCCGTCCCGCACGTCGCACACCGCGACCGGTTGGATGCCCTTCATTCCGGGAAACGAGCGGACGTGACCGTCGGAAATCCCGCCTAGTCCGATAAAGCCCATGCCGATGCGCGAGTTCGCGGCGGTCTTGGCGGTGTTGCCGAGGGTCTCCGCCTTGACGATCTGTGGCGCGATCCATGCGGTGCCTGCGGCGAGGGAGGATATCAGAAAATGACGACGGGTAGGTTGGTTGTTCATGGTGATAATTAAGTTGATGATCTCGCGGCTGAACTTATTGAGAACTACTGCCAGATGATCTCGCCGACCTCGTTCTCGATATCCAGGCGGACTTTGGCATGGGCGAATTCCCGGGTGTAGATGTATCCGTTCCGGACGGCGGGGGATTTTGGCTCCCCTAGCGGACGCTCCAGTTCCGGCGGGCGCTTCATCCAGACTTTGGATCTTTCCGCGCCGTATCCATCGTGAGCGAGGAAGTAGCTGTGTTTTTCGGCGCAGGTGAGAAACAGCGCGAGGAGATACTCAAAGCGTTTATCGTGATTGTCTTTTTCACTCAGCCCTTTGCGGATTTCATCCGTGCGCTGTGGATTCACGTCGCCCTCCTCTGCATTTAATTCGGAAAGCCCTGCAGTGAATGCAACGATGAACCCACTACGAGCCGCTTTTTGAAACGCAACCATTCCTCTGGCCACATTGTCCTTCTTCTGTTCCTTAGTCGCGGCGAGTTCAAAGCCTTCGATGTAGGAGCCGTCAAATTGCTTGATCGCCTCCAACCCGTCATCCTTGCTTTGGCCGACGCGTAGGACATTCGCCAGCATGATCTTGTCCGGCCCCAAGGCCTTCCTTGTCTCGCCCATCATGGTTTTGTATCCGGCGAGTTGGGCGGCTTTTTTATCGTCTCCGATGTCACGCTTCAAGTAACCGGGCGACAACACCTTGATATTCCCATCCAGAAACAGGCCGTCGATCGAGGGATCAGAGCAGACCTGCTTGGCATGGCCGACCCACCAATTCCGCACCTTAGGGTTGGTCAAGTCGTAGGCCTCGCAAACATTGCGAACCAGCTTGGTTTTTCCATTGCGTCCGACAAGGAAAGCACCCGGCATTTTCTCGATTTCCGGATTCGCTTTGTAGGTGCCGTAGTGAACTATGATATTTCGATAATATAAAATTTTTGTGGAGGGGTTTATCTCTTTCACGGCCTTGGCGGCGGCGAGTGTCCCATCCTCGGTCGATTGAAAAGCAGTGTGACCTGTTGTTTTCTCGAAAGCGACCAACGGAAACGTCGCTAGGTATTTGATCTCCGCATCGGTAAACTTTTTGGCTTTGCGGATATGCATGTATTGCGGCACGCGATCCCAAGAAAATGTGGGGCGAGCATGCTCTGTCGGTGTGCTTTCGACAGGCTTCGGCGGAGCACCTTTAACAGGCTGGCTTGCGGCGAGAAGGGCGATGAGGAGGATGTGAATTCGCATGGTATTGTGGATGAAATGAATGAAGTGCTGAACCGTTTCAGGGATGGTGGGTGATGGTGACGAAGTAGGCTCCGATTTCGTTGCCTTGATCATCGCGGAAAACGGGAGCTAAATTTTGTGTTCCGGCGGCGAGACGGGTGGTGAATACAACTTCATGTTCGTCTGGTTTCACCGGCTTGGATTCGAGATCCCTGCCGTCGATCCGCAGCACGGCGGACGTGATGGAAATCCCCTTGCCGGGGCGCGCGCGGAAAGCTCGCGAAGCACCGGGCACGTTCTCTCCGGCGGGAAGGGCGGCGGTGATCGGGCGATCCGCTTCCACGGGCCAGCGGCGCAGGCAGATCGTGTAGTTGCCGGGCGTCGCGACTTTGATAAACCAATATCCCTGATGAGCGGACTTGGCGAGGCCGGCGGCTTCACGGATCTGTTGCTGGTTCCATGGCGGCAGCTCTTCCTGAATCCAATCGTGTGCGGTTAGACTCACGACGGGGTGTTCCGGATGTCCGACTGTGATGGCGGTAGATTGGGAAAACGTGGGTTCGAGCTCGGCCCACCAAGCGTCATAGAACGCACGCATCGTTGCCACTTTTTCAGGATGCGCGGTGAACACGTTGCTCTTCTGTCCGGGATCGGCTGCGAGGTCATACAGTTCCTTGCCGTTCACGAGACGCCACTTGCCGGACATGACGGCGGTTTGTTTCCACTTGATGGGATCACGCACGCGCTGGGAATCGGTGACGAGCATGCGCTCGTGCGGCCAGTCTGCGACATCGCCGGTGGGATCTAACAAGGCGCGGATCGAGCGACCGTCGAGCGTGACTCCATCCGGTTTCTTCGCATCGCAAACGTCTAGCAACGTGGGAACGATGTCCACGGCGTGGCAGAGGATGTCGCTGGAGTGCTTCCGACTCCACCCCGCGGCGGGCCAATGGGCGATGAACGGCACCCGGTGGCCACCCTCGTATTCGCTACCTTTTTTTCCACGCATTCCGGCGTTGGAAATTTTCTCGCCCGTCGCCGTGCCGTTGTCGGTGGTGAAAATGAACAGGGTGTCATCCTCGATTCGCAGTTCGCGGAGCAGTTCGCGCAGCGCGCCGACGTTGTCATCGATGTTATGGATCATGCCGAAGAACGCGGCGAGCTCCGGGGGCTGGCCCGCATACAGATCCATGTATTTTTGTGGCGCGTGCAACGGGCTGTGCGGCGCGTTGGGTGTGATGTAGGCGAAAAACGGTTGGTGTTTCGCCGTGCACTCACGGATGAAGCGCTTGGCCTCGGAGAAGAACACGTCGGTGCAGAATCCCTTGGCGGCAACCACGCGGCCGTTGTGATAGTAACTGCCATCGAAGTAGGAGTTGTCCCACAGGTCCGGCGTTTGGCCGACACCGCCGCCGCCGTGGCGATAGACCTCGGTGAATCCGCGGTCTTCGGGACGATAGGGGAAATTATCGCCGAGATGCCATTTACCGAAAAGCCCGGTGGCATAGCCGGCGTCCTTGAGCATTTGTCCGAGCGTGACCTCGTTCTCGCGCAGCATCGAGCGGCCGTTTACGGTGTGCCAGACGCCGGTGCGATCCGCCCAGCGCCCCGTGAGCAATGCTGCACGCGTGGGTGAACAAGTAGGCAACGCATGATAGTCTGTTAGATTGGAGGATTCGGCAGCCAGCTTATCGATATGAGCCGTCTTGAGCACCGGGTTGCCGGTATGGCCGAGATCGCCGTAGCCCTGGTCATCGGTCATGATGAAAACGATATTAGGGCGCTTCGGTTCCTCTGCCGATGCCGGTGACGCCAGGATGGCGAGAAGCGGGCAGGACAGGATACAGGTGACGGTGGCGAGACGGGCAGATTTTTCGGAATGCCGACTCAAGCGAAAACCTTGGAGGCGCCCGAACGAGAAGGAAATTTCCAGCGAATCAAATGGATGGTTACAAAACACGAAGGCAGAGGATATGATGAAACTCTCCCGTGCCGTCCATCATGTGTTCACACGATGCCCGGCATGGTCCGTTGGAAAGGAAAGGCTGGGCCATCTACCCGACGCATCAGGGCCTTGGCGGAAAAATACCCAGGCGATGGGCGATGTTGATGGCGGCGGGTGCGTTGTGAACCTGGAGCTTCTCGTAGATGCGCTGGACGTGGGAATCAACGGTCGGGTAGGTGATGCCGAGGCGATCGGCGATTTCCTTTTTGACCAGTCCCTCGCCGAGGAGGGCGAGGATTTCCAACTCGCGAACGGAGAGCAGTCCCTCCACTTTCGCGGTCGGCAAGCGTGCCTGAAGGGTTTTGAAGAGAAACTTGGCCACGCTGGGATCAAGCGAAGCACCGCCGTTGATCACGGTCTGGATCCCTTCCTTGATCTGGGTGATGGTGGAGGACTTCAGCAAGTAGCCCGCCGCACCTAGCGCGATGGCACGCAGGACGTCGGCCTCGCAATCGGACTGGGTCAGCACGATCACCTTCGCGTGGGGAGCGGTGCTGGTGAAGTGCGGCAGGGCATCCAGGCCTCCCATGCCGGGCAAGCGGAGATCCAGAAGAATGACGTCCGGGCAGCCCGGCACCGAGCCATCGCGCAGGCTGCGCAACGCGATTTCCGCGGTGCCGAACTCGCTGGCCAGTTCGATGACGGCATCTCGCGAAAGGGCGAGGCGGAGCACCTTGCGGAATTCCGGATTGTCTTCGACGAGCATGACTTTGACCGGGGCGTTCATTTGAGGATACCGAATTTGCGGGATTTGAGTTTGAGGACGATGCGGGTGCCGCCGGCGGCGGGCGTTTCCACCGTGAGGTCTGCGCCGAGCAAGCGGGCGCGGCGTTTGAGCGACGATGGAGCTCCGTCTGAGATCCCGCAACCATTGTCAGAGATTGTCAGGAGAATTTCATTGGGGCTTGCGACCAGTCGCGTGGTCGCTGCCGTGGCACCGGAATGGCGGATGATGTTGATGAGGGCTTCCTTGTGAAATAGATAGAGATCGTTGCGTTTGCGGCGGGGCAGGCGGTGCAGGATTTCCTCGCCTTCGAGCGTGATCGAATGCTCCAGATCGGCCAGTAGGCGGCGCGAATCACTGCGCAGTTCCGCGACCAGATCCTCGCAAACGCCCTTGGCGAGAACCATGTGGGCGCAGTTCCGTGCAGCAGATCCGGTGCGTTCAGTCAAACTGCGGATGCTGTCAAGGGTATCCACCAGCTCCTCGCGTGAATCGACGGCATCCTTGGCAAGATCGCCGAGCAGGCCGATGGCGTGAAGATTGGCGCCGAGCTCATCATGCAAGTTCGCGGCGATTCTCTCTCGGATATTCGTCTCTTGGCGGCGGGCGCGAAAATGATTGTAAATTAAGATGAAGGCAATCCCCCCGGCTAGCAACGCGGCGAGCCAGAACATCCAGGTCAGCACGGTCCGCGCCCGCGCGTTTTTAGCAGACAACTCAGCGAGCACGAGCGGGCGGGCGGTTTCGAGATCATGGCGACGGGCGAGCTCACCCAGAAATTGACGAGCTGGCAGGATACGTCCGTAAAGGTTATGGCCATCGGTCAATGACCCGAAGCGACGTTCGGGGCTTGCTGGACTAAAGGCGGCACTCGCTATCTTTCCGACAGCGACATTCCGTCCATCGGCAAGCACCTCGATCTCGGCATAACCGATCCGGGTGCCATGCCGTCCAGATTCCTGTGATAAAAAGGGTTCGAGTGCGATCAGGCGCAAGTAGCGGCAGCCTTGTTCCCTGAAGTTCCATTCCATGATCGGCCCGAATTCGTAGATCGAGGCTGGGCTTGCTTCCATCAGAAGCCGGGCAGCGGTGAACCCGGCATCGTCCGCCCCCTCGATGCGAAAATGGCGAGGCAGGGCGTAATCGCCGGGGTAAACCTGGGGCACCGTGGCACTCTGATCCACGGCATGAAGCCGGATCCCTGAAATGGGGTGTTCCCGCTGGAGATCGATTTCAATCGACGGTCGGTCGCCGATGCCGATCTCACTGATGAAGGCCACGCTCGGGTTCCCACGCCCCGAGTTCATGACGTAGGGCAGGACACCATCCACGAGAAACGCCGGGCTCCAACCCGGCGACTCTCCGGCGTTCCGAGAGATACTAACCGGACTCCGAAGCGCCAGATTTTCCTGATTGGCGAAGACCAAAATCTCGGCGAGCTGGAAGATATATTTTCCATCGAAGGCTCGGCGAGAGAGTTGGTCTGTCTCGATTCTCACCCAAGACGCGCGGATTCTGCCTGTCGGCACCACCAGCGGCGCGATGCGCGGCAACAGTTGAGCGGTATCAAGAAACTCCGCCACCACTGTGCCTTTCGAATCTCCTGCGGCTCCAGCGAGAATTTTCAGACTGGAGGGAAAGGCATCCGAAACAAAGCCCGCATCCGAGTCCCGCCACAGAGCCGGGACAATGACGACCTCGTCGATCACCGCCTCCCGTTTCAGATCCACATGGACCCACTCCAAGTGTTCCGCCTCCGAGTAACTCATCGACCGGTATCCGATCGCGCCAACCCCGCTGTTAAGACTTATCTTTGCAAGACCGGCAAGTTCGGAGTCGATTTCCGCCAACCGCCGCTGCAGATCTGTAATCGAGAGCCGCCCGGGTTCCCCGCCCCATGCGCCCGTCGAGCCGCCCATGCCGATGATGAATGCGGCGAGGTGTGCTGACAGGACAAACGATGGGAGTGACATGGGAAAAGGATTGAACCACCACAAGCTAGGCAACGCACCGGCTTTGCCAACCCGTTTTCATCAGCACGGAAGACGTTCCACGACACACATACCATTTGATTTTTTGTCCGGGTATGGTTGCGAACTCCATCCGCTTGTATCCACGCTCCCCGCATGGCGGATCATTTCCCACGGTCTATGGTCAGCAGGGCGCTGTCGATGAGTTCGAGGGCGGTGGTGAAACTTTCGTCCACGTAGTAAAGCCCCCATGTTTGCTTGCCGTCCACGTCGTCTTCCTCGCGCTTCGGGAAGCCGCGCAGATCCAGTAGTTGGAAGCTGCGCGGCAGGGAGTTGTCGATCTCGACGGAATAGACGAGGGAGGCCTGCTTGTCATCCGGTTGGTTGATTTCGAGGAACAGGGTGTAGGGCGTGGAGTCCTTGGAATCGGAGGGCAGGATGTAGTCGGCTGGATCGAAGGAGCCGTTCGGAGTCGGCTGGGAAACGGCATCGATCTCTACGCCCTTATCGGCCTCGCGTTTTGCCTTTTCCCATCCGGCGTGTTTGAAAGTATAGTATGGCGTTTCGACCGAAGAGACTGGGGCCAGCAAGGTCTTGATGTGGTATCCGCCCTGATTCTCCAGCCAAATCGCGACCTGTGGCGGCGGTCTCGTGTCGTAGGACGCGCCGGTTTTCACGTTGAGGCGCATCCTGTAATCCGGCGAGGGCGCATAATCGAAGACCATGCCGTCCTCGTCCATCTCGAAGCGCTCCATCGCTGGGCCGAGGTTTCCGCTCCAGCCGAGCACCGTTCTAACAGGTGCAGGCTGCCACCAGAACAAGGCTGTTAAAAATGCGGTGACGGCGAGCGTTACCCACAGCGCTTTGCTGTGCAGGTAACTTTTCAGCGGGCGGCTGTTGTTGAAAACATGCAGCCCGATCAAACCCACAAAAACGAATCCCATCAACGCATGGAGGCCTATCACGTCAATGGAGAACGGCAGGATGAATGCCATCACGCCCGTCACCGAGAGGACGAGGAAAGACAGCGCGGTGAGAAGGGAAACGGCGCGGCGGGGGAGCGTTCCGAGCTGGATTTTCGGCCTGTTAGACATCGCCGGGGATGATGGCTCCATGTTCGCGGAGGAGGGCGTGGAGCTCCTTGAGCGGCACTTCCAGCGGGGTCATTCCCGCCTTTACGGCGAGCGCGGCGGCGGCACCGGCGGCCTGCCCCATGCCCATGCACGAGGCCTGCACCCGCAGGCCGGAATTCGCCGGGCGGTCGCTGCTCACACAACGTCCCGCGACGATGATGTTGCGGCTGCCTTTGGGAACCAAGGCGCTGAGCGGGACGGTCGGCACCTTGCCGGGCTTCAGCGGCTCAGGCTTCACCCCCTGCTTCGTGTGGAGATCGACTGGATAAAAGGCGTAGCAGATCGCGTCTTCGAAAACCCGCCCGTCGCGGTAATCATTCACGGTGATGAGGGTTTCGCCGTCGATGCGAAAGCTTTCTCGGAAACCCGTCTCAGGCTGGAGATGCATGAGCCTGCGCTTCGTTTTACGCACCTCTTCCAGGATCGATCTCCGCCCGGTGAGGTTCGCGTGGGTGACGGTGCGGGAGTTCGTGGAATCCGCGCCATGGACGTAGAGGCGATGGATCTCGTTGCGGCCCGGCTCGTGGGCTTTCCCGAGCATGTAGAGATAGGAACCCGGCTGACGCTCGTCCTCACGAAGGCGCGCCAATCCTAACAATCCACAAACCTCGGCACCGCCGGTGCAATCGATGATCTGTTTGCAGTTCACCCGCCGCTTCGTGCCGAAGCCGATGCAATCGACCTCCCAGCCTTTGTTGCCCTTCTTCACCACCTGAGGGAATTCATGGTAGGCGATTCTCACGCCCGCCTTTTCGCATTTCTCCTCGGCGAGGATCGCGTAAAGGAACTGGTTGGTGTAAACTTGGTTCTTGTGAATGCTGCTGCGGCACCTTGGCGAAATCCGGAAAGGTTCCTCCGTCCATCTCGACGCTTTCCTTCACGACTTCCCAACCGATGCCGGCGATGACCTGCTTGCCCCACGCGTCAAACAGCCCCGGGTACGCAACGCCTCCCGTGGTCATGGCACCCCCGAGCTGGGTGCCTCGCTCGACCAGCAGCACGCTCGCCCCGGCACGGCCCGCCTGGATTGCTGCGACATGCCCCGCCGTCCCGCCCCCGACCACGAGTACATCTACGTCGTCGGTGACCTCGGGTTCGAGCCCTCCGGGCAAGGCCTGGGCGCGCACATCCGAAGTGGACGCGACTCCGAGACCAAGTCCTGCGGTTCCTAATAGTGAATGTTGGAGGAAGCTTCTGCGGCTGCTTTTCATGGGGTTGTGATACTTTGCTTGGGCTTGGAATCTTACGAACAATGCACCTTCACTTCGCGCACACAAGGCAAATCCCGTAACGCTCCGCTACCATCGGCGCCATGCACACAGGCGGCGGTGGCGAGGGCGTCGCTGATCTTCGCATAACATCGTATTAGGTTCATTCTTTCGGATTGATTTTTTGTCTGCGGCGGATGCGAAGGGCGCGGAATGAAGTATGAAGGGGCATTTAATATCACCTCTAGCTAGGCGGGCGGCAAAGCCAGATTGGAAATGGCCAAACGTAGCCTTTTGAGGAAGGCTTCCAAATCGACCGGAGTCACTCGGCGGATCATCCATACGGGGATTTCATCGGTATCCAACCCGTCGAGAAGCATGGCGACTACGGCGTGCTCCCATCCGCCATCTTTTGCTTGGGCATCGGGAATGGCAGCCAGCAGGTCGTGCCCGGCTTCCTCAAGGAAATAAAGATCGACTAAGTCCTTCAACTCCGTGCGGCTGAGCAGGGTTGTGAGTTTGTTGGCAATGATCTCCCTGATGGTATCAACCCGGATGCCGTCAAAGCTGGCCTTTTCAACGTCCAACTGAGGCGCGCGATCCATCACGACATCGATGATTTCGCGCTCTTCACCGCGAACCAGTCTGAAACGGTGAAAATCCGGCGTGGTTCTCAATGCGGCACATTCTTGCCACACGGTTCACTATGCTTTGAACCTCCTTACCGGCCACCTCCTCGCTCGTGAAGAGGTCGAGGTCATAGGAGCGGCGGTGATCCAGATAGAAAAGACCGAGCGCACTGCCCCCCGTGAGGAAAAACCGCTGTTCCTGGGAGAACCATGCCCGGAGGAAATCCCGCTTAAGCGGGGTGCAGGCTTTAGAGTCTTCCCAGTTCATGAGCGGAGCGTAGAAGGTATTCCCACACGGGGCGGCGGCGTCCAAGCATGGGGCTGAGCTGGGCAAAGTTATCCGCCACCTGCCGGAGGGTTAGGAACTGCCAGACCTGCTCCACCCGTGCTTCCCGCATCAGCCAGGCAGCCGTCCTCAGCCACTCCGCGCCACTACTTGTGGCCAGCCGGCTATGCAACGACTCCACCGTCTCAGGACGATCCCAAGCGAAGTCGAGATTGTCAGCAGGTGGGTTCTCGACCGAAGCTTGCATGAACGAAATTCTTTCATGGCCAGTGGCGAAAGGCAAGGGGTGTGATTTTTTCTGTTGAATCTATCCGTTCGGCCTTCCGTCCCCGGCCTGTTACTCAAGTTCGCGTATCGGGGTCTTTCGGATTGATTTTTTGTCTGCGGCGGATGCCAACGGCGCGGCATGAAGCATGAAGAGGCATTCAATATCACGTCTAGCTAGGCGGGCGGCAAAGCCAGATTGGAGATGGCCATACGAAGCCTTTTCATTGTCTTGCCTTACTTTTCTACGTGCTGGGGTTCTTGCGGTTTATGGACGCGCACCTCGCGCACTCCGGGAAAATTTTTCAACGCATCCGACCCCAGCACGCAGGCGGCGGTGGCGAGGGCGTCGCTGAGCTTCGCTTCATCGGCGATCACACTGGCGGCAACGCGACGCGTCAAACCAAGGCCAGTACTGGGATCGAGGATATGGGAATAAGTAACGCCCTCGATCACGACAGACTGATGGAGATCGCCGGAAGTGGAAACGGCGGCATTCGATAGAGTTAGGATCTCCTCGTTTTTCGTAACTTCGAAAGTTTTCACCGCCACGTTCCAGCCCTCGCGCCCTGGCGGAGCATCGCCAAGCCGGATGTCGCCGCCTGCCGTTACCAGCGCCTGACGGATGCCTGCGGCCGCTAGGGAATCGAGCATCTGATCGGCCGCATAACCTTTCGCGATACCGCCGAGATCGAAGGCCATGTTCTCCCGGAGCAAGGTGATCGTGCGGGCCTCCGGATCGAGGGTGAAATGCCGCCAGCCGCAGGCGTGGCGCGCGGCGGCGAGATTTTCTGCATTGGGCAATCGTCCGCTGGTTCGTGTTTTGCGCCAAAGTTTCGTCATCGGGCCGAGCGTGGGATCAAAGGCTCCACCGGTGGCCTCCGCGATCCGACGCGAATGATCTAACAGATCGAAAAGCAGCGTGGAAAGCGGAACAGGCGCGCCGATAGATTTCGTGGAAAGCAGCGAGAGCTCGCTCTCCGGTAGATAATCAGAGGCCACGGCATTGATTTCCTCTGCCTTGGAAAACGCCTTCTCCGCCGCCTTCTCTGCCACTACACGGCTCTCCGCGTAACAGACCACACCGAACTTCGTCCCCATCAACGGGCGCTCGAAGGAAAATTTTTCCGCCGCTCCCACTACCGCGAGGCAGGAGATTGAAAGCGTAAGCAAACGGGCGCACAGCATATCTGGTCGGGGGAAAGTATGCCCCATGAAAGCACGGCGGTCAAAGGCTCACCGCACCCATGCCTTACTCCCAGCGCTTGATCTCAGTTACAAGCCGCTCCTCGCGATTCGTGTCGGGCGGCTTTTCCTCGTAAAGGACTGCGTAGTGATAGTCCCGCAGATCATCGGCGAACGCGGGCGGCGCGTTCATCTCCGCAAGCTGCCGTTTCAGAGTATATCCGGAGCGGTACGACAGACCTTTTTTCTCACAAGCCAGGCGCCACGCGGCGAAATATCCGCCCCTGCGCTTCGGCCCTGATTGTCATCTTCGAACCTGAAATCATCCTACTATTTCCCTGGGAAATTGATTAAGGCGCATGTGGAAGATCCGCAGCTTGCCGTTTTCGGTGAACTGAAACTGGATGTCCTCGCCCTTGAGGAAAAGGGTGATGGCGATTCTCTTGCTGCCTTGCGTCAGAGTACCCTCAAGACCCTCGTCCATCTCAACCAGGATGGTGGCGAGGCGTGCTCCGGCGAGAATCGCATTCGCATCGGGCTCCTGTGCGGCCAGCGGAGAGGCCAGGGCGCCAAAGCAGACAAGGGTTCTGATGAATTTCATAGCGTGATGGTATCCGGTTTCCGCCATTCGACAACACCGTCATTCGGGACAGGTGCTGCATCCAGGGAAAATTTACTCGAAAATTAACTCTGGCTCCGTTTGGTGGAGCCAATTAAAATCGGGGCTCCCGCTCAGTTAGATCAATATATTTTTCACCACATGTCCGTGGACATCCGTGAGGCGGAAATCGCGGCCTTGGGCGCGGTAGGTGAGCTTGGTGTGATCGAAGCCCAGCAGGTGGAGGATGGTGGCGTTGAGGTCGTGGACGTGAACTTTGTCTTCGACGGCGTTGAAGCCGAGCTCATCGGTCTTGCCGAGCTGGATGCCGCCTTTCACGCCGCCGCCGGCCAGCCACATGGTGAAGGCGTTGGGGTGGTGGTCGCGGCCGTCGTTACCGCCCTGCACCATGGGCGTGCGGCCGAACTCGCCGCCCCAGATGATGAGCGTTTCATCGAGCAGACCGCGCTGCTTGAGATCCGCCATGAGGGCGGCGCAGGCCTTGTCCACGTCGAGGCAGTTTTTTTTCAGGTCGGCGGTGAGATTGCCGTGTTGATCCCATGACTCATGGAACAGCTCGACGAAGCGGACGCCGCGCTCGATGAGGCGGCGGGCGAGGAGGCAGTTGTTCGCAAAGGAACGCTCGCCAGGCTTCGCGCCATACATTTCGCGGACGCTCTCCGGCTCCAGCGAGATATCGGTGACCTCGGGCGCGACATCTTGCATACGGAAAGCCATCTCAAAGGCAGCGACGCGGGTGTTGATTTCGGGATCACCGATGGATTCGAAGCGCTTGTGGTTGAGGAAATTTACGGCGTCGATGGTGCGGCGCTGGGCCTCGCGAGTGATGCCTTTTGGGTTGGAGAGGTAGAGGACGGGATCGCCGGTGGAGTTGAAGGTGACGCCGTCGTGGACGGAGGGCAGGAACCCAGAAGACCAGTTTGCGTTGCCGCCAGAGGGGCCCTTCTGGCCGGACGACATTACGACGAAGCCCGGCAGGTTGGCGTTTTCCGAACCCAGCCCGTAGGAAACCCACGAGCCGAGCGAGGGACGTCCAAACTGCTGGGAGCCGGTGGACATGAGAATTTGCGCGGGGGCGTGGTTGAACGCGTCGGTGTGCATCGAGCGGATCAGCGCGATGTCATCCGCGCAGGAGCCGATGTGCGGGAGAATCTCTGCCATCTCCATGCCGCATTTGCCGTAGTGTTTAAAAGGGAATTTCGATCCGAGCAGCTTGTTCTCCGGGCGGATGAAAGCGGAGCGGTAGCCTTTCAGAAGCTCGGCGGGCGGGTTCTTGCCGTCCATTTTGCGGAGGACGGGCTTATTGTCAAAGAGATCGATGTGGCTGGGTGCGCCGCCCATAAACAGGAAGATGACGTTCTTCGCCTTGGCGGGAAACGACGGGGCTTTCGGAGCTTGCGGGTTGATGGCGGGCGCGGAGGCGGCATGGCTTTTCCCGAGCATGGAAGCGAGCGCGACCGAGCCGAGGCTGAGGCCGCAGTCTTTCATGAACCAGCGGCGTGAGTAGGAACGCTGGATGTCGTGGAGTGTGGATGGTGGGAGCATGGGTCAGTTCTTGGTTGGGGTTGCGCAGCTTTGGACTGCGGCAGCCTGCTGCCGCTTTCCGCGAGACAGCCTGCTGTCAGCGGCGGAGGATGGGGAGTGATCGTGCCGCGAAATGTCAATGCCGTCGGCTCGCAGCAGGCTGCATTGCCAAAAGCGGCAGCAGGCTGCCGCAGTCCAAGGATACGCTGGGATTGTCATGACTTCTCAGTTCTTGGTGATGGTTTCATCTAGGTTCAGCAGGACGCGGGCTGCCGCGGCGGCGGCGGCCAGTTCGGGCAAGGGGTGTGCGGCGAGGTCTAGGGTGACGGGCTGGTGGTTTTCTAGGAGCAGCTTCGCCTCGGCGAGATCGGAGGTGAGGGAGGTTTCGTAAACGGATTTCAGCGCGGCGATTTCCTCTGCGTCCGGCACGCGCGAGGTGCAGCGGACGAAGGCGCGGGAGAGCTTTTCCTCCAAGCTTCCGGTATCTGTTAGGATGAGTTGCGCGAGGCCGAGCGCAGCTTCCACGGAGACCTGCTCGTTGAGCGTGACGAGCGCCTGCATGGGGCTGGTGGAGACATTGCGGCGGGCGCAGGAAACAGCTCCGGAGGGAGCGTCGAAGGCAACAAGCATCGGGTAGGGAACCGAGCGGAAACGGAAGGTGTAGAGCGCGCGGCGGTAGCGATTTGAGTCGGTCTCCACGTTCCAGGTTTTCGGCCCGTAGGAAACGGGTTTCTGGAAAAGGTAGCCGGGAGCGGGCGGGAACACGCTGCGGCCGCCCATTTTCCCATCCAACAGGCCGGAGGTGGCGAGCTGGATGTCGCGGACGGTTTCCGCAGGAACCCGGATCCGTGCGCCGCGGGCGAGCAGGCGGTTCTTTGGATCCATGTCGCGCAGCACCGGGGAGGCGGACGACGCCTGGCGATAGGTCGCGCTCTGCACGATGAGGCGGTGGATGTGTTTCATGTCCCAGCCGCTTTCCATGAACTCCACGGCGAGCCAATCCAACAGCTCCGGATGGGAAGGCCGCGCGGCTTGGTGGCCGAAGTCCTCGGATGTCTCTAACAGGCCGATGCCGAAATATGCCTGCCAGAGGCTGTTCACCTTGCGGCGCGCGGTCGTGGGCGATTTCGGATCGACCAGCCATTTCGCGAAGGTGAGGCGCGACTCGGGATCTCCGGGTGGGAGCGGGTGGAGAAAGGCAGGGACGTGAGGTTTCACGACGTGCTTCGGATGCGTCTGCTCGCCGCGCTCGAAGAGGCGTGTCTCGCGATCGTGCTTCGTTTCCGCGGCGACGAGCGCCCATGTCGGCTGCGGGACTTTCGCGTAGAGTTTCTCGATCTCGGCGGTCTCGGCGGCGAAGGCCGGATTGTTTTCCCGCCAGTATGCGAAGAGCCGTGCGGACTGATCCGAGGTGCGTTTCTCCGGCGACGTTTCCAGCGCCTCGCGGACGAGCGGCGGGAGATTGTCGAGGGCGTTGGGGAGTGATGAGGAAACGGAGAGGCGGATGCGACCGAGGTTGTAGGTCTGGGTGTCGTCGGAGTTGAAGCCGCCGTGGTTCAAGGAGAGGGTGTAGTTGAAGTGGACTGTGCCGCCGGTCTTGAACGGCTCGGGCAGTTCAAAGGTTAGGATGGCGGGGTCGTTGTTGCGGGCGGGGTCGCGCTCGTTCGTCCACGCGGTCTTCTGATCGCCGTCCAGCGCGAAGGCGGCAGGGCCGGTGGTGCGGTCGTCGGGCTTGCGTTCCGCCGTGTCGGGGAAACGCATCGGATCGAGCGGAGTGACCGGCGGGTTGACGCTGGCTGTCGCCTTGTTGAAAGCGAGCTTGGTGAGCTTCGCGGGATCGGTGCCGGCGTTGAGGATAAACTCGGTAAGTGCTCCGGTGCCGCGCGAGGATCGGCCGGGGCCGTTCATCGGCAAGTAGGGATCGTTCATCACCTCCAGCCGCGCGGAGCGGATTTCCGGGATCTCCAGGGATGAGGTGAATGACTCCCCTCCCCTTGTCGCCGCGTAGCCCATATTGATCACGGACTTGTCGGGCAGCGGCCAAAATTTCTGGCCGGAATCGCCGAGCTGATAGAGCTCCAGCGCGTGCCATTCGGTGCGCGGCAGGGCGATCGTTTCTTCCTGCCATTTCACGAAAGCAGCCTCCGCTTCCGGCGCTTTCTCCCTGATCGAGGTATCGATGGCGGCGATTTTCGCGAGGATCTCATCAGTCGTCAGCCTATCTTCCTTGGACAGCGCCGGGATGGAGGTTTCCTCGATGGTGTTGAGGAACGCATACATGCCGAAATATTCGTCGTGCGTGAGCGGATCGTATTTGTGCGTGTGGCACTGTGCGCACTGCGCGGTGAGGCCGATCATGGATTTCCCGATGGCATCGATGCGGTCGAAGATGCCCTCGATGCGGAACTGCTCGGGCTTCGCGCCGCCCTCTTCGTTGGTCATGGAGTTGCGCAGGAAACCGGTGGCGATGCGGTCGTCCTGGGTGGCACCGGGCAGGAGGTCGCCCGCGAGCTGTTTGATGATAAACTCGTCGTAAGGCATGTTTGCATTTATCGCGTCCACCACCCAATCCCGGTAGAAATGGTGGTAGCGCGGCAGGTCTTTCTCGTAGCCCGCGGAGTCCGCGTAACGCGCGGCGTCCAGCCACTCCCGCGCCCAGCGCTCACCGAAGAGGGGGCTGGCGAGAAGGCGGTCGGATTCCTTGGTGTAATCGAAGGGTGCGGCAAGCTCCTCCGGGGAGGGCGGTAGGCCTGTTAGATCCAGCGAAAGGCGGCGAAGGAGTGTGGCGGAATCCGCCTCAGGGGAAGGCGCGAGTTTTTGAGACTCCAGCTTCGCAAGGACGAAATGGTCGATAGGATTTTTCACCCATGCAGAGTTTTTCACAGCGGGCACCGGCGGGCGTTCGGGAGTCTTGAAAGCCCAATGCACGCCCCACTCCGCGCCCTCCTCGATCCACTTTTTGATCAGCGCGACCTGCTCCGGCTTCAGGCGCTCCTTTTTATCCGGGGGCGGCATGACCTCGTCGGGGTCGCTATGGAAAATGCGCTCGATGATCAGGGATTTCGCTGGGTCGCCCGGCACGATGGCCTTGCCGCTGTCGCCGCCTTTCAGGGCGAGTGTGCGATCGTCGAGGCGCAGCCCGCCTTCGATTGTCGCTTCGTCGGGGCCGTGGCAGGCGTAGCAGTTTTCCGAGAGGATGGGTTGGATCTGCGTGTTGAAATCCACTTTCTCCGCGCAAACGATGGCGGGGAAAAGCACGGCGATGAGGGCATGGGAAACGCGCATGGAACTTACCATACGCGCGATCACCGGGTTTTTTCCATAAAAATTGCACCCGATTGTGGTAAAATCCGCGCATAAGAAATCATCAAGGAAGTGGTTCCGAGAACTCCTTGGAGCAGCTCTTCAACTATCTACCCATGGTGTTTCACTACTCCAAGGATCGGAAGGGTGTGTTTACGGGATGCAAACGCCATTTCGAAGAGGCACCAGGTATCGGTTTCGCATGGTCATCGGCGGATTTCGATCCGCCGCTCGATGCCTTAGTCCCAGCGCTTGATCTCAGTCACGAGGCGCTCCTCGCGATTCGTGTCGGGTGGCTTATCCTCGTAGCGAACTGAGTAGTGATAGTCCCGCAGATCATCGCCGAACGCGGGCGGCGCGTTCATCTCCGCAAGCTGCCGTTTCAGAGTATATCCGGAGCGACCCGCCAGTCCTTTTTTCTCACAAGCCAGGCGCCACGCGGCGAAATATCCGCCCCTGCACCTAGGCCCCTGATTGTCATCTTCGAACCTGAAATCATGTTTCCGGCGCAAGCCTTTGAGGAGGAAAGCAGTCACGGCCACCGCCCCGAAAACGCCCATCAACAACAACGAGGTCTTCCCTACATCCCCACCCTTATCGGCCGTTTCCTCCTGTTCCACCGCCAGCACCTCCTCTGCCGTGGGAGGTTTCTCGCCCGGTTCCGCCTGCCGTGGCGAACCGCCCCCGCCGAGCGCCACGGGAGGTGTCGGCTCCATCACCACCCAGACTCCCTTCATCTTCACCTCGACCCAGGCATGCGCTTCCCGCGCCCGGAAAACGAACATCCGGCTGTCGGGGAAATACTCTCCGCCCGCCCAACCGTACGCCACCCTCGCCTCCACCCCGATCTCGCGCGCCATCAGTGCTGCCGCCGTTGCGAATAACTCGCAGTGCCCGCGTTTCTCGGCGAAGAGAAAATTTTCCAGCGGATCGAGGTTATCGCGGTTTTCCGTCATCAGTGAGTAGCTGAAATTGTCGCGGAGAAACGATTGGATATTCAGCAGTTTTTTGAGCAGATCACCCTCGACTGCCGCCTGCGTGGCCAAGGCTGCGAACCTGCCCGCCGCAACGACTGCTTTCCCCTGCCCCCAATTCTCGGTTTTGGGAAGATCCTCCAAGGTGGTGGGAATCGAGCTGGCGAGGTATGAGTATCCGGATGTCCCACCCACATCCGGCAGGAAACCCATGCCATCCGCCACCACTTTCAGGCTGGGAAGCCTTACGGCCCGCACGCCCTGCAGTGCCGTCAGCGTGTCCCTGCCGCCGCCGACTTTTCCGTGGAAAATTTCGTGGAGGATCTCCCCGTCGCCCCCCTCCCCGAGGCCGATCCAGCCCTGGGCGTCCGCCTCCAGCTCCTTTGGCTCATCGCCGCCGCGGCTCCAGACCCCGTTCTCGAATTCATCCAGAATGATCGCTCTCACATACACATTCCGCTTCAGCAAAAGCTCGGCATCCTTTGCCTGCGGGAGTTTCACAAAAATCTCCGGTTTCGCGCCCGGCTTCAGGTTTGTGCGCCGGGGCAGGGCGCGGCGTTTCTCATCGCGCCACAGCCAGTTCCCCACGTCGGTCGATGCCGCTTTGCCCGATCTCTCGGCGGCGGCGGCGGGCTGGAATTTCGCCTCAAGCAGGATGGCCACCTCTTCGAGCGGCTCCGGCGCGGCATTGAGCAGCCAGAGGAAACCGCACTCCAGCGCGAGGATACCCATGCCCATTGCGAGGAAATCCCGGATGCCCGGCTTCCTCACGCCCTTTGCGATCGGCAGGTCATCGTTTTTCCGCTTTGCAGCCCAGCAGCCGAGGCCGCCGACCAGCAGCAACACGGCAAGGCAGGATCGCACCAAGGCCGTCAAGTCCTCCGGCCAACCTCGCAACAGGGCGTAAGCCCCTCCCCCTGCGAGACACAGTCCGATGAGCCGCAAGATCATCGACGTCCTCCTTTTCCGATCTTTCTACGGGAACCATCGTACTCGCGGATATCCACCAGCACGGGCGCAATGACTAAATCCGGCACGAAGCCCTCCCACCCGGAGCGCGGCATATCGGAAATGACCACCACGCATTCCTGTTCGCGCGCCCTAGCGAGCGCCGCGATGAGATCATGCGCCTTGCCGGAAGCGCGTTTTACGGATAGCAAACTTTCGCGAACGCCCGCCAACTGCCGCCGCGTTTTGAGCACGCCCTCCTCCCATCCGTTGAAATCCGCGATCCACCGCACCGGCATCCCGTAACCGACAAGACTCCCCAGCGCCCCGCACAGCAGTGACAGCGCCTTCTCAAAAAGATCAGGCCGGATCAGATCGCCGGCGCCCCCGTAGGAATGAAACACCACCAGGCAGCCTTCCGCCTGCGAGCCGGGCGGCTCGTCCTCACGCACCAGGATCGCCCCGCCTGCCGCCTCGGAGCGCAGGCTCGCCGCCCATGCGATGCGACGCAGTCCGTCGCCGCCGCGCCTTTCCCGCAGTCCCCTCCACTCGCCGATCCCGCCGAAATGTTTCGACTCTCCCAGCGGTGAACCATCGAGAAGATATCCCCTTAATGTCAGCGCGCGCGGCACGTTGGGTTTCGGTAAAACCCCGATCTCCGCTTTCACCGGCAGGCTTTTTGAAAACGTCATCAGCCCCAGCGGGAAACCCGACCGCACCCAGCCCCGTTGCTCGCTGCGCAAGCCCCGTGTCCGCAGAACAGGCCGCCCCTCCAACTCTACGATACTGCTTTCCGCGATCCAGAACGCCTTACCTGAAACCGTTGCCTCCCCCATCAGATCCACACCGAACTCGATCCACAGGCTGTCGAGAAAACCGTTTCCGTTCGTCAGGGTCAGATTTCCCGTAAAACATTTCCCGGCATCCACCCGTTTCGGTCCGCTGTAGGCCAAGGCAAGCGAGCGCAGATTCATCCATCCCAATACGAAAGCCACACCGAATAGCGCGGCCACGGCGATTCCCATCGCCGCCATCACTCCATCCACCCGCCACATCCCCACCGCGATGAGGGAAAATCCAAGCGCGCCGAGAATCACACCGCGCCGCGTCCACGCGATCCGGATTCGACCTTCTGTGCCTTCACCCTCAATGGATGAAATTGGATGTCCGCTTGCCGCCATCGCGCTTGCCGGCACTTGCCGGGCTCCATTCCATTTCCTTCGCGTCCGCCCAGAGTTCCTCAAGGCCGTAAAATTCGCGCATTTCCTCATGCATCACGTGCACCATCACATCGATGTAATCGAGCACCACCCAGCGCGAATCCGCCTTGCCCTCGGCGTTGGCCGGCTTCGCGCCCGTATCTTTTTCCACCAATCCCGCCACATCACGGATGATCGCGCGGAGGTGGGGCATCGAGGAACCGGAGCACACGATCATGTAATCCGTCAGGTTCGACACCCCCCGCATGTCCCACACCCGGATGTTCTCCGCCTGGATCTCCTCCGCCGCCTTCACACAAGCCTTCGCCAATTCTTCTCCTTCAATCGCCATAAATCTATCTTTCGAGGGCAAAGCATAGTCCGCCCTAACCACACTTGGCAACCTGCTTTGTCGATAGGCTCATTGAAACGCGGCGAATCCCCTAAATTATCTGCCAAAAGTCCGTTCGTATTGAATCGTGGGTGGGGATTACAGCCCCAGATCGTTGTGGGGAATCTTGCCCCTGCCCTCCGAATTAAAGCACGGACTTTTCGGTACACGGGCTAGATACGAACAACCACATCTCTATCGGGATAAGTCGATTCGTCCGCTTGCATTCCCATGATCTCCCGCCATTTTCTCCGCATGCCTTTTGCACCGAAGCCAAACACCGCCCTACTCATCGTCGGCCATGGATCGACGGAGAATCCCGATTCCTCCACGCCCTATTTCGATCACGCCGCGGAGATCAGGAAACGCAACATTTTCGCCGAGGTGCATGTCTGTTTCTGGAAAGAGGAGCCATCGATGCGCGAGGCGCTTTTCATGATCGATGCGCCGGAAGTTTACATCGTGCCGGATTTCATCAGCGAAGGCTATTTCACCCAGGACGTCATCCCGCGCGAACTCGGACTCGACGGCCCGACCACCCAACGCGACGGCAAAACCCTGCACTACTGCCTGCCTGTCGGCGTCCATTCTTCCATGACCGGCCTCATCCTCAAACGCGCCAAGGAGGTCGCGCCCTACGCCGATCCCGCTGACACGACACTGATCATCACCGGCCACGGCACGGGGCTGAACCAGAACTCCACGAAGGCGATCAAGGATCAGGCAGATCTCATCGCCGCCTCGGGGGCGGGCTACGCGCTGGTGACCGACGCCTACATGGAGGAGCAGCCGTTCATCGCGGATTGGGACAAGATGGCGGATACGAAGAACGTAGTAGTCGTGCCCTTTTTCATCTCGGACGGGCTGCACTCCTACCAGGACATCCCGGTGATGTTGGGACTGGAAAGCGAGGTCGGCCCGGCGGCGAGCCAGACGGATGTATTCCGGCACAACCCGAATTTGCTGCGCGGGAAAAACCTCTATTACTCTTCCGCCATCGGCACCGAGCCGCTGATGGCGGATGTGATCCTCGATCAGGTCGCTGATTTCGATACGAAACATAACCCCGCTCCGCCCACTCCGGTGGATGCGGAAACACTGCCCGCGCTGTTGAAAAAACTGATCCGCAGCGGTGTCCGCCAGATCGGGCAGATCGAGATCCAGCGTGATCTCTGCGAGTTTTCCTACGCGCTCCATCATATCGATGACGAGGATTTCGCCACCCAACCGGCTTACGGCGGCCTCGACCATCACCACGGCCCTGACATGGCGCGGGACATTTCCACCTACGCGGAGGACGGCGAATACCGCTTCACGAAAGGGAAGATCAACCTCAAGCGCGGCTGGATCATGACCCTCGACAACGAGACCGAACTGCTCCGCGCCCTCGACCATTTTTACCCGGCCTGCACCGCGCTTTTCATCCGGCATCAGGACGGCTCGCTGCCCATCGAAGATCTGCGGGAAAAACTTGGACGCCAGACGGGGATGTATCGCTTCGCCCGCTCGATCAGCGATGCGGGGGCACAGGAACTCGTCCAGAAAGTCTGCGGGCCCGCTCATAATTGTGCGAAAAAGATTCTTTGGAAACTCGATGAGAACACGCCGCTGGAAGACAACGAGGCTTCCCGTTTCAACGGTATCGCCGGCAACGCCCCGGAAAACGAGACGATCCCGTTGGTTTGCCGCGAGGCGTGCAACCACTTCGTTGCGGAGTGCCGGAAAGCGGCGAAGGCGGAGTTCGATGCGAAGGCTGCTGCGACGGCATGATTTAGCTCTGGATGCTCAGCCCCGCTTCGGGAATGCTTTCCGCACATGGAAAGCATCCAGACTCTCATCGAAAACAACGCCATCTGGGCGGATCGCATGCGCCGGAGCGATCCGGAATTTTTCACCCACCTCGCCCAACAGCAAAGTCCCAAGTATCTATGGATCGGTTGCTCGGACTCCCGGGTTCCCGCAAACCAAATCACCGGCCTGCCTCCGGGCGAGGTGTTCGTTCACCGCAATGTGGCAAACGTGGTGCAGGAAACGGATTTCAATGTCCTCGCCGTCCTCCAATACGCTGTGGATGTCCTGAAAGTAAGACACGTGATTGTATGCGGCCACTACGGCTGCGGCGGGGTGAAGGCCGCTTTCGATAATGTCCGCCATGGTATCATCGATAACTGGCTCGCCCCAATCCGTTCCCTAAAACGAATCCACAAGGATGAACTCGCCGAGCTCGATGAAGGATCGAAACTCGACCGGCTTTGCGAACTGAACGTGCTGTCACAGGCAAGGCACGTGGCCCGAACCACCATCGTAGAGGACGCGTGGGAACGCGGTCAGTTACTCGCGATCCACTCATGGGTTTACCGCCTCGACCAAGGGATCCTGACCCCGCTGCGCGAACCGATCAGCCGCCCGCAGGATATCGAATATTGATTTCTCGGAAATTTTTTCTTTACGGCGGGAGCTATATGCCATACTAGGTATGGCATGAAAATGACAATGCACATAGACGAGGCTCTGTTGAAAAGGGTGGTCGAGGCCTACGGCTGCGAAAGCAAGACCGAGGCCGTGGAAATGGCTTTGCGCGAAATGGATCGTAGGGTTCGCTTCCGCGAATTCGTCAAGGAGGGCATGGGCATGACCAGCGAGGAATTGGCGGACGCCGTGATCCCCGGATACGATCCCAACAACCTGAACATCACCCCCTACACCCACGAGGATTTCCCCTCCAACAGGGTCGCCGAAGATCCCAAAAAATATGGCCATTGAGATACTTGTGGACACGAATGTCTATATCGACCTGATGAAGTATGGGCGTGATCCCGTCAGCATCCTGGGCGAGTGGGTGGGCAGTTCGGAACTCGTGACATGCGGCATGGTGAGGCTGGAGGTGCTTCGCGGACTGAAAAACCCGAGGGTGCGCCAACGGATCAGCTCTTTCATAGACATCATGATCAATATCCGCACCGATGCCGCTTTCTGGCCGGATGCGACCGATCTGGCCTGGCAGCTCGACCGGCAGGGCAAGGTGATTCCTGGAGCGGACATCATCATCGCGGCGTGCGCGCTGCGGACTTCGGCGGCAGTCCTGACATCCGACGCCCATTTTCGCGCCATAGACGGGCTGCGGGTCATCGCTCCTCCAGCGGAGTGGTTTTCCTGACGTTTCTGATTTGCATGGCCGCTATACCGGGGGCAACACTGCGGCGTGTCCAATCAGGAAATCCAAGCAAAAGTCCGCATCGCCGTCGATCTCGGGGCGAGCAGCGGCCGTGTGATGGCCGCCATCCCGTCCGGCGGAAAACTCACTCTAACTGAAATCCACCGCTTCGAGAACCCCGCCATCGAGCTGCCCACCGGCCTTTACTGGAATATCCTCGGCCTGTTTCATGAGATCCTCACCGGCCTGAAAAAGGCCATCGAAACCCACGGTGAAAACATCGCCTCCATCGGGATCGATACCTGGGGCTGCGATTTCGGCCTCTTCGACCACTCCGGCGAGCTGATCGGCCCGCCTCACCAATACCGCGATCCCCGCTTCGAGGGCATGGCGGAAAAGATGCACAACCTGATGTCCGAGGACGACATTTTCAGCCGCACCGGGATCAAGACGAACTTCTACAACAGCTCCCTCCACCTGCTCTCGCTCAAGCTCCGCGAAAGCAAATCGCTCTCGCAGGCGGGCAACATCCTTTTTATCCCCGATATCCTCGCCTACTGGCTCACCGGCGTGAAAGCGGTGGAACGGACGAACGCCTCGACTTCTCAGCTCCTCGACGCGGAGACCGGGCAATGGTCGCACGAGGTCATCTCCGCGCTCGGCCTGCCGGATCGAATTTTCGGAAACATCGTCTCGCCCGGCACCGTGCTCGGCCCGCTACGGGCGACTCTGAAAGACTCGCTCGGGCGCAGCGACATCCCTTTCGTCGTCGCCCCCTGCCACGACACCGCTTCCGCCGTGGCGGGCATCCCGCTCACCGAGGAAGAGCCGCTTTGGCTCTCATCCGGCACATGGTCGATCATGGGCGTGGAGCGGAAACATCCCATCCGCAGCTACGAGGCGCTCTCGTTCGGTTTCTGCAACGAACTCGGCGTGAACAACACCGTCCGTTTCCTGAAAAATATCGCCGGCCTATGGCTGATCCAGGAATGCAAGCGCCAGTGGGACAAGGAGGGGCAGACCCATTCCTTCGCGGCTCTCGCCGAAATGGCCGAGGCGGCGGAGCCTTTCACCGCCTTCATCGACCCCGACGACGCGGTCTTCGCCAGCCCCGGTAACATGCCCGGAAAGATCCGCGATTTCTGCGAAAAATCCGGCCAGCCCGTCCCGGAATCCCTCGGCCAGATCCTACGGGTCGCGACCGAATCCCTCGCCCTGAAATACCGCTACGTTTACGGAAACATCTGCCACCTCACCGGCCGCACCTATTCCCGCCTGCACGCGGGCGGCGGCGGCATCCAGAACCAGATGCTCTGCCAGGCCACCGCCAACGCGCTCGGCATCGAAGTCCTCGCCGGGCCGATCGAGGCCACCTCCTGCGGAAACCTCATCACCCAGATGATCGCCACCGGCGAAGTCCCCGATTTTCCTGCGGGCCGCCAGCTCATCCGCGAGTCCTTCGAATTCGTCACCTACACGCCAAAGGATCAGGAAAAATGGGACGAGGCCTACACCGTTTTCCTGAAAATCATCGGCTGACCCGTCATGCGCCTCGCCGTCCTCAACATCGTCGGTCTCTCCAAGTCTTTGCTCGGAGAGAACGCGCCGGGCATCACCGCCTTTGCGGAAAAGCACGGGCTTCAGACCTACGCCCCGGCCTTCCCGGCGCTGACCACCACCGCCCAATCCTCCATCCTCACCGGCACCCCGCCGGAAAAACACGGCATCGTCGCGAACGGCTGGTATGACCGCGAGTCCGCCGAAGTCCGTTTCTGGAAACAGTCGAACCATATCGTCCACGGCGATAAAATCTGGGACGCTCTCCGAAAAACTGTGCCGGACTTCACCTGCGCGAAGCTGTTCTGGTGGTACAACATGCACTCCACCGCGGACTTCACCATCACCCCGCGCCCGCTCTACCCGGCCGATGGCTCGAAGCACTTCGACATCCACACCCAGCCCATGGCCATGCGCGATGAGCTGAAAGCGGATCTCGGCCCTTTCCCCTTCCCCGCCTTCTGGGGACCGGCGGCGGGGATCGCCTCGTCGGAATGGATCGCCGCCTCCGCGAAATGGGTGGAGCAAAAGCACTCCCCCACCCTCTCCCTCGTTTATCTCCCCCACCTCGATTACTGCCTCCAGAAAGACGGCCCCACCGCCCCGAACATCCCCGCCGAAGTCCGCGCCATCGACCGCGTCGTGACCGATCTCATTTCCTACTACGAATCCCGTAGTATCCGCGTAATGCTCCTTTCCGAATACGGCATCTCCCCGGTGGATCAGCCCATCCACCTCAACCGCCTGTTCCGCGAAAAAGGCTGGCTCTCCATCAAGGACGAGCTCGGCCGCGAAACGCTCGACTACGGCGGCTGCAAGGCCTTCGCCGTCGCCGATCACCAGATCGCCCATGTTTATGTGAACGATCCCGCCATCCTCCCGGAAGTCCGTGCCCTGCTGGAAAGCACCGGCGGCATCGATGAGATCCGCCCGCAGAACCATCCCCGCGCCGGAGACCTCATCGCCATCGCCAAGCCGAACGCGTGGTTCACCTACTATTACTGGACCGACGACGCGAAAGCCCCCGACTTCGCCCGCACCATCGACATCCACCGCAAGCCCGGCTACGACCCCTGCGAGCTCTTCATCGACCCCGCCATCCGCTTCCCGAAAGCGAAGATCGCCAAGTTCCTCCTGAAAAAGAAACTCGGGATACGCGGCCTCCTCGAAGTCATCCCCCTCGATCCCAGCCTCGTCAAAGGCTCCCACGGTCGGGATCAGGTGCCAGATTCCGAGAAGCCCGTGCTGATCGGATCTTCCGAGAAAATCGAAAACGCCCAGGATATCCACACCGCCATCCTAAGTCACTTCGGGCAAATTTGATGCAAAGCCCGGTTCCTTGACCACGGTTTATCACGGATAAGAGATTAGCCCTTCTTGTCTCTGCTTTTGACCTCAGACCTTTCATGAATTGCCAAATTCAAGACTCATCCAAGGTCTTCATCCGTGTAAATCCGTGCAATCCGTAGTTGAAAATCTTCGAATCCCTAATGGAAGAACCTACGCCATGGAGCATAACTGGGTGCTTGATCGCGGGCACCTGGGGGATTAACCTCCGGTCATGTTGGTAAAAGAGCAGATTTCCCGCATGTCATCCACGGAGCGCATGGAAGCCATGGAACTCCTGTGGGATTCGTTCTCCAAAGAAGGGATCGACTACCCTTCTCCCGTTTGGCACGCCGAGGTTCTCTCCGAACGATCCCAGATCATCGACTCCGACCAAGCAACCTGGCTCTCGGTCGATGAACTCCAAGCCCGTCTGGCGAACCGATGAAAAAGCACATCGTCGTTCTCGCGGAAGCGGCCAGCGACATCGAACGCGGAATCGATTTCTACAACTCGATCGAGGATGGCGTCGGCCGGTATTTCAGGGACTCGATGATTGCCGAACTCCGCCATCTCGGACTCTATTTCGGCAAGCACCGGATTCATCTCGGCTTTTTCAGGGCCTTATCCTCCCGGTTCCCCTATGCGATTTACTACCGCGACAAGGGTGACATCCGCCAGGTTGTCGCCGTGCTGGATCTCCGGCGGTCACCGAAATGGATCCGGGAGACCCTCGCCGGGCGGTAGGCATGCATCGCCCCTTCATCGACCCCGCCATCCGCTTCCCGAAAGCGAAGATCGCCAAGTTTCTCCTGAAAAAGAAACTCGGGATACGCGGCCTGTTAGAAGTCATCCCCCTCGATCCTAGCCTCATCAAAGGCTCCCACGGCCGGGACCAGGTGCCGGATTCCGAGAAGCCCGTGCTGATCGGATCTTCCGAGAAAATCGAAAACGCCCAGGATATCCACACCGCCATCCTAAGTCACTTCGGGCAATAATGGAGAGCCGTGCTTCCAGCCGGCAACCGAATGGCTTCCCTTTGGGCGGATTTCGCTATGGAGTAGGTGCGTCCACGCGCCTTTTGTTCAAGCGGGTGTCTTCACCCGCTTGAACAAAAGATCTTCTCACAGGCGACTGAGACGCCACACCGAACTCAAGGCGTGAGACGCAACTACTACGCACGCGAACATGAAAACGAACCAAATCGCCATCCCTCGGGATCCTCTGAAGATCCCGATGCCCCTTTCAAACCCAGCTGCCGCCCTGATCCGGGATACCATCGCCCATCACGGCGTCACTCAGATCGAGGCTGCGGAGGCCATGAAAATTAGCAAAGCCCAACTCAGCGATGTCATCCGCCAGAAAAAAGGAGTGAGCGCCAACCTCGCCCTTCGCGTCCAGTTCTGCTTCGGCATCCCAGGCGACTTGCTCATCCGTCTCCAAGCCCAATTTGATTTCCAGAAAGCCTTCCACTCCAAAAAAAAAGATCTCCAAATGGTCAGAGCCATCGCCTGAATGATGAACTCAGTCCCTCGCCGCTGACCGGGTCTCAACCGAAAACATCACTGACATTCCTGAGAATTTTCATTCAGTTCCCTTAGCCTCATTTTCCATGCTCTTCACCTCGGGAATCAGCGCATCCGATATCTTATCAACTGATCTAATCGTTTTCATCGTTCAGGAAAGCGTGGCGGCGGATTGCATCCGCCCTGGCTTACTCAAGACATATTTGGGCATGGCGGATGCAATCCGCCGCCACGGCAGCAACTCCATATTGGCTCAGACCTTCGTCCAGGCCGCGTTGTTCCCGGAGGATTTCACGGCGGCTTCGATGAAGGCCATGCCGTCCACGCCGTCCTGCACGTTGGGGTAATCGTAGGCCTCGTTGCCCTTGAATTTCCCTTCGATGGAGTCGGAGATGGCCTCGGCGGCGGCGAGGTAGATGTTGGCGAAAGCCTCGATGAAGCCCTCGGGGTGGCCGAAGGGGAGGCGGGTGAATTTCGAGGCGGCCGCACCGTTGTAGCTGTTGCCGCGGCGCCAAGTCTCGCGGGGTTTGTCGGCGAATTTCACGATGAGTTCGTTGGGATGCTCCTGGTGCCACTCCAGCGAGGCCTTGGTGCCGTAGATGCGGATGTTGAGGTTGTTCTCGTCGCCGGTGGAGATCTGGGAGGCGTAAAGCACGCCGCGCGCGCCGCCCTCGTAGCGGCAGAGCATGGAGCCGTCGTCATCGAGCTTGCGGCCGGGGATGAAGGTATTCAGGTCGGCAGCGATTTCCTCCAGCTTCATGCCGGTGATGTAAGTGGCGAGGTTTTCCGCGTGGGAGCCGATGTCGCCCATGCAGTTGGAAACGCCGGAGATGGAGGGATCCATGCGCCAGTTCGAGATTGCGCCCACCTTCGAGACGTCTTCGTCATAAGCGGAGATTGCATATCCCTGCGGGTATTCGGCGACGATTTTCAGGATCTTGCCGAGCTTACCTTCGGCGACCATCGCCTTCGCTTCCTTCACCATCGGGTAGCCGGTGTAGTTGTGGGTGAGTGCGAAAACCAGGCCGCTCTTTTCCACGATGGCCTTGAGCTCCTCGCCCTGCGCCTTCGAGAAAGCCAACGGCTTCTCGCAGATCACGTGGATACCGCTTTCCAGGAATTTCTTCGCCACCTTGTAGTGGAGGTCGTTGCGGGCGACGATACTGACGAAATCGATGCGCTCGCCGAGCGGCAGCGCAGATTCCTTTTCCGCCATTTCATCGAAGGTGGCGTAAACGCGATCCGGGGAGAGGAAAAAGTCCTCGCCGGAGAGCCGGGATTTATCCGGATCCGAGGAGAAACAACCCGCTACCAGCTCGATCTTGCCATCGAGGTTCGCCGCCATCCGGTGCACGGAGCCGATGAATGCCCCGCGTCCGCCGCCTACCATGCCCATCTTGAGTTTTCTGTTCATATTCATTAAGGTGTGAAGTTGTCTCGATGTTGATTGTGATCAACCCATCGGTTACGGGTGATTTTTTGCCATCTCGGCGTTTTCCCTGCAACCTCAAAGCGGTTCACGACGAAACTGGCCGAATGGCTCATCTACAACGCCACGCTATTTCGCGAACCTTTTCTCGAGCACTGCTTTTCGGTGGCCGAAAATTTTCTCTAGTTTCGGCCTCACGAAAATTCCATGCCCGATTTCCCCGAAAGGCCACAACGGCAGCGCGTAGTGGACGAGGTCTTTCATGAGCACTCCGCCCTCCGTTTCCTCGAAGCTGTGAAGGTGGTGCCAGAACTTGTAGGGACCGAAGCGCTGCTCGTCGATGAACGACTCCCCTATCTTCACTGCCTTGATCTCCGTCACCCAAGGCAGCCAAACGCCGGGCAATACCATCACGCGGTATTCAATGATCTGGCCCTCATACATCTTGTCGCCCGGTTGGTAGATGATCTTAAAACCGAGGTCGTCGGGCGTGATCTCATCGAGGTTTGCTGGGCTGGAGAAAAAGTCCCATGCCTCTGCGAGGTTGATGGGGAGAAACTGTGTTTGTTCGAGGGTGTGGATCATAGTCATGGCGGTAATACTCAGGGAAATGGAGTGACTCAAGGATAACGACGAAGTCGAACTCCGGATAGCAGAAGGCAAATTCCATCCGCCCTGCGATGAGTAGCACAGGGAATGGCGGATGCAATCCGCCGCCACGCCCTTAAAACTTCTTCACCGTTATCATCACCCGCTGTTCCTTCCCATTCCGCTGATCGGTCGCGGTCAGGGTGTGGGCGCCGGGGGTGAGTTTGGCGGTGTTGCCTTCGATAAGGAGGGTTTCGGAAGCCCAAGCGGTGTGTTCGGGGAGGTTGGTCAGGAGTTTCAGCTCCGCACCGGAGCCGGGGAGCTCGGGATCGAGGAGTAGGGTGCTTTGGTCGCGGGGGCGGAGGATTTCCAGGGAGATCTCGTCGTCGGCGGCGGTGTCGAGAACGAGTTCATGGCGGCGGCGATTTTCGCTACTTTCATACCACTCACGATAGGTGGAAGGAAGCTTGGCGCGGCCTTTCTCGTCGTAGTCATCCAGGCTAGCGGCGGGGACGTTATGGTTAGGCAAAGTACGCTCGAAATATGCGGATTCCGTATGACTGCCCGGAGCGATCCTTTTCCCGGTGCGGGTGTCGATCATCGTGTAGTCAGTACTGAGAACCGGATACCATGTAGGCGGCGTGTCGCGGTGGGCGCGGACGAGGCTGCGGTGGAAGATGGGGCCCGCGCCGGATACACCGGAGATGTTTTTCATGGGCTGGTTTTCAAAATTTCCCGCCCAGACTCCGACGGTGAACTCGGGCGTGAAGCCAACACACCAGTTGTCGCGGAAGTCGGAGGAGGTGCCGGTTTTCACGGCGCAGCGGAAAGGCAGATCGAGCGGGCTGCCGGTGGAGAAGGCGGGGGCGCGGGCGGTCTTGTCGGACAGGATATCGGCGATGAGCCAGCTGTGGGTCGGGTCGATGAAGTTTTTCCCAGCGGGGACTTGCTGATCCATGAAAAGGCGGGTGGGCAGGAACACGCCGCGCCGGGCGATGGTGGCGTAGGCGTTACTGAGTTCTAACAGACAAACCGGGGCGTTGCCGAGGGTGAGGCCGAGTCCGTATTCAGTGGCGCTGCCGCCGAGGGTGGATATCCCGAGACTCTGCAGAAAATCATCGAGTTTTTCGGGACCACCAAGGGCGTTTAGCTCGCGGAGAGCGGGAACGTTGAGCGAGCAGGCGAGAGCATGGCGGATGGTTACGGGACCGCGATATCTGCGGTCGTAGTTTTCCGGAAGCTGTAAGCCCTGCGCGGTGCGGAGCGGCGTGGGGATATCCGCGATGACGGTGCTGGGGAGGTGCCCGAGGTGACGGAAGGAGAGAAGATAGGTGAAGGGCTTGAGCGTGGATCCGGGCGAACGCGGGGTCATCGCACCGTGGAGCTGACCGCCGCGCGGATCGTCCCAATCTGCGGAGGAGACCATCGCGAGAATGTCGCCCGTTGCGTTGTCGATGACCACGACGGCCGCATGGCGGAGATTCGATTCCTTGAGCTTCGCGGCCTCCTCGCGGACGATGCGCTCGATGTCCTCCTGTAGGGAAAGGTCGAGCGTGGAGCGAGCGTGGGTGGAGATACCGGGGAGGCGGTTAAGCCAAGGCGCGGAGGAAGTTTCGCGCAGCGGGCGGAGGCGAAGCGGCTCCTCGCGGGCAAGCGCGATCTCCGCGGCGGGATATTTCCCCGTGCGCTCCAGCCGCTCAAGCACAGCGAGGCGGCGGGTCTTGGCACGCTCCGGATGGCGGATGGGGTTGAGCCGCGAGGGTGCCTGCGGCAGACCGGCAAGCAGGGCGGCCTCACCGAGCGAGAGATCGGCGAGTGGTTTCTGAAAATAGAACCGCGCCGCTTCCGTGGGGCTGATGCGGAGATTCCCGTAATCGAGCCGCGCAAAATAAGCCTCCAGTATGCTATCTTTCTCCCACGTCATTTCCAAATGACGGGCGATCATCGCTTCGTGAAATTTCGAAGCGAGGTTGCGCGGCGCGGGCAGTGCGGAGATTTTCGCAAGCTGCTGGGTGATGGTGGAGGCGCCGGAAACGATACGACGGCTCCGCAGGAAATCGGTGGCGGAGCGGAGGGTGGCGAAGATATCGATGCCATTGTGCGAGAAGAATCGCTTATCCTCGGCGGCGAGCGTGCAATCGAGCAGTCGTGGCGGGATCTGTGAAAGCGTTACCGGCGTGGCGCGCGTGAAATCCACGGAAGTGAGATGGCGGATCGGTGCGCCGTGGCGGTCTAGCAGGACGGGCGAGGCGACCGGGCTTAGAGCCAAGCCTGGCGGGAGCTGGTATGCGAAGGGCAGCACGAACCAAACAAGTGCCGCCACAAGAACCCCGGCGACGAGCAGGCGGGTAACGAACCGCAGGCGGCGGCGGGGCTTGGCGGCGGGTTCCTCGGATTCCACGCCAAACGTTTAGCCTTACAAACGGTAAGTTGCAGTTTTTTTCCGCTGTGCACGGAACATGATTTTTCCCTTGGAAGATCGGGGGCAATGGATTCGTAATAGGGGCACTATGAAATTAATCCTCTGCGGCCTCGCCGCCACACTGATGTTCGTCCAACCCTCGATGGCCGATGAAACCCCTCTCGCCAAGCAGATGGACGCGATGAACGACGCCTACAAGGCGATGCGCCGCGAGACCGATCCAGCGAAAGGCGCGGAACTGGCCCGCAAGGCCCAGGACGCGATGGTAAAAGGGATCGTCGAGCTTCCCGAAATGGTCAAAGCCATGCCCGAAGGCCCGGAAAAGGCGAAGGCATCCGCATCCTACCGCAAGATGATGGGCAACCTCATCGCCACCCTCGCCGATATGGAACTCGCCTTCCTCAACAATGACATGGCGAAGGTGAAGGAAATCGTCGAGTCCATGCGCGACATGAAAAAGGAAGGCCATGACAAGTTCATGGAAGAGGACGAATGATCGTCAAGACACACCCGCCGTTCAAGGTTCCGGGATTTCTAGGGTGCGGCAGATTTTCCTAGCCAGCATGTCTGGGATCTCAGCGTGCCGTGGAACAGGTTCGCGGCGGCCGGTGGCTGGATTCCAGTAAATCGAATGGGAACCTCCCTCGCGCTTCAGCGGGCAGCCGTGCGCCTCAAGATGGCGGATGAGTTTCCGTCGCTTCATGCGAGTGCCAGCGGTATCAATTTCTCACCGCTACCCAAGCTGGCACGCGCATCCTCTCGGCGATCCTCGATCAGTAGCAGGATTGATTCGCGCAGTGATTCCAGGGCCTCATCCTCGGTGAGTCCCTGGCCATTTCCCTCGGGAAATTCCGGTGAAAACGCGACAAACCATTTTCCATCGCGCAATACGCGGGCTGTGAAGGTGGCTGAATTTTTCATGCCCACACATTGCCCTTGGGCGAGGTGCCACGCAAGGCTGGATTCGCAACCGTGACACGCCTCTCACTCCACGAGCACACGCGAGCCGACAGCCATCTTGGAATAGACGGTGGGCATCGTGCCGCTGGGGCCGCGGATGCAGGCGTGGGAGGCGGGATAGCGGCGGATCGGGCCGATGTGGTGGCCCACGCCATCCCATGTGAGGCGCATCCAGTATCTCATCGGCGCGCCGACGAATTTGCCGCCTTCGGGGATCGTGTCCTTATTGGCGTCCGCGTCACCGTTGATCATGTTGCCTTCGACATCGTAAATTTTGCCATACATGTTCGAGCTCTTGTCCACGATTTTCTCCAGCACCTTGTAATCACCGGGAGGCGTGGGACGGCTTTTGATCCCTGAACAGATCGGGTAATCCATGACCACCTCGTCACCGTTCATCAGCATGCCGCGTTGCTGCTTGAGATCGATCTTCACCCATGCATTGGAGGGGTTCGTCTCTGGGAGCAGCTGGATATTTTTCCACACGTTGTAGGTCTTGGGGTAGTCCTTTTCCGCCTTGAAATAGTCGTAGCTACCGGGCTCGAAAGGATTCACATACTTCTCGTCCGTCTTGGAAATAGTAGGTTCGGGTTTCGTGGCGCAGCTCGTAAGCAGAAGGGCGACGGCACCGGTGAGCAGGAGGATGTATGGTTTTAAGAACATCGAAGTAGGTCTTGTTCGGGCGGACGGATAGAGCAAAATCCGGACTATTGCAACCTTTCAAATCTGCGCCAGTCTGAGCGAGGATTTCGTCCCGCCCCTCAAAAAAAATGGTTTCCCAGGAACTCAAGACCAAGCTCCGCGACGTGCCGCACAAGCCCGGCGTGTATCTGATGAAAGACCGCCTCGGGTCGATCATCTACGTGGGCAAGGCGCTGGATCTGAAACGGCGGCTGTCCTCCTATTTCACCCCGTCACGGAAAACCCGGGCGAACCTCAAGAACCGCGCGCTGATGGATTCGATCCATGACTTCGAGATCCACGAGGTGCGCAACGAGCAGGAATCGCTGTTGCTGGAAGGCAAGCTGATCAAGGACTACCGCCCCCGCTACAACATCGCCTTCCGCGACGACAAGCGCTTCCTACACGTCCGCGTGCGCATGGCGGATGCGTTCCCGAGGTTCGGCGCGGTGCGGACGAAAAAGGAGGACGGCGCGAGATACTTCGGCCCCTTCCCGCACTCCTCCGCACTGCACGATACGCTGAACTGGCTGAACCGCCGCCTCGGCCTCCGCGTGTGCCGTCCGGTATCGCCCGGCGAGACGGATTACCGCCACTGCAACGCCGACATCATCCGCAACTGCTCCGCGCCCTGCATCGGGCGCATTTCCCGTGAGGACTATCTCGCAAAGGTGGAGGAGGCCTGCGTGATCCTTGAGGGAAAGGGAAAGAAAGCGATCTTCGAGGAGCTGGACGATGAAATGCGTGCGGCGGCGGAGGCACTGGATTTCGAGAAAGCCGCCACCCTCCGCGATATCCTTGAAAACCTCCGCAAGACCCTCTCCCCCACCCGCCAGTTTTCACGCGGGCGCGGCGTGCCGACCACAGTGAAGCCGACCGAGGACCTCGCGGATCTCGGCGAGGCGCTAGGACTCGGCGGCCCGCCGCGCGTGATGGAATGCTTCGATATCTCCAACGTGTCCTCGAACCACATCGTGGCCTCGATGGTGCGCTTCACCGACGGCATGCCGGACAACCGCAATTACCGGAAATACCGCATCCGCACGGTGGAGGGGCAGGATGATTTCGCATCGATGGCCGAGGTCGTTTACCGCCGCTACTCGCGCATCCTGAAGGAAAACATGGGCGAGGATACGGAGCACTCTCAGGAGCCGCTGATCGAGGCGCAGCGTCGGCTGGCGAAGGAAGGAAAAGCAAAAATCATCCTGCCGGATCTGGTGATCGTCGATGGCGGCAAGGGCCAGCTTTCCAGCGCTTTCAAGCAGCTCCGCCAGCTCGGGTTGCAGGAGCTGCCGCTCATCGGCCTCGCCAAGCAGCGCGAGGAAGTATTTTTCCCCGGCGAGTCCGATCCCCTGCTCATCCCCCACGACCGTGGCGCGCTCAAGCTCCTCCAGCGCATCCGCGACGAGGCGCACCGCTTCGCCAACGGCTACAACGAACTACTTTACCGCCGCCGCATGAAAGAGAGCGCGCTGGACGGTTGTCCCGGCATGTCACCGCGCAAGAAAGCCATACTATTGAAAACCTTTGGTTCCATCGAGCGGCTGCGCAAAGCGGAGCCCGCCGACATCGCGGCGATCCCAGGCTTCTCGGAAAAGTTCGCGGTGTCCCTTTTGGATTTCCTCAAGAAAGAGAATTAGGCGGATGCCAAAAATCGTTGCGCATATCCATGCCGCCGAAGGCTTTTGACTGCGAAATGGTAGGGTCGTTTTGACAAAACGACCCACCCTGTGCGTGCATCAACATCTCAAACTAGCTCCAACCCTGACGCGGCGTATAGGCGGAGCTTTCCCACCATCACCGTGCTAACACACGCTGCGTGGGTCATTTTGTCAAAATGACCCTACCGCGAAACACAAACTCTTCTCAGCGTTCCCGGAATTCACTGCGGTCCCCGAGGCATCCAGCCTCGGTCTTCTCGCACTCGGTGCCGGTGGCCTGCTCGCCCACCGCCGCAGAGCCATGGCGGCGTAAAGCCCATTCGCAAAGCCACGGGCACAGGCGACCACCGCGGTCGCCTGTGCCTGACTCTATGCTCCGCTTCACCCCCGGGTCTTGACAGGCCCCATCTCTCCTTCATTATCGTGAATGGCGTGTAAGCGATTATGTCCTCCATCTACCGTAGACCACAGCGCTCGTATCGCCAAGAGATCGAAAAAGGCTCCCGCCGTAAAAGACGGAAAAGCCGTTCCGCCGATCCCGAGGGGCGTTTTGGCAAATCCTCCACCAGCACTACCTTGTCGCAGAGGATCCGCCGCGGGGCGCTCTTGGTCTTGCTGCTGGGCTTTGTCGGTCTGTTGGTGGTTCTGATGTTTCACAGGAAGGCTACCACCGACGCAGCGTCTAACTGGAAGGACCCGCGCGCCCCAGACTCCACATTGTTCCTCTCGCAGGAAGAACCCGCAACCGCCGCCACCTGGCAGGGGCCGCCGCCCATCGAAGTGGCCAAATTATTCATCGCCGCCACCACCCATTCGGAGCGCCTGCAATGGGTGGACCAGCCCGAGGAAGTGGACTCCCTCATGGAGGAATTCTACACCCACGGCCCCGGACTCACCGAGACCATCACCAAGTTCTCAACCATGGACATTCCCATGCAAGATGGCCGGGCTTACGACTCCTTTCTAGCCATCATGGCGGATGGTTCGTTCCGCAGTCTGGATGTCGTCTACGAGTTAAATGGCCACGCCAAGGTGGACTTCAAATCCTACTCCCGCTTATGCAGTACGCCGTGGAGCGCCCTGCTGGATGGGAGCTGCCCCACCGCCGCAGAAATGCGCGTTCGCCTGGAGATCGACTCCTACTACAACCGGGAGTTTAGTGATGAGGGCACCTGGCTCTGCCTGATCGCCAACACGCCGGACCTGAAAGAACCGCTCTATCTCTACGCTCGGCGCGACAATCCGGAGCTGCAGGATTTCCTGCGCCATTTTCCCGATCGTGAATTGAGATACACCGTCAGCATCCAGAACACGGAAGATGGTTGGCAGCACCGCCAGTTCATCCTGAGCAAGGTTCTGCGCAGCGGATGGCTGGGCCATTAAGTTATCGAAATTGTCGAAGGGCTTTCGATCAGCTCAGGCATCGTCCACAGCCATCATTGCTGTCCAAAACAGGATCTAATTCGGGGCAGGTGCTTCATCGTAATATTTCCTCGGGAACCGCCGGTTTTCCCTGGCTTTCGTAATTTCTTCCGGTTCCCGCCAAGGGGGCCTGCCCGCCCCTGCCGCATGACCCATGATCAGAAATTCAGCTTCGCGAGTTCCTTGGGTAGGAAGACGCCGTCCTTGCGGATGAGCTTGCCGTCGAAGCGGATCTCGCCGCCGCCCCAGTCCTTGCGCTGGATGCTGACCATGTCCCAGTGCACCTGCGAGCGGTTGCCGTTGTCGGCGATCTCATAGGCCTGGCCGGGTGTGAAGTGGAAGGAACCGGCGATCTTCTCGTCGAAAAGGATGTCACGCATCGGCTGGCGGATGTGCGGATGGAAGCCCAGCGCGAACTCACCGATGTAGCGCGCGCCGGGATCGGAATCGAGGATGCGGTTGATTTCCTTCGTTTTGGAACCCGCCTCGGCCTTGGTAATTTTCCCCTGGCTGAACTCCAGCCGGATCGCGTCGAAGGCGATGCCTTGGTAGATCGTCGGCGCGTTGTAGGTGATTACGCCTTCGACCGAATCCTTGACGGGCGATGTGAAAACCTCGCCGTCCGGGATATTGTAGTTGCCGCCCGAAGCTACGGCGGGGATGTCCTTGATGGAGAATTTCAGGTCGGTGCCCGGACCGGTGATGTGCACCTCGTCGGTCTTGTTCATCAGGCGGACGAGGGCGTTCATCGCGGGGGCGAGCGCCTTGTAATCAAGCAGGCAGACCTTGAAGAAGAAATCCTCGAAAGCTTCAGTGCTCAAATTCGCCTGCTGCGCCATGGCGGACGTGGGCCAGCGCAGGACGCACCATTTTGTTTTCTTCACGCGGTGATCCATCACGCCGCGGAGTTTTTTCATGGCGAGCTGCATGAAGTCCGCGGAGACATCGGAAGTTTCGCAAATGTTGTGGCTGCCGCGCACGGCGATGTAGGCGTGCATATCCTTCATCTCGGCCAATAGGTGTTTCGCGATGATCTGGTATTGCTCGTCCTCGGCACCCCTCATCATCTCGCGGTGAATGCTCGCCCGGTGGATGCGGATGAAAGGAAACGCTTTCCGTTTCCGCGCTTCCCGGATCAATGCGATGCCGATCGAGTCCGGCACATCGTAGAGATCGATGAGGACTTTCTCACCTTTTTTCAGGGCGGTGGAGTAACCGATAAGCTGGGAGGCGAGGGCATCGATTCGCGGGTCATGCATAGGCGTAAGCTAACGGGAATCCGCCGTCATGAAACGGAAAATTTCCTCAAACCTATGATTTCCCAGGCAGCGTATCACGTAGGATCTCAATGGCGTGGCCATGCCCGAGGGGACGACCTTGGACACGGGCAAGACCCGTTTCCCGACGGGCTTTTCTTTCGTCGTAACCAACGAAGTATCAGCCGTTGCTGTAAGAGGACTCCACACGCTCCGCCACATCGCGATAGCCGTAATCAACCTCGTAGATTTGCTTGAACGCGTCCAGTGCCGCGGCCTTGTCGCCCATGTCGTGGTGGATCAGTCCCTTTTCATAAAGAACCTCCTTCTTCGTGCCGTCCATCGCGTGAAGGTCGGCGAGGGCGTCGCTGAGTTGCTTGATGGCAAGGTCGAACATGTTCTTCGCACGGAAGGTTCGCCCTAGGAGCAGCAGCACCTTGGTGCGGATGTGCGGGTTGCGGGTCGCCTGCTGGAGATGCGGGATGGCGGCGGTGTAGTCTCCGCTGCGGTAAAGGGCGTAGCCGAGCTCGAAACGCAGCTGCGGATCCGTCGGGTTCTGGTCAACCCGCGCCTTCGCTTCGACAACCTGCTCGGCAAGCCGCAGGGAACGGTTTTGTGCGAGCTGTGCCGCGAGTTCTACGTTATCAGGATCGGCGGCAACGGCGACTTCCAGCACCTTGAGTTCGGCCTCAAGGGCGCGGTCGCGCATTTGTGCGGATTTCGTGAAGAGGGCGATGTCGCCGTTGCTGAGTGAATGCGCCCAGTGAAAAAAGGTGTAGGCGTTCGACCAGTCTTCGAGCTGTTCGTAAAGCGCTGCGAGTTCCTTTGCCGTGGCGATATTGTTGGGATCGGAGTTGTATTTCTCGATCACGTTGTCGCGCCTTGACTCCAGCTGCTCACGGGTGAGGCCGGAGCGCGCCGCTTTTTCGAGTTCCTCGTTGGCCTCGGCGTCACGCATCAGGTCGCGCATGCTGGTGTTCTCGTCCCAGCGCTGCTTCTTCATGGAAGCGCGGGCGGAGGCGTCTTTGGCACCCTTGATCGCGGCGGAATCGGTGGGTGCCTGCTTGATGATGTCATTGTAAACCTCGGACGCCTTGGAAGGCAGTTCGCGCGAGAGGTAGTGTTCGGCGAGCTTATGAAGAAGCTTTACGTTTTCGGGTTTGTGCTTGCGGATGGTTTCGAGCGCGAAGGCAGCTGTCTCGAACAGCTCCAGTTTATGGGCGGTATCGAACAGGAGTTCGTTGGCGGCGTCGCTGGTGGGATCTTTTTCCAATTCTTTCTCAATGAGCGGAAGGGTTCCTGCGGGATCCTTCTTGGCTTGGCTCGCCAGCTTCATGACACCCATGCCGCCGCCGGACATCGTGAAAAGGCTCTTCTTCTTCTCCAATTTCGAATGAATCTGAATCTCGCACTTGCGAAGAATGATCCGACCTTCCAGGAAAGCGGGCTCGTCCTTGAGCACGGCCTGGAGAAGGCTCACCGCATATTCAAGGTTGCTTGTCTGGACAGCGCTCAGCGCTTTTAGCCAGAGCGGCCTCAGAGCGGGGGGGAGATCAGTTTCAGTAATTTCTGCCATGGCTGGTTGGATTTTCGGGTATTTCACCGCGCATGCGGAAGACGCTTCGGAAAATTGGCGACTGAACTTGTCGTTGGCAAGCATCGCCTTCATACAATGATCCTTTCACAATAATCTTCTCACATAAACCTTGCCATTCGACCGATCCGGCATATCACCCCCCTCCGCCAGCGACGTCCGCGCCGCACAGCGACGCTTTTTCCGGTCTTTGTTCGATGAGGGATTGCAAGAGGTTCAACTCACAAATCATCGACACCGCCCCACGCCGATACCCGGCGGTAGGGCGAATTTGAAAAGACATGACCGCTACATTCGAAGCGATGGCACTAGCCGCGCCCCTGAAACAGGTTCTCAACGAACTTGAATACACCACCCCCTCCCCTGTCCAGGCACAGGCGATTCCGCTGCTACTAGAAGGCCGCGATCTCCTCGGCTGCGCGCAAACGGGCACGGGAAAAACCGCCAGCTTCGCGCTGCCGATACTCAACGCGATCCACAACGATCCGCGCACCCTCCGACCCAAGCAGTGCCGCTGCCTCGTCCTCGCACCCACCCGCGAACTCGCGATCCAAGTGGGAAAAAGCTTCTCCACCTACGGCCAAAAAATCCGTTTCCGTCAGACACTGATCTATGGAGGCGTGGGGCAAAATCCGCAAGTCTCCGCGATGCGATCCGGCGTCGATGTCCTCGTCGCCACCCCGGGGCGGCTGCTTGATCTGATCGAGCAAAGGCATGTCGATCTCACAGCGGTCGAGTTTTTTGTTCTCGATGAGGTGGACCGGATGCTGGACATGGGTTTCCTGCGCGATGTGAAACGCATCGTGGCGATGCTCCCGCAAAAAAAACAGTCCCTGTTCTTTTCCGCCACGCTCGCCCCGAACATCGTGGAACTGGCAAAAACGATCCTACGCGATCCAGCGCGGGTTTCCATCACCCCCGAGGTGACCACCGCCGAGCGCATCGAGCAGCGCCTCTGCTTCGTGGACCGCGGCAACAAGATGTATCTGCTGGAGCAACTTCTCGACAAACAGGCCAAGGCCGAGTCATCGAAACTCACCATCGTCTTCAACCGCACCAAGCATGGCGCGAACAAGATTGCCAAGGCGCTCACTGAGGCCGGCTACGCCTCGGAAGCGATCCATGGCAATAAGTCTCAAGCTCAGCGTGAAAAAGCGCTCGCCCGTTTCAAGCAGGGACTCGTTCCCGTACTCGTTGCCACGGATGTCGCCGCGCGCGGCGTGGATGTAAAAGATGTCGGGCTGGTCGTGAACTACGACCTGCCGAACGAACCGGAGGCGTATGTCCACCGCATCGGGCGCACAGGCCGTGCGGGGGCCGATGGCATGGCCGTATCCTTCTGCGCCGAAGACGAAATCGATTTTCTCCGCGATATCGAGAGAACAATCAAGAAAGCCATTCCGCGTCTTACCGACCACCCATGGCACAGCGAGTCATTGAACGAGAAACATATCCGCGGATTCCGCCCCCCCGCCGTGAAGCAAGGCGGCAGGGGAAGCCAAAATGGAGGTGGAGGTGGCGGAAACCGCCGCGGGGGCGGCTCCGGCTCCGCTAGGCGCAAAAGCACCCGCTCAGTGTAAAGCTGCCAGCGTAGTCGAGATGTCCTTTTACCTTGCAGATCGAACCGCTGACGCTAATCTAGTCCGCACACCCACCCAGAACGGGTAGGTGGTATCAGCAACCAATAAACAACACAACCGATATGAACATCATCAAACTCGCCATCGTTGCCACTGTCGCAGCCTTCTTTGCAGCTTCGTGCTGCCCAAGTGCTCCTACAGCTCCTGCTTACCAAGCTCCTGCTAAGTAAGTTCGGCTCCCGCCCCGCCCGCTTCCATGGAAACGGGCGGGGTTTTTTTTGATCGTCACGATCAAAAATCCTTTCCAAATAAAATCCCCAAACTAGAACAAACTGCATGACTCAATTCTTACTTGCCCTCTCCGTTTGCGCCGTCGCAATCCTTTCCTCATCCTGCGGTTGCTGCACCAGCGACTCGTCCGCCCCGCCGCTGCGCCCATTGCCCACCTTCAAAGAAATTCCGACCACCCCAGCTCCCGTGCAGGTGGAGTATTCAAAATAAAGGTTTTCCTCAACATCTTTCAAAAGTAGGCCTGAAGCTTTCACCAAGCTCAGGTCTATTTTTTTGGCATGGCGGATTCAATCCGCCGCCACGGTCGCCGTGCCTGTAGCCGGCTTTTCCACCCATCCTAAGAAAGCCGGCCACAGGCGCGGCTCTCCATTATTTTCGGAAGTAGTCCGTGATCGCTTTCACCAGACCCGGGATGTCGTGCTGGGCGGCCTCGACGGCGGGCTTGTGGTCGAGTTCCTTGAGCGTCGCAGAAGTCACTGGGCCGATGCTCGCGGCGACGCAGCGCTCCGGCCACGGCAGTCCGAGAGCGAAGAAGTGCTCGGCGGTGGAGCTGGAGGTGAAAGTGACCATGTCCGCGCCGTCCTCGATGAACTTCGCCTGCGCGCCCGTGTAGTCGTCCGTTTCCGGAACGGTGCGGTAGGCGATGCATTCATCGACGATGGCCCCGAGTTTCATCAGGCCGTCGTAGATCACATCGCGCGACTCGGCAGCTTTCACCCAGAGCATGGTCTGGTTCTCGACGTTGAGCTCCTTGAACTCCTCGATCAGACCCTCGGCAACGAAACGTTTTGGCAGCAGATCCACGCCGATCCGGTATTCGCGGATCTTCGCCGCCGTGCCCGGGCCGATGGCCGCGATCTTGGGATTTCCCAAACTACGGGCATCCTCGTAGGTCGCGAAAAACGCGTCGAAAAATTTCTCCACGCCGTTCGGGCTGGTGAAGACGAGCCAGTCGTATTCGTGGGCGTGGGTGACGCCCTCGGCGAAGCCCTCGCGATCCTCGGGCAGCTCGATGCGAATCGTCGGCAGCTCGATCACATCCGCGCCAAGGTTCTGGAGGCGCTTACTGAGATCCCCCGCCTGCTCGCGGGTACGGGTGACGACGATTTTCTTCCCGAACAGCGGGCGTTTCTCGAACCAGTTGATCTTCACCCGCTCGTTCACCACGTTGCCGATGACAGCGACGGCGGGAGAAGAAAAGCCCTCTTTCTCCGCGATGTCGGCGATGGTTTCCAAAGTCCCCACGATGGTCCACTGCGAGCCAGTCGTTGCCCAGCGGACGAGGGCGATGGGTGTATCCGCCGCCGCGCCGTGCTCAATGAATGCCGTGGTGATTTCCCGCAGGCGGGCGACGCCCATCAGGAAAACCTTCGTGCCCGGAGCCTTCGCGAGCTGCGCGTAGTCGATGGACGAGTAGCCTTTCGTCGGATCCTCGTGGCCGGTGAAAATGGTGAGCTGGGTGTTGTGGTCGCGGTGGGTGACGGGGATGCCCGCGTAGGCCGGCCCGCCGATGGCGGAGCTGATGCCGGGGACGATCTCGAAAGCCACGCCCGCTTCCGCAAGCTCCGCCGCCTCTTCTCCGCCGCGGGCGAAAATCATCGGATCGCCACCCTTGAGGCGGGTTACGATCCTGCCGTTTTTCGTGTGCTCGACGATGATCTGATTGATCTGATCCTGCGGCACCGCATGATCCTTAGCGCGCTTGCCAACGTAGATTTTCTCGCAGCCGGGCTTCGTCCAACGCAACAGCTCGGGGCTGCTCAGCGCGTCGTAAACGAGAACGTCGCAGGTTTCGATGCACTCCTTCGCACGGAGGGTGACGAGACCGAGATCGCCGGGGCCGGCGCCGACGAGATAGCAGATTCCTTGGGATTTCATGAGAGTGATTCGAAAAGTTCGCGCGCGACCGAGATCGGATCCGCGCCCTTGGCTTGGCCGGTTTTTGGCGTGCCGCCTTCCTCTGGGAAGACGCGGGCGAAGAGGCTGATCTCGCCGTCCTCCAGGAAAGAATAAACGCCAACCGGAGTGTGGCAACCGCCATCGAGCAATCTTAGGAACTCGCGCTCCGCCGTCACTTTGGTCCAGGTTTCCGCGTGGCAGATCGCTTCCGCGAAAGCCCGCGATTCGGCATCGTCCGCGCGCACCTCAAGGCCGATCGCCCCCTGCCCTGCCGCCGGGAAAAATTCGCTTTCGGGCAAGCGGTGGGCGAACACGCCAGGAAAGCCGCTGACAGTTTCGCTATCCGAGAGAAAACCGAGCCGCACCAAACCCGCCTCGGCGAGCAGGATCGCGTCATATTGATCGCCTTCCGCGAGCTTGCGGATACGCGTCGGCACGTTGCCGCGCAGATCGAGGACAATGACATCCGGGCGGAGGAACTCGATCTGCTTCGCCCGCCGCACGCTGCTGGTGCCGACCCGTGCGCCTTGTTTCAGAGAGCCGAGGCCGCCGGGTTGTTTCGTCAGCAGGACATCACTGACAGGAGCGCGCTCCAGGGTCGCCGCGAGGCGGAAGCGCGGATCGAGCACCGTTGGCATGTCCTTGAGGCTGTGCACCGCGATATCGACCGATCCGTCGTCCAGCGCCTCCTCGAGTTCCTTGATGAAAACGCCCTTGTCGAACGTGCCCTCGGCCTTCGCCACATCCGCCAGCGAGACATCCGTGCGGCGGTCGCCCGTGGTGGTGATGACGTTGCGCCGGATCTCCGCGTCCGGAAATTTCCCGCCCAGCAAAGCCTCGGTCGCCGTTGCCTGCACCAGCGCGAGATCGCTGCCGCGTGTGCCGATCGTGATTCTTTGTCCGCTCATCGTTCCTGTCCGCCCCTCCATGCCGCGCAACCCCGCAACACGCAAGGGAAAGCATTCCACACGGAGAAAATCAGCTTTATTTCTACTCCACAACCTTTGTCCGATGCCCTTGTTTTGCGAGGATCTCGATGTAAATGGCAGCCCAGTTTTCCTGCGAGGCGGTGTCGATGGGCTTGGTGATCTCGGAAACATGGACAGGCACGGCAGACTCCGCGTCCTTGCCCGTGCGGCAGTCGAAATCCCAGAAATCCACGCCCTCGGGCAAAGGCTTGCGGCGCTCGCGTTTGATGTATTTGTTGATCTCGGCCTTGATCGCCTCGATGACGCGCGGCGGCTTGTGGTTCGGCATTTCGAAGGGGAAGGTTTTCTTCATGGCCGCTTCTCGCTCATCGCCGCCGCGATGTCACGCGCCGTTCATCAGGATTACCATCTCGCCTTTCGCGCTGTGCGATTTGAACCATTCGAGAAGTTCGCCCGGTTTCCCACGGTGGTAGGTCTCGAATTTTTTCGTAAGCTCACGCGCCACGCAGACCTTCGCATCGGGCGCGATCTCCGCGAGGATTTCCAGGGTGGAAACAATGCGGTGCGGGCTTTCGAAAAAAATGCCGGTCTCACCGCTTTCGAGGGCAGCGGACATGGCGGAGCGGCGCTTGCCGGATTTCACGGAAAGAAAACCGCCGAACCGGAACGCATGGCACGGCAGCCCAGAGCCGATCAGCGCCATCAACACCGCCGAGGGGCCGGGCAAAACCTCGAACGGCACATCCGCTTCAAGGCATGCCTGCACCAGGCGATAGCCAGGATCGGAAACGCCCGGCATGCCCGCGTCGCTGATGAAAGCGATGCGTTCGCCGGCCTTCGCGGCGGCGACCAGCTCGGGTGCTTTCCGGCTTTCGTTATGCTCGTGCAGCGAGACCAGCGGCTTGCCGGATATGCCATGGTGCGCGAGCAGTATCCCCGAATGGCGGGTGTCCTCGCAGGCGATCCGATCCGCATTTTTCAAGACTTCGATAGCCCGCAACGTGATGTCGCCGAGGTTCCCGATCGGGGTCGGCACGAGGATGATTTTGCCTCCATCTTCGCCTTCTTGATTCATTCGTTTTAGCCCTCAAATTTGCGGACGAGGACGGAGGCGTTGTGCCCGCCGAAACCGAAGCTATTGCTGAGAGCGACCTTGATCGGGACTTCGCGGGCGACGTTGGGAACGACATCGAGATCACACTCCGGATCCTGTTCCTCGATGTTGATCGTGGGCGGGATCACTCCCTCGACGATGGCCATCACACTGGCGATCAGTTCGATGCCACCCGCCGCACCGAGCATGTGGCCGGTCATGGATTTCGTGGAACTAACCATCAAGCCGTTCTTCGCATAATCACCGAAAGCGAGCTTGATTGCCTTTGTTTCCGCTACGTCGCCGAGGCCGGTGGAGGTGGCGTGGGCGTTGAGATATTCGACCTCATTCGGATTCGTTTTGCCGTGCTTCAGCGCCATGCCGATCGCGTAGGCCGGCCCGCTGCCGTCCGGCGAGGGGGCGCTGAGATGGTAGGCGTCCGCGCTGACCCCGTATCCGATCAGCTCCGCGTAAATGTGCGCGCCGCGCGCCTTGGCGGTTTCGAGTTCCTCGATCATCACCACACCGGCACCCTCACCCATCACGAAGCCGTCACGATGCTTGTCGAAAGGACGCGAGGCCTTCTCCGGCTCGTCGTTGCGGGTGCTGAGCGCCTTCATGTTCGCGAATCCGCAGAGTCCCATCGGTAGCACCGCCGCCTCGGCACCGCCGCAGAGGAAACCATCGGCATCGCCGAATTTGATGATCCGCCAGGCTTCCCCGATGTTGTGGTTCGAGGTCGCGCAGGCGGTGACGATCACCATGTTCGGCCCGAGCAGGCCGTGCTCCATGGAAATGATGCCGGAAGCGATGTTCGAGATCATCATCGGGATCGTGAAAGGCGAGACGCGGCGCGGCCCTTTCTCGATGTAAACGTAATGTTCGCGCTCCAGCGTGGAGAGTCCGCCAATGCCACTGCCGACCATCACGCCGTAGCGGCGGGCGTCGATTTTCGTGGTATCAAGGCCGGAATCCGCCATCGCCATCTTCGAGGCGGCCACGGCAAACTGGACATAGCGGTCCGAGCGGCGGGCATCCTTCGGCACGCCGAAATAGCCGTCCGCGTTGAAATCACGAATCTCGCCCGCGATCTTGCAATCAAACGGAGTGACATCGATGGCCTCGATCCTGCGTATCCCGCTGCGGCCGTTTTTCAGTCCGTCCCATGTTTTCTCGAGGTCATTTCCCAAAGGAGAAATGCATCCAATTCCAGTGATCACTACCCGTCTTTCGCTCATGTCGTGGTGCGAGCCTAGACCTTGAACCGACAAACGCGCAAGCAATAGAAATGCAGCCTCAACCCACTATCCGGATCGCCGCGAAAATCGCTGAGGCGGCGATCACCGCCAGCGAACCCACCCCAACGATGCGGTCGGTCACATTCATCTTCGGGCGCAGCACCGAGCTGGATTTCGGGAAAACAATGCCAGCGTATGCCATCCCCGCCAACAAGCCGCCGAAGTGCGCCGCGTTGTCAATGAAACGGTATCCCACCACGCCAATCAGCGCCGTCATCAGCACACCACCGAGCAGGCGGCGTTTCGCGCTCCTCGGGACGAGCGCCGAGTGGAGCGTTTCGAAAACGAGCAGAAAACCCAGCCAGCCCATCAACCCGCCGGAAGCACCAACCGAGGGAGCATCGAGAAAACGTGCCGAGGCCTCGCCGCCGACCATGGCAGAGAAAAGGAAAACCATCGGCACGTGGGGCCAACTCGCAAACACCTCTAGCCGTTTCCCCAGATAGAGCAAACCAAGGGCGTTCATCACGAAATGGATCAGCCCGCCATGGAGCATGGGGGCGGTGAAAAGCCGCCAATACTCCCCTCCCCGGTAGGCTTCTTTCATCAAGCCCGCCCGCTCGATGGAAGTTTGGAAAGTGAAAATGGATCGATCGCTGATGACCTGCGCGAGGAACACCAGCGTGATCATCCCGAGCAAAACCCGGGTCACTGGAGCCTTCTGTAAATCCAGCCAGGTCTCGAAACGGATCAGCGGGACGTTCGGCGTAATGCTCCCGCCGTGGTGCCTGATCTCAGCCATTTTTTTCCGCGCCTGATACCACGGTATGAACGCGAAGATCAGGAACGCAAGCATTGCGAGACCGACAGAGGTGGATGCGATCAGGGTTCTCGCGATGAATTCCAACCGCTCGACCAGCCCCAGATCCAGCCCGCTTGCCTCTTGACGCTCACCGAAAAGCCCCCATGCCTGGAACGCCATGTAGCCGAGCAAAACCGCCACCCCGATTCCGAAATTCCTCAGCCGATATTGCGCATCCGCAAGATCATCCGTCGCCCAGCGTCTCCTGATCTCGCTGATCGGCTCCGCCAATGCTGCGATGTCCTCTGGAACCCGGCAAAACCGCGAATCAGGGGTCCAGACGAGACTCACCGCACTGGCTTTATCCTCGCGAATCGTTTGGGAAAGATCCCCAAAGGTGGCACAAGCGTGGCGTCCGCCTTTTTGATCGACCCATCCGTAGCCCTCTCCCGCTAGGGGAAATGCCTCATCGCGCGCCCAGACGGCGAGATGATGTTGCGCGTCGCCGTCCGCTTCAGCCTCTTTCACACCTTACAATCGTCAGCCTCACTCGGATTTGTCCGACGCGTTTTCGACGGGTGCCTCGGGCGCAGGTGCTTCCGCGTTCGGAGCAGCAGGTGCTTCCGCGTTCGGAGCAGGTGCTTCCACGGGGGCCGGTGCTTCCTCAACGGCAGGCGCAGCAGGAACTTCCTCGGCGGGAGCAGGCGCGTCCTCGGCAGGAAGCTGATCGACCAGCGATGGCGGAGGCTCCACTTCGGCGGCTTTCTCCTCTGCTTTGTCGGCGGACTTCGCTGCCACGGCCTTTTCCGGTTCCAGCAAGGTTTTCTGTTTTGTCTGTTTCCCGATCAGGATCGCCAGGGTCAGGGAAAGGATGAAAAACATCGAGCCCAGGTAAACCGTGCCGCGCTGGAGGACGTTGGTGGTGCGGGCACCGAAGACCTGATCGGTCACGCCGCCGCCAAACGCCGCGCCCAATCCCTCCTGTTTGGGGCGTTGCATAAGAATGAGAAGTGCCATCAGCAGGCAGACGATGACGAAGACAACCAGAAGGAGGTTGATGCTGATGGAGAGCCAGTTAATTGCGACGAAAATCATGGGCGGCGGAATATGCGTAGCCCCCCCCAGCTTGTAAAGCGGGGAGTTTCCGGTTTTTTCACCCCACCCCCGCGTGGCAACCTTTCAGCCCTTTGCTAACAGCCTCAAAAAAGCCAGCAGCGCACACCCGAAAACCGAAAACCCGCAGTTCAAACGAAGATTTTCACCGCAGACGCAGAGGTCGCAGAGGGAACGCTGAGAAGAGATTGTGTTTCGGGATATTGCAGGGCATTTTTCACCGCAATTCCATTTCACCCATTGGGTGAACCAAGCAGTTCCATCGGTTTCCCAACTTTCCTATCTTCCCACATGCAAAGCTCTGCGTTCCTTTGCGCCCTCTGCGCCTTGCGGTGAAAAATTGATACCCAACTTCGGAGTTCGGGTTGGATGAAGAGCTAGTGGCATATCCGGAGGCGGGGAAAAGCCCGTGTATCGAAAGACTGGCTTTTTTTGCAGGCTTTTTGTATGATTTTTGAATCCGCAGAGGTAAAACCAGCGAAAGCCGCATGTATGAATCCGTAAATCCCAATGGATGATCCAAACCGCCAGTCACCATACGTCCGACCTACTTGCTACTTTTCCCTCTACACTCTCATTTATGTCCCACACTCCCGAATGGCCGCCCTCGCCGGAGGCGATGAATCACCTTCTTCCCGCGTTTGAATTCACCGCGAAGATCACTTCGAGCGATCTTGGGGCCGTCTTTTTTGCGAACCAGAAATCGCTCGACAGGCAGGTTGCGCTGAAAGTTTTCTCCCCCCTGCTCAGCGCGGATCCCGAGTTTCGTAAGGCCTTCGGCAACTCGTGCAAGCTCGCCGCCGGTCTGCGCCATTCGAACATCATCGGCATCCTCGATTCCGGTGAGGTGGGCGGCATGCTCTACCTCGTCATGGAGTTCGTGCCGGGGAAATCCCTCGCCCGCTCCACCCAGGGGCACATCGTCGAGTTCGGCCAGGCGCTGACGATCATCGATGCGATTTGTGAAGGGCTCGCCTACGCCCACGAGGCGGGCTTGGTTCACGGCCACCTAGACAACCTCAGTGTCCTGCTCAACCAGGACGCACTTCCGAAGATTGGGAATTTTGGGTTTGGCCGTGCCGTCCACACCCATGCCTCGGAGACTCCGCCCACGCATTTCACAGCTCCCGAGGTGCTCGCAAACCCCTCGGCCGCGACGAAGAGTTCCGACGTGTATTCCGTCGTCGCCATTTTCCACGGGCTGATCACCGGAAAATCCTTCTCGCCAGAGTCACCGGCACCCTCCGCCGTTTGCGATTGCCCCCCCGCGGTGGACGCCGTCATCAACCGAGCCACCGATCCCGATCCGCTCAAGCGCTATGCCGACGCCCGCGCTTTCCAAACCGCGCTCAACCAAGCCACCGCGAAACCCGCCGCCACCCCGGTGCGCGCTGCCACCCCGCTGCGCGCTGCCAATGTCGTAAAAGCCGCGGCCACCCAGGTTCTTCCCAAGGCAGACTCCGAATCGAAATTGTTGGTGAAAATCGCCCTCATCATCGTTCTGCTAATCGCGATCTTTTTCACATGGGAGTTTCAGAAAAAAGTCCGAGCGGATCGTGAGAAGGAGAACCTTGAGATCATCACGAGGCAGAAGCTCGCCAAGGAACAGGCCGCCGCGCTCGCTGACGCGCAGCAGGTCTTGGAGCAAAGGAACCGCCGCGCTCCGCAACCGGAGCAGCAAATCCCCACATACACCGAGGAGGAGGAAAGCTCGCTGGATTCCCTGGATCGCCTGCGCTCGGCCTTAGCGGCTGGAAGGCGCTCGGAAATGCCCGTGGGCAGCGTGACAAAGGGCGACCGCACCTATCTCCTTGTCGAGAAAACCATGCCATGGGCGGATGCCTTTTCTTTCGCCGAGGAACACGGTGCCTACCTTGCCGATCCCAGCGCTGACCTCGGCTGGCTCAATGTGGAACTCATAAAAGGACGTTCTTGCTGGCTTGGTGCGGCGCGGAGTGGCGGCGATACATGGGTACTCAGCGACGGCAAGCCTTGGTCCCCGTCCTCCCCGCCCGAGGGTGGTGGCCTCTTCCTCATCGCTGGGGAAAACGGCGGCTTCGCCACCGCGAACGCGGACGAATCACACCCCTTTGTCATCGAGTGGCGCGGCGATGGCTCAAACCCCGGTTCGCTCGCCAACCTGCTCGCTGCCACCCGCGCCTCGCTGGCAGGGGCAGCTCCCGTTTTCCCGCCTGGCACCATTCTTTCCGGTGAGCGACGCTATCTTTTCGTCAAGCGTCCCGTAACCTGGGCGGAAGCCGATGGGATCGCCAAGAGCGGCGGCGGTCACCTCCTTGTCGCCGCCACCTCGGAGGAGATCGCGGAGATCGCCAGGATCACCCAACGCATCCAGGCGCAGGAAGGTATCTGGCTCGGCGGCTCGCTGGACGACAGCCTCTGGCAATGGGTAACCGGTGAACCCTGGAAAACCGCCGTCTGGGCGGATGATTCCAAAGCCTCCGAGGAGGGTGTGGCCCTGGTGCTCATTCCCCGCAAGGGCTGGACCGCCATGGAGCGCGGCAATACGGCCGATGGCCTCCTCATCGAGTGGAGCGCGGACGAAAAAGCATCCAAATCCGGTTCCACTACACCCGCCGGAAACGACAAAGACGACATAACCGACAAAGCCGCGGAACTCGACGCCAAGGTGAAGGAACTGATCCTCGCCGCCGCCAAAAACCTTGAGGACGAGCACGCCGACAACATCAAGAAGCTCAACTGGGATCTCGATTCATGCATCAAGAACTCCAACAGCACCATCAAGGCGCAATACGGCCCCGGCGTCAACGCGCTCCAGGAAAACGTCGCTGGCAACCGCCTCGATATTGATGCGATAAAAACAAAACTGGAAAGTCGCGAGATCCTAGCCTCCGACGAGATGCTGAAACTGGTCAATTACCATTGCGAAAAGCAGGTCGCGATCGCCGCCAAAGCCGAAGCTGGCATCGGAATCATTCGTAACGCTTATGTCGCCAAGATCACCGTCCTCAAGGACGAGGCAAAGGCGGCTGGCCAGATCAAAGTCTTTGAGGACTTGGAAGCTGCCATCGAAGACGCCGAGAATCTCGATTCATGGGTCAAGTCCTTCGGGGCAGGCGGGAAGTGATTCTGCAAAACTGGTAATCTGACCCTCAGGTTGGCTGGCCACTCATCAACCTTGAACCTATGAACCTAAAGAAGAAATTGAACCACGGATGGCACGGATTTTCACGGATTTAGACCATTTGCCAAAAGTCCGTTCGTAAAAATTCATTACCGCATCTTAACTCTGTGAACTCCGTGCCCTCCGTGGTTTAAATTTCCGTTCTCGAAAACGAAAGCACTTTTGGCAAGCGCTATAGCTTGGCGAACTTGGCGTCTTGGCGGTTCAAATTCTTCCCATTCGTGCCGGCAACCAAGTAGAGAACGCCGCAGGCTCTGGACTGCTGTGATTCTTCATTCACAGCTTTCGACCCGAAAACCGAAATTGAACCACGGATGGCACGGATGGGCACGGATTATGAAAGAGTTATGGAAACGATTTTCAAACCTGTTCGGTGTATTCTTAAATCCGTGAAAATCCGTGCTATCCGTGGTCAAAATTCCAATGAATCACCCTGCAACTTCGGAATTCGGGTTTAAGGGCGGCTTTGTTTTACGGGACGATGGGTTGCAGCGGGATACCTTCGTTTTTCCATCACGAACCCAAAAAGCGGCGGATGAGAACCGCCGCAGTCAAAAGCCTCCGGCGGTATGGATATGCGCACGGACTTTTGGTAAACTGTCTAGCTTGGCGAACTTGGCGTCTTGGCGGTGAAACCCTCTTCACGCCCTGATCCCTTGCTTTGTTACCATCACTCTTTCTTCATCCGTGCCCATCCGTGCAACCTGTCCGTCGTCTTGTCCGCCGAAGCCTTGGCGTAGGAGGAAGCCTTGGCGAAGTCGGATCCGTGGTTCAATTTCTGATTTTGGGTTAACGATTCCTTTTGGTGGCTGCCGAGGGGGACGTGATGGATCGCCAAGTAGTTTACCCATCATGCAAATCAGGACGGCATGACATCCACGGCGACGCTGAGGCGTTGGCCGCCGGCGCCGAGGGTTACGCCGCGCAAGGGGCTGACATCTGAGTAATCCCGACCCCATGCGAGGGTGATGTGGCGCTCGCCGGGTAGGAGGTTGTTGGTGGGATCGGCATCGACCCAGCCTACCGTCTCGCCGCAGAACACGGAGATCCAAGCGTGCGATGCGTCGGCGCCGGTGAGGCGTTGCATGCCCTCAGGTGGCCTCGTTTCCAGATAGCCGCTCACGTAGCGAGCGGGCAGACCCAGCGAGCGGAGGCATGCGAGCATGAGGTGGGCGAAGTCTTGGCAAACGCCGGCCTTTTGCCGCAGCACTTCGGATACAGGAGTGGCCACGTCGGTGGCCTGCGGGTTGAAATCGAACTCCTCATGAATGCGCCTCATGAGGGCGGTGGCGGCCTCGAGAATGGGTCTGCCCGGCGTGAAGTCAGGACGCGCATAAAGGGCGAAGTCCTCGGCGAGCGGCACCAACGGCGAGGTGAACCGGAACGCACCCGCCTCCGTGCCCGCGCTGAGCCTCTCGCCGCTCACCGCGTCGCGCACCATTTCCCAAGCGGGGGTCGAGGCGGCATCCGGTTTCCTCGTCGGCAACACCTCCACTAGGCTGCGAGCGATCACCTCGAGCTCGCCATGAGCGCCTTCGCATTCGAAATAGGCGGTTTCGTTCCCGTAAACGTCGTTGTGCAAACTGCGCCCTACCGGCTCCGGCGTGATCTCGAGCACATGCCAAGGGCAGCGCTGCCCCGGCAAGAACCGCGGTGCGAGCCGGGCAAGATGGTGGGAAACAGTCACCACGCCCTCATACACGTAAGTCGTCCGATGGGTGATTTGATATCGCACGGCAGAGATCTATCCCGCCGCGTTCATCCGTGCAAGCGCCGGTTCGAAAGGTTGGCAAACGGTCACAACGAGGCGGGCGAAGGTTTCGCAGAGATTGAGGACGGAGTCGGGCATGGTGAGGAACCATTGAACTCGAACTCCGAAGTGGCAGGGGGATTCATGGGAATTTTAACCACGGATCCGACTTCGCCAAGGCTTCCTCCTACGCCAAGGCTTCCTCCTACGCCAAGGCTTCGGCGGACAAGACGGCGGACAAGACGACGGACAGGTCGCACGGAGAGGCACGGATGAAGAGGACAGGAAATCTCAAATCTCAAATCTCAAATCTCAAAAAAGAGGCTCGATAATCAAGTTAGGGAAAAAACGAAAGCAACCACAGATAAACTGGATCGACGCAGATAATCCATGCCCATCCGTGCCCATCCGTGAAACCTGTCCGTCGTAGCCTTGGCGAAGTCGGATCCGTGGTTCCATTTCGGTTTTCGGATTCATGAGGGCGACCTTGGCAACTTTTCCCGTCCTCCTCCCTCTTGACCAGCCATCTGTCTAGCTTGGCGAACTTGGCGTCTTGGCAGGGTCATCCAGCTAGGGAAAAGATTGACGTCTTGAACACCGGAGGTGTGTCCAGATCGTAGCCCCGTATGCAGCGCAGCGGAATGCGGGGTACTCTGGTCGTTGGAGAAATGCGGCGAGCGGTAAAGTCCGCTCCTCACGCGCATCGACGACTTGTCCTCCGTAGCTCGGAGAGCGAAGGGGGAAGCCGGAAACCTACCATACCCTTGGCGGGCTGCGACGGGAGAGGATTGTGTGGCGGAGTCTCTTCCTTGCCCGTAAATGCATACGCGATATGTCCGGGGGTTCCCGTTTCACTCCACCCCCGGCTACTCTCGGGCCGTCCCTGCCGGGACTCAAAAGATTCGCACGTTCGACTTTCTCCCTAGCTGGATGGCCCTGGGCGTCTTGGCGGTTCAAATTCTTCCCATTCGTGCCGGCAACCAAGTAGAGAACGCCGCAGGCTCTGGACTGCTGTGATTCTTCATTCACAGCTCTCAAGGGCGGCTTTGTTTCGCGGGACGATAGGTTGCAGCGGGGTATCTTCGTTTTTCCATCACGAACCCAAAAAGCGGCGGATGAGAACCGCCGCAGTCAAAAGCCTCCGGCGGTATGGATCTGCGCACGGACTTTTGGTAAACGGCCTATACAGGAGTGTGCTGCGCGGAAGGAATGCTTTGCTCGCGATGCTCGCTCCTGCGTTCGAACCCTGAAGATGCTGCGCAGGGTTCTCATCCCTCCCTTAAACGCCATGACCCCAGCCCGGGAATACCGGGCTGGGGTCATGGCGGACAGAGAGGGATTGCCTTCGGCTATGCCAATTTGTGCTGCGCAGAAGGAATGCTTTGCTCGCGATGCTCGCTCCTGCGTTCGAACCCTGAAGATGCTGCGCAGGGTTCTCATCCCTCCCTTAAACGCCATGACCCCAGCCCGGGAATACCGGGCTGGGGTCATGGCGGACAGAGAGGGATTCGAACCCTCGGTGACATTGCTGCCACACACGCTTTCCAAGCGTGCTCATTCGACCACTCTGACATCTGCCCTTGGAGGGCGGGAAACTAGGGATGGCGGGCGGGGTGAGCAAGCTCATTTTTTGCTGATTCACCAGAGTCCTAAACCTGTGGCCTCGTTGAGGCCATACATAAGGTTGAAACTCTGCACCGCTTGGCCGCCCGCGCCCTTTCCGAGATTGTCCTCGGCGCTCATCAGGATCACGCGGTCCGTGCGGGGATCGTGCTCCCAGCCGATGTCGATGAAGTTCGTGCCGGTGACCATTTTCGTATCCGCCGCCTTGCCGCGCCCGAGCAGGCGGACGAAGCGCGCGTCGGCATACGCGCCGGTCAGGGCTTTCCCGATATGCTCCGGATCCACGCCCTTGCGGAGCTTCGCAGTGGTGGTGGTGGCGATGCCGGAGTTGACGGGTATCAGATGCGGGAGAAATGAGATCACTACCGTTTCCTCGGCGGCGAGGGAGAGCTCTTGCTCGATTTCCGAAAGGTGCCTGTGCTTCGGCACTCCGTAGGCACGGGCGCTTTCGTTGCATTCGCAAAAGAGCAGCGATAGATCGGCCTTGCGGCCCGCGCCGCTGACTCCGCTCATCGAATTCGCAACGAGGGTGGCGGGGTCGATCAGTTTTTCCCTAATCAAAGGCAGCAGCGGCAGGAGGATGCTGGTAGGGTAACAGCCGGGCGATGCGATGAGTGTGGCGGCCTTGATCTCGGCGGCACGGATTTCCGGAAGGCCATAGACGGCCTTTTCTAACAGGTCGGGCGCGGGATGAGGGTGTCCGTAAAATTCCTCGTAAACAGCCGGGCAACGCAACCTGAAATCCGCGCTGAGATCAATCACTTTCAGCCCACGCTCCAGCAAGGCACGCGCGATTTCGGCCGCGATACCATGCGGCAGCGCAAGGAACGCGACCTCGGCTCCCGTGGCCGCGATGGCATCGGCATTCGGCTCGGAAAAAGCCAGTTCCGCGCCTGTCGCTTTCGCGAAACGCGGGAACACGTGGTCGATGCGTTTCCCCGCTTCCGTGCGAGAAGTGACTGCCACGAGATCCACGCCCGGATGGGTGAGCAGGATGCGGAGCAACTCCATCCCTGTATATCCGCTGGCTCCTACGATGGCTGTCTTGATTCGTTTCACGGCACCTACATCCCATGATTTTCCGTACTTGCCAACCCGCGAATCGACTGCTTGTTTACCCGTCCGTTCGCGTAACGGGCTATGGCGCAGTCTGGTAGCGCGCTTGCCTGGGGGGCAAGAGGCCGTGGGTTCGAATCCCGCTAGCCCGACCACGAAGGTCGTTTTTTGTGAAAACTTGCTGACCGTTCCGCCGCACCGCCACCCCTTCAACGGGCTAGCGGGATGAGAACCCCGCGAAGCATCTTCAGGGTTCGAACGCAGGAGCAAGCATCGCGAGCAAAGCATTCCACCCGCGCAGCGCAAATTGGCATAGCTGTAAGCAATCCCGCTAGCCCGACCACGAAGGTCGTCTTTTGTGAAAACTCGCTGACCGTTCCGCCGCACCGCCACCCCTTCAACGGGCTAGCGGGATGAGAACCCCGCGAAGCACCGGGTTCGAACGCAGGAGCGAGCATCGCGAGCAAAGCATTCCTTCCGCGCAGCGCAAACTGGCATAGCTGTAAGCAATCCCGCTAGCCCGACCACGGCGGTCGTTTTTTGTGAAAACTCGCTGACCGTTCCGCCGCACCGCCACCCCTTCAACCCGAAATCCGAAATCCGAAATAGAAAATTGGATCCAGGTAATTTGACCACAGAGACACAGCGAACACGGAGCTCTCGAAGCAACATCATAAAGTGTTTCGCATCATTTTCCCAAACCTCTGTGTTCTCTGTGTCTCTGTGGTAAAGACCGCTGATTTTGAAATCGAATATCGGTTTTTGGGTTGAACCTAAGTCCCCAATATCAAATGAACCAATCCCCCATTTCCCTTTTCATATAATTTCTGAGAAGTGGGATCATGCACCGGAAACCCGACTACTCATGCCTCGACATGACGGCGGGTTGGCGCAGACTGGTCGGCATGGAATCGCATGAATGGAACGAACGCACGGAAGAAGGGAAACGGTTTTTCCGGGCAAATTTTCACGGCAACACCTGGCGGATCATGACGACCCTGAAGACGGATCCCGATTGGGAGATCCTTGAGCAGCCTTCCGAGGAAGTCTGGAGGGAGCTGCGTGATGTGGTTTGGAAAAAATACCAGCGCAAGCGTTGCCCGTGGGAACGCGTAGCCTCCATCGACAAGATCCTGGGCGACGAGGTTCCGGAATGAGCGTCAGTGGGAAAGTGGATTCTCGCCCGAGGCATCACCGAGGTGGGATAGTTCCTGCGGGAGGAACTTCTTGAAGCGGGTCTTGTCGATGGCCTTCATGTAGGCCTCTGCGGGTGAGATCATTCCTTCGCGGAGCTTCGACCAGATCGACTCGTCCATGAACTGCATCCCCTCGTTCTTGCCGCCGGTGATCACGTCGTAAAGCTTTTGCGTCGCGCCCTCTCGGATGATGGCAGCGACGGCGGGGGTGCCGAACATAATCTCATGGACGGCGACGCGGCCGGGCTTGTCCACGCGCTTGCAAAGGAGCTGGGCGACGACACCGCGCAGGGAGGCGGCGAGCATCGTGCGTACCTGGGATTGCTGGTTGGCGGGAAATACATCGATGATCCGGTCCACCGTCTTGCGGGCGTTGTTGGTGTGTAGGGTTCCGAAAACGAGCAGCCCCGTTTCTGCGGCGGTGAGGGCGAGCGAGATCGTCTCTAGGTCGCGCATCTCCCCGACGAGGACGATATCGGCATCCTGGCGCATGGCAGCGCGCAGGCCATCGGCGAAGGAGGGTGTCTGGACGTGCACCTCGCGCTGGGTGAGGATGGAGTTCTTATTGCGGTGCACGAATTCGATCGGTTCCTCGATCGTGATGATGTGGCGGGAAAAGTTCGTGTTGATGTAATCGAGCAGCGCCGCAAGCGTGGTGGATTTCCCGGAACCCGTAGGCCCGGTGACGAGGACGAGGCCGGAGCGCATGTGACCGAATTCCTTGACCATCTCCGGCACGCCGAGAGCTTCCAGAGGCATGATTTCCGTGGGGATGAGCCGGAAAACCGCAGCAAGGCCGTTCTGCTGCTGGAGGTAGTTGCAGCGGAACCGGGAATCCAGATCCATCTCGTAGGCGAAGTCGAGATCCCCGCCTACGAGGTATTTCTCGAAAGCCTTGGGATCGCAGATTTCCGCGAGCAGTTCTTTGAAGGATTCGCCTTCAAGGATCGGTTCGTCCGGGATCGCTTTCACCGAGCCGTGGACACGGATCTTGGGAGGCTGACCCTCGGAAAGGTGTAAATCCGATCCCTTGTTGGTGATCAGTATTTTGAAGTAGGCGTCGATTCTGGCCATATACGAAGGAGTTTTTTGGGGAAATGGGTCTTGTTTAGGACTTCAGGAAAATGCGCATTTGCACGATATCTTCGCAGCGATACAGCAGATCCTCGGCGGTGATCAGACCCTTCATGTAAAGTTTCCGTAGGGATTCGTCCATGGTGACCATTCCGACGTGTTTACCGGTCTGCATGACGCCGGGGAGCATGTAGGTCTTGCCCTCGCGGATACAGTTGGCGACGGCGGGGGTGTTGACGAGCAGCTCGGTGGCGAGAACCCGGCCTTGACCGGTCGCGAGCGGGATGAGCTGCTGGGAAAGGATGCCGCGCAGGGATTCGGAAACCATGATGCGGATCTGGTCGCGCTGGTCGGTGGGGAACACGTCGAGCACGCGGTCGAGGGTTCGCGGGGCGTTTCCGGTATGCAGGGTGCCGAGCACAAGGTGCCCGGTTTCCGCGGCGGTGAGGGCGAGCTGGATGGTCTCCAGGTCGCGCATTTCGCCGACCATAATCACATCGGGGTCTTCCCGCAGCGCGCCGCGCAGCGCCCTGGCGAAGGATTCCGTGTGTTTGTGCACCTCACGCTGGTTCACGTGGCAGCCCTTTGATTCGAAAACGTATTCGATGGGATCCTCAAGGGTTAGGATGTGGTCGTCGCGATCCTGGTTGATGAAATCGACGATGGAAGCGAGCGTAGTGGATTTCCCGGAACCGACAGAGCCGGTGATGAGGATGAGGCCGTTCTGGTAGCGGGTGAGCGGGATGATGTGCTCGATGGGCAGCCCGATCTCCTCCATGCTGCGTAGCTTGCCGTTGATGATGCGGAACGCCATGTCGTAGCCAAGGCGCTGCTTGATTACGGAAGCCCGGTAGCGCCCCCCGCTGCCGATGTAGGCGAAATCGATGTCGCCGCGCTCCTCAAGGCGGGCCAATTCCTTCTCGCCGAGGAAGGAGCGGACGAGGCGTTCTGATTCGTCGGGTTTGAGCGGTGGATGTTCAGGCCAGATTGGGGAAAGCTGGCCGTAGCGGCGCCATGCCGGAGGATATGCGGTGGCAAGGTGGAGATCGGAGCAATCGTACTCGCGCCCGAGTTTCAGATATTCGTCAACGTGATCCAGGACGTGGTGTTCGGACATGGGTGGATTTTTGTGATGAAGGTTTTTCGCGAAGAGATGTTTTTCGGTTGTAAAAGGCAGGAATCTGCGGGGCTGTCAATATGGAGGCGTGCGCGTTGCGGAGGGTCTGCCCTGCTCTCCGGCCATCAGGCGGCGCGCTAGGTAATCCTTGAGCAGCTTGGTGGCGTAGATTTTAAGCACGGGCTTGGAGAGGGAAAACGCCAGCGAGAGCAGGGAACCGCGTTCCTTTTTCACCGTTGCGAGACGGGAGGGCGGATTTTTTTTTCGCGACCGGAAGAGCAAGCTCGCTACTAGGCCGGCCGCCAAGGATCCGCCAAGCCATTTTGCCGGCGAACCGGACATGGAGGCCTTGAGGCGCGAGGGAAGATCCAGCGCGTGCATGAGACCGGCATGAGCGTCGGAAAGGGTGAGGCGCGAGGCTTCGCTCCTTTTGACAAGCTCGGCTAGTCGTTTCGATTTTTCAGTTGGATCAGCCATTCGCGGTCTTTCTTGAATTCGGAGCGGGTAACAGGGAAAGGCGCGGGCTTGCTTTTTTTTGCGATAAGCAGCGCTAGCAAAGCGATCACCAGATGCAGCCCGGCTAGGGCGAATGTGATCTGATACCAGCTCCAATCGGTGGTGGCGGCGAGGCAACCGATGGCCGCCGCGAGCGCGAGAACCCATGTGGCGAAGACGCAAAATAGGCAAACCGCAAGCGGGATGAGCTTGGCGAGTGCGGAGTTGAGCGCATCCTTCGATTCAATGGATATGATCGAGGCGCGGGATTCGACGAGGCCGAAGATCGCCTCTACCCAGTTTCCCTTGCGCGTGCCGTCTGGCGTGGCTGGGGAATCGGGGATCGGGGAATGGTTCGGAGGCATGGAGCCGGTTTCTTCAATCATGGAACGCGAGGAAAGTTGGGATTGTCCCTGCGGCTGCGCTGTGCGCTTCCGGCCGGGCTCGGCGCATTTCATCTGGCCGGGCTCGGCGTATTTCATCCGGCCGCCAGCGATCAGTTGCGAGCGATCAGGCCGATGAGGAAACCTACACCGAGCGCGCCAAGGACGGCCTTCGTGGGGTTCTGGCGGATGTAATCCTCGGCGGTTACGTGGATCTCCTTGGCTTTTACGCGGGTTTCCTCCCACTGTTGCTGGGCGGTTTCCCTGGCGTGCTGGACTTTATCGGTCGCGACGGCCTTGTAGTGATCGGCCTTCTCGGTGGCCGTTGCTTTCAGGGAACTTGCCGTTTCGACAGCGCGCTCCTTGAGTCTGGCGGCCTCCGCACCGGTGGCGGCAGCGAAATCACCTGCTGCGTGGCGGAGCTCTGAAACGGCATCGGACACGGAGGGTGCCCCGGCGGCCTGTGTGGTGGAAAATGGATTGTTGATCATGGTCGTAGGATGGGATGATTCGCGTAATTGCAGTGGGAACGACGTCTGCCATTCCGTAAGAGAGCTTACATCCACTCATCTCCACTGCAAGCAGACTTTAGGGCGAATCCTTTGATCGGCGCATAAATCTTGGCGTTCCCCTGTCTTCGCGGTTAATTGGTGCAGATTCATGTCCTGCACCGCCATCCTCGTAGCCGCCGGAACCAGCCGCCGCATGGGTTTTGATAAACTCGCCGCACCGCTCGAAGGCATTCCCGTGCTTGCCCGAACGATCGCCGCTTTCATGGAGTGTGGGGAAATTTCCGGAATCATCCTCGTCACACCGCCGGAGCGGATGGCGCTGCTGGATGAATCAGCTTTCACCAAACCCGTAATCCGCATCGACGGCGGAGCCGAGCGCCACCTCTCCGTCGCCGCAGGTCTCGCCGCCGTGCCGCCGGGCATAGAACTCATCGCGATCCACGATGCGGCGCGTCCGTTCGTTTCCCAAGCCGACATCCGCGCTGTGCTCGCCGCCGCGCGGGAGCATGGCGCCGGCTCCCTCGCCCGCCGTGTCACCGAGACCTTGAAACGCGCCGACGACTTGGATTTCACGGCCGCCGCCGTCCCCCGCGAGAATCTCTGGTTCATCGAGACGCCCCAGGTTTTCCGGGCCGACCTCATCCGCGCCGCCTACAGGCACGTTCTCGAAAACCAGATTCCCGTGACCGACGAAACTTCCGCGCTCGAACTGATTGGCGTAAAAACGAAGCTCATCGCCTCGACCTCGCCGAATCCGAAGATCACCACTCCGGCGGATCTCGTCGGCGCGAAGTTTTTGGGTTGAGAGCGGCGGGAGGAACGCCATCTTTGCGGCATGGAGCGCGTTGCTTGCGGAATGAAGAAAGTGCCGGGACTGGAGGGCGTGGAGGCCGTCGATGTCGCGCGCGGGCTGCGATGGCTCGGCGGGCTGGTATTTTTCGATACGGCGGGAAACGTGCCGTCAAAGGCGGGCCGCGCGCTTTCCGTAATCGCGGCGGCACCGGCGGCGATGCACCGGGGATCGGTTTTCTCCGAAGCAGATCTAACAGGACTACGCGCCGCGCTCACAGCGAATCCTGCGGGCGGCGGAGATCATGGCTTTCCCACAGGAGGGCTCTGCGGTTGGGTGGATTACGAAGGAAATTTCGTGTTCGGTGAATACCGCGACATGCTCGTGAAGGACGAGGAAAGCGGCGAGTGGTGGGAGCGCGGAAACCTTTCCTCGCTGATGCGTGATGGCGGAAACGAGCGGGTCGAAATCGGTGATTTCACGGCGCAGATGGGGCGCGGAAACTTTCTAGAAGCCGTGCGCCGGGCGAAGGAATGGATTGCAGCCGGCGATATCTATCAGGTGAACCTCGCGCAGGGATTTTCTGCGGAGGTGAGCGGCGGCTCGCTCTTCGGACTTTACGAAATCCTGCGGCAGGCCAGCCCCGCGCCGATGGGTGCGTGGCTGGGACTGGACGGGAAAGAAGTGCTCTGCACCTCGCCGGAGCTGTTCCTGAAAATTTCGGGAAATGTGGTGGAGACGCGGCCCATCAAAGGCACCAGGCCGCGCTTCCGCGATGCGGACGAGGACAGGCGCTCGGCGGTGGAGCTACAAACTTCGGAAAAGGAAGTCGCGGAGCTGGTGATGATCACCGACTTGCTCCGCAACGACCTCGGGCAGGTCTGCGAATTCGGTAGCGTGGAGGTCAGCGGGATGTTGCAGCTTGAGAGCCTCGCGCAGGTGCATCACCTTGTTTCCACGGTGAAAGGAACTTTACGCGATGGCCTGGATGCGGTCGGCTCACTGGCCGCGTGCTTCCCCGGCGGCAGCATCACCGGTGCTCCGAAAAAACGCGCGAAGGAGATCATCGCGGACCTGGAAACAAAGCCGCGCGGGATCTACTGCGGCGCGATCGGCTGGCTCGGCTTCAACGGCGAGAGCCAGTTCAACATCGCGATCCGCACCCTCGTCCGCGAGGGCGGGAAACTCAGCTACCACGTCGGCGCGGGCATCGTCGCTGACTCCATCCCGGAGCACGAATATGAGGAAACCATGCACAAGGGCGAGGGCATCAGGCTGGGGATCGGAAATTTTAAACTTCAAACTTTAAACCCTAAGGAAGAGTTGGCGGATTTTGGTCCCTAAGGTTTTTTAGAGCCGTGGCGTTGACCCCTTTGTCATGGCACGCCACAAAACCATCCTCACCGAACCCGAGTCCGAACCGCAGCTCGATATCTCTTCGCTCATCGATGTCTGCTTTCTCCTGCTGATCTATTTCCTGGTCACATCGACGATCATCCCGCGAGAGAGCGATCTGCCGCTGAAGCTGCCTGAAAAGCTGGCGGGAACAAGCTCACCCATTCAGCCGATGTTCATTCGCGTGGACGCCGCAGGCGCGGTTTTCACCGGCACGGGAGACGGCGAGAGGCCGATGGACAACGATCCACGAAGCCGGGATCTGCCGCTTCTCGCGAGCCAACTCAAGCTGTATACGGAAGCCACGATGGGCACCGGAGAAACACCTTTGGTGCAGATCTGGGTCGATCCCGGAGTGACTCAGCAAAGGGTGATTGATGTGCTCAATGCCCTCACTGCCGCCGGGATCGACCGTGTGACGTTTACCGATCTGCTCGAAAAAACCTGAGGCGGGCGCTTACGCCAGCTCCGCCGCGTGGAATTCCTGCCAGTCGTCGAGGTTGTTCAGGTTGATCGCATCGGTGGGCTTGCCGTCGGAGAGACCGGCAGCGGAAAGGATGGACTGGCGGGTCGCATCGGTATGCTGGTAGCCGGTGATCGCGGCATTCAGCTCAGCGACGGAAGCGGCATTGAGGTTCGTCGCGTTGTCGGCGATGAATTTCTCGAACTGCACGTAGGTCGGCTTGCTCGCGGAAACGAAAGCGACCAGCGCGTCGCGATCCACGCCGAGGGCGTCGAGGGTCATCATGTCGTAGCCGGGGCCGCAGTTCGCATATCCCTCGGCGAGCTTGCCGGCCGCGCCGAGGCACATTTTCTGCCAAAGGCGGGGAAGATGAAGGACTCCCAGTGGGCCTGCGGTTCCGGAAGAGATGGTGGGGATGATTTGATTACTCATGGATAGCGGAAACTAACTTTCAACATCCAACTTTCAACTCCTAACTTTCAACTCCCAAACGCCAAGAAATCGCCTCTCCGCCCGAATCCCCCAATTTCCAATCGCCAATACCCAATCTCCAATTTACAACCGCCCCCATGTCCTCACTTCCCACCGCTGACCTCCTGGCGCTTGACACGGACGGCTTCCAGAGCCGCCTGTCAAAACTCAGGAGGTATCTTTGACGTTCCCGCCTTAGAGATTAAAATCCAGACCCTGGAGGAAGCGATGGGTGCCCCAAATTTCTGGGATGACGCCGATAAAGCCCGCACCGTCTCGGAGGATGCGGCCGGGATGAAAAAGAAACTCGAGGCGTTCTTCGCCCTCGAATCCCGTAGCAAGGACGTGATCGAAGGCGTTGCGCTGGCGAAAGAATTCGACGACGAGGAGCTGGCCCGCGAGGCCATCAACGGCGCGGCAAGACTTGAAAAGGACATCCGCGCATTCGAACTCCTCACACTCCTCAACCGGCCCAATGACAATGCCAACTGCTACCTCGTCATTCAGGCGGGAGCCGGCGGCACCGAGGCCTGCGACTGGGCGCAAATGCTTCACCGCATGTACACCCGCTGGGCGGAAAGCAAGGGATACCGCGTGGAAACCCTGGACTGGGAAGACGGCGATGGGGCCGGCCTGCGCTCATCCACGGTCAAAATCACCGGCGAAAACGCCTTCGGTTTCCTCAAGAACGAACGCGGCGTCCACCGCCTCGTCCGCATCTCCCCTTTCGACTCCGCAGGGAAACGCCACACCTCCTTCGCCTCCATCGACGCCACCCCCGAGGTCGATGACAAAATCCGGATCGAGATCGCTGACAAGGATGTCGAGATCAGCACCATGCGCTCCGGCGGCAAGGGCGGCCAGAACGTGAACAAGGTCGAGACCGGCGTGTTGTTGCGCCACCTCCCCACCGGCATCCTCATCAAATCCACCGCCTCCCGCACCCAAGGCGCGAACAAGGAACTCGCCTACCAGATCCTCAAAGCGAAACTTTTCCAGATCGAGGAAGATAAACGCGCCGCCGAAGCCGAGGCCGCTTACGGGGAAAAAAGCGACGTCTCATGGGGCAGCCAGATCCGCTCCTACGTGTTCCAACCCTACCAGAAAGTACTCGACCTCCGCACCGGTGAGGAAAGCGGCAATATCCAAGACGTCATGGATGGCGACATCGACGCCTTCATCGAGGCCAAACTGCGCGGAAAAGTCCGCGTCAAGGGCGCGAAGGACGACGAGGATTGATCGTGGTGTCCGTGGCGGCGGATTGCATCCGCCATGCCGAACCTCAAATTCTCTGCTAGGTTCACGGGTTCTGTTTGGCAGGGCGGATGCAATCCGCCGCCACGGTTCTTGGCACTCTGCTCTCTGTTTCCGGTACCATTCCCCATGCCACCGCCTTCTTGGCGTAGTCATGGAATGTTTGCCAAAAGTCCGTACGTGAAATGTGGGGTTGGGCACGCATCGCTCCGTCTCTTCAGGGCTCCAGCTCCACCTAAAGATGGCTCTGACGGCTCCCGCCTTGACAGCACCGGGCGGAATCCATGATGTTCCAAGAGTTGAAAGCCAGCTTATTCATCCCTCCCGTCGTCGCACTCGCCATTGCCGGAACCTGGCTTGCCATCCAGCACCAGGCGATTACCACCCTGGAGCAGCAAAGCGCCGCCTTGCATAAAGCCATCGCCGCCCGCTCCTCCGACGCGTCCGCGGAATCGCCAAACGCCAAACCCGCCGCACCTACCAAGGCGGCGAACGCCAAGGATCCGATCGATTGGAAAAAAATCGCCGCGCAACTTACGGAAATCAGCCAAACCGAAAGCACCGGGGACATACGGATGATAGTACGCTTCCAGCAACGCCTGCAAGCGATGAGCGAGCAGGAACTCGTTGCCGCCCTCGACGAAATCGCCGCGCTCGATTTTCCCACCGATACCCGCGACATGCTCGAATATTTAATCCTTGGGCCACTCGTGGAAAAAGACCCGGAGCTCGTTCTAACCAAATACATCGCCCACCTCCACGACTTCGCCAGCTCACTCACCTGGCATCTCTCCCATGCCATGCAGAAATGGGCGGAAAAAGATCCCGCCGCAGCGAGCGCGTGGTTCGACCAGCAGATCGCCGCCGGAAAATTCGATAGCAAAGCGCTCAACGGAAGAAGCGAGACGCGGATCCGGTTCGAAAACAATTTGATCAATGTTCTGCTCGGCACCGACCCCGATGCCGCCGGACGTCGGCTGGCCGCAATGCCGGAAGGTGTGCGCCTCGGTATCTTGTCACAGATTTCCTCCCCAATTCTCAAGGATGAGGAACAGCTCGCGTTCGCCACACTCGTCCGCGAGCAAGTATCCAAAGAAAAACAAGCCCAGACCCTCGCCGAGCAGGCATCCCGCCTCGTCGGCAAAAAGGATTATGCGAAAGCCACCGAGTTTCTCGACCGCATCCAAGCCACCCCCGCCGAGCGTACAGCGAGCGTCGAACAAGCCGCCGAATCCATCATCCAAACCATCACCCAAAGGAGCAAAATCACCCGCGGAGACCTCGACAGCATGCGTGAATGGGTCACTGCCCAAGCCCCGGAATCCACCGGTCGCACCACCGGCAGCGTCCTTGCGTATTCTTTGCGTGTCAGGCACAAACTAGAGTTCTCCGAAGCCGCCGAGCTCGCCGTGCAATACTACGACGCCAGCAACAATGATGACGTGCTCTACTCGTTTCTCAGCAATGCCTGGTGGGACGCACGCCGAAACAAGGAACAAGCCCGTATCCTCGCCGGCAAAATTTCCGATGCCAAACGCCGCGAGGAAATTCTGCAAAACCTCCAGTATCCCACCCCGTGAAAATTTCCATCGCCGCCTCCATCCTGATCCTGCTCATCGCCGCTCTCTTCGGCTTTCACGCCCAACAGCAGCTCGTCACCGTGCGCGAGACCCACGCCAAGCTCGTGGCCTCCGCCAACCAGCTTGGCATTGCCGTAGATTCATCCCACCCATCCACACCCGTCCGCATCACCAAGAGTGAGCGCGAAGACAAGGAAGCGGATGCCAAAGCCGCCGCCGTCGAATTGATCGCCTACGCCCGCGAAATGGAAGCGAACCGGGAGAAAGGCGTCTCGACCGACGTGGCTCAACAGAAGCGCCAGATGGAAATCAGGGATCGCATCAGGTCGCTCAATTCCGCGCAGATAAAAATCCTCATCGCCGAACTGCGCGCCGCAAAAGACCTCAAGGACGAGACCCGCGAAGAACTCATCGACCTTTCCCTCTATATGCTCTCTGAAGACTCTCCGCAGGCCGTGCTCGCCCTGCTCACCGAGCCGTCCGATTTATTCAAGGGCACCGGCATGGGCTCCGATGTCATCTCCTACTCGCTCGCCCAATGGGCCAAGGACGACCCGCTCGCCGCCCTCGAATGGGTCCGCAACAACAGCGCGAAATTTCCCGATCTCATCACCGTAACTGCCAAGCACGGCCTGATTTCCGGCACCGCCATCCAGGACCCGAAGCTCGCCTTCAAGCTGATCGGCGAACTGGGCCTCGAACCCCTCTCTTTTGCCGTCACCGGCATCGTCCGTGCAGCCAGAACCCCGGAGCAACGCACTGCCACTCTCGCCGCCCTTCGCGAGCACCTCGCCAATTTGAAGGACGAAAAAGCCCGAAAAGATCTCTCCGACAGCACCATGCGCGAATTCGCTCAAAACATCAGCAAGGAAGGATTCGAAGCCGGTAGCCAATGGATTACCGCCGCTGGGTTCACTCCGGCAGAACTTGAAAGCTTCGCCGGAGGTCTAAACGATTATGGCGGAAATGGTCGCTGGATCGAGTGGATCGGCGATAACCTCCCTCCCCAAAAAGCGGCTAACAAAATCGAATCTATGGTCCGTGGTTGGACCCAAAGCGACTTTCAAGCCGCCGGCAATTGGATCAACTCCGTTCCCGACGGCCCGACCAAAAACACCGCCATCCGCAGCTACGCCGAGACCGTTTCTGGGTACGAACCCGAAATCGCCGCGCAATGGGCGCTCACCCTCCCGCCCGGCAAGGATCGCGATAGCACGCTCAATAAAATCTATCAAAACTGGCCCAAGGACGATCCCGCCGCCAAAGAAGCGTTCAAGCAGCAACACGGAATCAAATAACAGAAGAGCAGGAGATAATTTAGGGCTACATGGGGCCAGATGCGGATTCCTGATGATAGTTAGGGGAGGCAGAGCCTTTTGAGTGCGGTGAGAATCACCGCTTTTGTATCCTTAGGCGGGATACGGCTGTGGTTCGGAACGTTCGGCGCACCCCGGCAAAACGGCCCACTGGTAAACCAAAGCGGCGAATGATCGCGCGCACTCAAAAGTCCCCCATCAATCCTACTAGAAAAAGAGGCTGTCCGTGGCGGCGGATTGCATCCGCCATGCCGAACCTCAAATTCTCTGCTGGGTTCACGGGTTCTGTTTGGCAGGGCGGATGCAATCCGCCGCCACGGTTCCTGGCACTCCGCTCTCTGTTTCCAGCACAATTCCCCACACCACCGCCTCCTCGACGTGGTCATACGTGTGGGCGAGGATGTTTCTGAATCCAATGATCGCCGCCGAATCAGTGACCACCGAAAGATCCTCCGGGTGCTTACGCCTCACGCGCACGAGCGCTTCGCCGATGATCTCGAACTTCCTCTCAACTGCCGAGGCAAGCATATCGTCAATGCGGTAGTCCTCAAAAGTCTTTCCATCGCAGAAAGAGACGATCGCCCGCGCGGCGGACAGCGCGTCAAAGTAGCAGGTCATCGAGAACTCATTCATGAATCACTACAAGATCACGGGAGATCGATTTCCGCAGATGGGGATTCCTGATCATGCTCGGAGTCAGTAGTTGGATTTTCCGGTTGAAGCGTTTTCCCGCTTCCTCGATGAATCCGAAATAGCGTTCTGGCATGGTCGCGGGCGTGGGGGATTCAAACTCCGCGAGGAAATCGATGTCGCTGTCTTCACGCTGTTCTCCCCTCGCGGTGGATCCGAACACGGAGAGCCTGCGGATACCGAAAAGCCCGCACAGCGCCTTAGCTTCACACCTAAATGCCCCGTCAATCATCGCTTTCAAGCTAACGATGATCCCCGCATCCGCAATCCAATAATTATCCGCACGGATAGTCATGAACTGATCCGATAGATAAGATTTCCCTTTCCCTGCAATTTTTTCCGTTGACTCCCCTAACCCGAACCCTCAGGTTGCGCCCGAGCTTATTGAGATTGATTCGCAACAAAAATAAGAAATACACCCCGATGAAAAAAACGAATCAAAGGAAATCAGGAAAGGTTGTTCCGCTGGCATTGGTAGGCATGATGCTGGGGGGACAAGCGGGCGGGCAGGACGCGCTGGGAACCTTGGCGCCGCTGACAGTGGTGGGCGGAGACGATCAGGTTTTCCAGCTTCCCGGATCGGCGGCGTATGTGAGCGCCGAGGAATTCCGCTCGCGTGGCCAAACCAACCTCGCCCGCATCGCGGCCAAAGTGCCTTCCGTTTTCGTGCGGGACGAGGATGGCTACGGAAATTTTCCCAACATCGCACTCCGGGGAGTGGATGGCACGCGCTCGAGCAAAGTCACGCTGATGGAAGACGGGATACTCACCTCCCCTTCTCCCTATTCCGCGCCTGCCGCTTACTACGCACCCAAAGCGAGCCGGATGTCAGCCATTGAGTTTTTGAAAGGTTCCTCCCAGGTGAGATACGGCCCCCACACCACCGGTGGTGCCGTCAATTTCCTTTCCACCCCCATTCCCGCCGACGGCGAAAATAACTTCTTCTCCCGCACCACTTTCGGCACCGACCAAACCTTTTTCAACCAGACGTGGTACGGCGACACACAGTCCACGGATGCCGGAACATTCGGCTATCTCCTCGAACTCCACGCGATGACCAGCGAAGGCTTCCGTGACATCGACGGCACGTCGAAAGACTCCGGCTTCGATATCATCGAGCCGATGCTCAAGCTCTTCTACGAGCCGAACACCGACCTCAAGCAACGCTTCGAAGCCAAGGTGGGCTACACCGATTTCGACGCGAACGAATCCTACGGCGGCATCACCGTAACCGACCTGCGCCGCGATTCGAACCGCCGCTACTCCTCCACCCAGTTTGATCATCACACCGCCGAGCATTTCCGAACCTACCTGAAATGGATCGCCGAACCTTCGGATGCGCTCCGCATCGAATCCGCTGTTTACTTCAATTCCTTCGAGCGCAGCTGGGATAAGCTCGACGGCCTGCGCGGTGCCGGCCTCCGCACCAACGTCGCCGAAGCCTTGCTCCACGCCCCCTCGCTCGCCGTCCTCCAGGGCACGGGTTCCGGCGACATTTTCACCCGCGACGCTTTCCGCGACCACGAGTCCTACGGCTGGCAAAACCAGGCCAATTTTCGCTTCGACACCGGCTCCGTATCCCACGATCTCGCCGTCGGACTCCGCCTCCACTACGACCGCGCGGGCGGCACCAACCAGCAGATCTTCTACACCTCGAACGGAACCGGTGGCTTCGGCCCGGCTGCGCCCGGAGCGATCGGTTCGGCAGGCCTTCAGGAGGTCTTCGCCACCGCGCTGTATCTTGAGGATGAAATCAAGATCGGCGCCCTCACCCTCCGTCCCGGCATCCGCTATGAGCATCTCGAGCTCGAGAACACCACGGCGGCGAGCGTGAACACATCCGGCGACGAACAGCTCCTCATGGGCGGCATCGGCGCGACCTATGATTTCGATGCGGAAAACTCCCTCTTCGGCGGGATCTACCGCGGGCAATCACCCGCCAATCCCGCCGGATATCTAACAGGCACCGACAGCGAGGAAAGCCTCGGCTTCGAGATCGGCTACCGTCACCGCAAGGACGCGCTCCGCACCGAGCTCGTCGCCTTTTACACCGATTACGACAACCTCATCGCCCCCCAGTTCGATGTCGTCGGTGGCTTGAGCCCTTCGCGCAATGCCGGAGCGGCGGAAGCATGGGGCCTTGAGAGCCTTGTGGAATACGACCTCGGACAAGCGATGGGCGCAAGCTACGGCCTGCCTGTTTATATCAGCGCCACCTACACCCAAGCCGAGTTCAAGGACATCAACGGACTCCTCGCCAACACCGCCGGACTCTTCTCCGGTGCCCAGAGCGGCAGCCAGCTTCCCTATCTCCCTGACTGGAAACTCGCAGCAGGCATCTCTTACATCACAGAAAAATGGGGCATCAACCTCGACGCTTCGTTTACCACCTCCACATGGGGCACCGGTTATAATGACGACGTCCGCATCGATAACCTCACCGGACTTCCGGGCAACCCGAGCGCCGTGGACGGAAAAATCGACTCCCTATCCCTCATCGATCTAACAGGCCACTACCAGCTCAACGAAAACCTCAAGCTCGTCGGCGGCATCCAGAACATCTTCGACACCCGGAAGATCGTAAGCCGCGCCCCGCTCGGCCCGCGCGCCAACGCGCCGCGCATGATCTTCGCCGGTGTAGAGGCCACGTTCTGATCCCAGAAGAAAAGGCCGACCACAGATAGACAGGATGGACGCAGATGAAGAGAATGAATTCGAGTCCACCTCCACACCGACGGCCCCACTCATACCATTCTTATCACTGTTCTTTCTTATCTGCGTTCATCCCGTTCATCTGTAGTTGAATCTCTTCCGAAGTGGGAGCTGTGAACGCTTGGTTTTTCCACCATTGACCGGTTGACAGGCAAGTCGCTCCTGCTAGCCTCCCGCGCCCGCTCCACGGTAAAAGGAACTGTTTTCCTGTATCGAGATATGGCAGCGGAATGCAACCCGACAATACCAATACGATGGCAACCAAAAAGAAGACAGCGGCCAAACCCGCCGCAAAGAAATCAGCCGCGAAGAAATCCTCCGCGAAAGAAACCAAATACGTTTATACCTGGGGCGCGGGAAAAGCCGACGGCCACGGGAAAATGAAAGAGCTGCTCGGCGGCAAAGGCGCGAACCTCGCCGAGATGACCCTCATCGGACTTCCGGTCCCATCGGGTTTCACGATCACCACCGAGGTCTGCACCTACTACTACGATCACAAGCAAACCTACCCGAAAGTCCTCCGCTCCCAGATGGAGGCGGGCGTCGCCAACATGGAAAAAATCATGGGCTACAAGTTCGGCGACTCGAAAGGTTTCCCCCTCCTCCTCGCTGTCCGCTCCGGCGCGCGCGACTCGATGCCCGGCATGATGGACACCGTCCTCAACCTCGGCCTCAACGACAAGACTGTCGAAGCACTTTCCAAGGCCACCAACAACGAGCGCTTCGCATGGGATTGCTACCGCCGCTTCATCCAGATGTACGGCGACGTCGTCCTCGGCGTGCAGAAACTCCCCCACGAAGACCACGAGCCTTTCGAGCACGCGATCGAATCCTTCAAGCACGCGAAGTACAAGAAGGACATCGTTGATTCCGAACTCACTGCCGACGACAACAAGGAACTCGTTGCCCGCTTCAAGAAGCTCGTGCTCGACCGCACCGGCAAGGGCTTCCCGGATTGCCCCTGGGAGCAGCTCGAAGGTGCCGCTGGCGCCGTCTTCAGCTCGTGGATGAACGACCGCGCGATCGTCTATCGCCGCAAATACGGCATCCCCGCCGCATGGGGCACCGCCGTCAACGTGCAGGCCATGGTTTTCGGAAACACCGGCTCGAACTCCGGTTCCGGCGTCGCCTTCACCCGCAACCCCGCCAACGGTGAAAACGTCCTTTACGGCGAATTCCTCGTCAACGCCCAGGGCGAGGACGTCGTCGCCGGTGTCCGCACCCCGGATGCCGTCGCTGGCATGGCGAAAGCCCTCCCCGCCGCATTCAAGGAGCTGATGAAAGTCCGCCGTATCCTTGAAAACCACTTCCGCGATGTGCAGGACGTTGAGTTCACCATCCAGGACGGCAAGCTGTTCATGCTCCAGACCCGCAACGGCAAGCGCACCGCCGCCGCCGCGCTCAAATTCGCCGCCGACATGGTGAAGGAAAAGCTCATCGACTGGCAGACCGCGGTTCTCCGCAACCCCGCCGACCAGCTCGACGCGCTGCTCGCCCCCGTCTTCGATATCGAGCAAACCAAGAAGCAGACCATCATCGCCAAAGGCCTCCCCGCCGGCCCCGGTGCCGCTTCCGGAAAAATCTACCTCAACGCGGATCGCGCCGAAGCGGCTTCGCATCGTGGTGAAAAAGTTCTCCTTGTCCGCATCGAGACCTCGCCGGAAGACCTTCGCGGCATGATCGCCGCCGAGGGCATCCTCACCTCGCGTGGCGGTGTTTCCTCCCACGCCGCCCTCGTCGCCCGCCAGATGGGCAAGGTCTGCGTGTGCGGCGCCTCCGGCGTCGATGTCGACTACAACAAGAAGACCGTCCAGGCCGGTGGCAAGACCTTCAAAGAGGGCGACTACCTCTCCATCGACGGCACGGCCGGAACGGTTTACGGCGGCGAGCTCGCCACCGAACCTTCCGAGATCATCACCGGACTCATCAACAACAAGAAGTCCTCGCGCGAGACCGAGAAGTTCAAGAACTTCGTCCAGCTTATGGACTGGTGTTCGAAAGCCACCCGCATGGGCGTCCGCACCAACGCAGACACCCCGGAACAGGTAAAGAACGCCGTCGCTTTCGGCGCGGAAGGCATCGGCCTCACCCGCACCGAGCACATGTTCTTCGAAGGCGACCGCATCGACTCGATGCGCGAGATGATCCTCGCCACCACCGAGAAAGCCCGCAAGGCCGCCCTTAAGAAACTCCTCCCGCACCAGCGCAAGGATTTCTTCGGCATCTTTAAAGCACTCGAAGGCAAGCCCGCCACGATTCGCCTTCTGGATCCACCGCTCCACGAATTCCTCCCACACTCGAAAGAGCAGCAGATGGATCTCGCCCGGAAACTCAACGTCAAGGTCGAGGATATCATGCACCGCGTGCACGACCTCCACGAGTTCAACCCGATGCTCGGCCACCGCGGCTGCCGCCTCGCCATTTCCTATCCGGAGATCGCCGAGATGCAGGCGCAGGCCATCTTCGAGGCCGCAGCCATGTGCGTTCAGAAAGGCATCCCCGTCACCCCCGAGGTGATGGTGCCGCTCGTCGGTTACGCCCGCGAGCTGGAGCTGCAAGTGGAAATCATCCACCGCGTCGCCGCCGAAGTGAAAGCCGCCAAGGGAGTCAAGTTCGACTACCTCGTCGGCACCATGATCGAGGTTCCCCGCGGTTGCGTCACGGCCGACGAGATCGCGAAGCACGCTCAGTTCTTCTCCTTCGGCACGAACGACCTCACCCAGACCGCGCTTGGCGTCAGCCGCGACGACATGGGATCGTTCCTCAACAGCTACCAGGAAAACGACATCTATCCGAAGAATCCGTTCGCCTCGCTCGACACCACCGGCGTCGGCCAGCTCATGGAAATCGCCGTTGCCAAAGGCCGCAAGACCAAGCCGAACATCAAGCTCGGCATCTGCGGTGAGCACGGTGGTGATCCGGATTCCGTGACCTTCTGCCACAAGCTCGGCCTCGCCTACGTTTCCTGCTCGCCTTACCGCGTGCCCGTCGCCCGCCTCGCCGCCGCCCAGGCCGCGATCCTCGACGGTTCCTCGCCGAAACCCGCTGCGAAGAAAGCCGCGAAGAAAAAAGCGAAGAAGGCCAAGAAGGGCTGATCTGAATCGGGCGCTCAGACGCCTTAGATAAACATCACAAGCCGCCCCCCGCCCATGTGCGAGGGGCGGCTTTTTGCGTGAGAATCTGCGGAACCCTTGTAGACCGTTTGCCAAAAGTCCGTGCGCCTATCCATGCCGCCGGAGGCTTTTGACTGCGGCGGTTCTTATCCGCCGCTTTTTGGGTGAGTGATGTAAAAACGAAGGTACCCGGTAGCAACCCGTCGTCCCGTAAAACAAATCCGCCCTCGAAAGCTGTGAATAAAGAATCACAGCATTCCAGAGCCTGCGGCGCACGCTTCTTTGTTGTCACCTTTTCACGCACGAACTTTTGGCAAACGGTCTAACAAATTCCGTAAATCCGGTGACAGCTGCAAACCAATGGAATGAGGAATCCGTGCCACGCTTCGATACGCACGATCCACCCGTTCCGCCGCTGTCCCCACTGCGCCACAGTCACAGCTCTGCATGGGAGGCATCTCAGCGGGCACGTGCAAAAAAATCCCCATCCAACTTTTCCGACTTGGAAACAGCTCCGCGGCGGAAAAATCCGCGCGTGCCAGGAGTTCCTCCCTCCCTTTTCACCGGGTGGCATGAAATGCGCTTATCCATCGTGTATCAATCATTTGGACAACGGATTAATCACGCGGGATCAACAGGGGCGGCGATCACAGGAAGTCACTTCTGTGGTGGCGAGATTTTAAGATATCACCATGACGACGCTCGAAAACATACCCTCATACCTCGATCAGACGCCGGACGTCGCCGCGCGTTTCCAGCGGCTGGTGGAGAGGCCGGTCGCGCTTGAGGTGAAAGGACTGACGAAACGTTTCGAATCGTCGCGCGGCGCGATCACCGCGTTGGATAACCTCTCCTTCAATGTCCACAAGCGCGAGTTCACCTGCGTGATCGGCCCCTCGGGCTGCGGGAAATCCACCCTCGTCCGCATTCTCGCCGGGCTCGAAACCGCCACCTCCGGCGAGGTACTGGTGGACGGAAAAGCCGTCTCCGGCCCATCACCCAACCGCGGGATGGTATTCCAGGGCTACACCCTCTTCCCGTGGCTTTCCGTGAAGGAAAACGTGATGTTCGGTCCGCGAGTAACAGGCACCTCATCGGTGACGGCGGAGCGCGAGGCGCGGCAATGGATCGATCTCGTGGGCCTCGGAAAATTTGAGAACGCCTATCCTCACCAGCTTTCCGGCGGAATGAAACAGCGCGTCGCCATCGCCCGCGCCCTCGCCAACCAGCCGCGCGTGCTGTTCATGGACGAGCCCTTCGGCGCGCTCGACGCGCAGACGCGCTGCGAGATGCAGAACTACCTGTTAGATATCTGGAAAAACGTGGATATCACCATCGTCTTCATCACGCACGATCTCGATGAGGCCGTGTTCCTTTCCGACCGCATCCTCGTGCTAGATGCCAACCCGGGTCGCTTCCGCGAAATGGTACAGGTGCCAGTCCCCCGGCCGCGCCACAACGACCAGCTTTTCGAACCCACCTTCGGCGCGACGCGCAAACACATCGAGAACCTCATCCACCCGCCCGGCCGCGAACAGAAGGAAGCCCCCGTGCTCCGCATCGCAAAGCCGGATCCCGATGTGATCTGAAACCGTCTCCCATTAACGTCCATCTGCGTCCATCTGCGGTTCATTACTCTTTTCCCCGATCATACTTTTTCCAAATAACTTATGAAACCAACCAAACAAAAGACAGCGAAAGCCAAGACGGAGGAACCGCCGCTGCCGCCGGAAGAGTGGGGTGGAATGGAAAGGCCGCGCTATGATTGAGGGTGGATGCCTTTGCGGCGCGGTCAGATACGCGCTTTCGAAGCCCGCCCTGCGGACATGCCTCTGCCATTGCGAGGATTGCAGGAAAGCGAGCGGCGCGCATGCGGTGGCATGGACATTTTTCCACACCGGCGCGCTTGAACGGACGAAAGGGATCCCGAAAATGATCCGTTTCGCGGAGCGCGAGAGATCGTTCTGCGGCGATTGCGGGACGCCGCTGATGTTCTTCGATCCGGCGATCCCGCATCTCTTCGAGGTGAGCACATGCAGCCTTGATGAACCCGACCGCTGCCCTCCGGAAGACCAATGCTGGCTCGTGGATGCGCTCGAATGGAGCGGCGCAGTTCATGCGCTTCCGCGTTACGACGAAACCTCGCCGCTCCCGGAGTAAGCGCTTATTTCGGGGCGTCAGTCATTCCCTTTTCGAGGAGATCACGGTGCCTCTCCAGCCCAGTTCCGCGGAGGATTTTCTGCAGCAGCTCCGCCATGACGAGGGCTTCCTTTTCGTTGAGGAAACGGGAGAAAACATCGTCGATCAGCGGTCTGTAACGTTTCCATGTGGCATCCAGAGCCTTGCGGCCTTTCGTAGTGAGTTTCACGCGGAACACCCGGCCGTCGCGCTCCGATTGCTTGCGGGTGACAAACCCCGCCGCGACGAGAGCCGTCACGCGCCGGGACATTCCGCTGTTGCTCAGCAGGACGGGCTCAGCCACCTCGAAGAACCCATTTGGCATTTCCAAAAATACCTCGCGGAAAAGATCCGCTTGGCGGAAGCGTAATCCCGTCCGCAAACACGCTTGGCAAACACGCTTGGCAAAACTGCCCGCATGGTTAGCTTCCCTATCCATGGATACGGAACTGATGCCGGAAGTGGTTAACGCATACCCGCAGGACTCGGTAGGGCAGATGATGGAGCCGCCGATCGGCGTGTTTGCTCCGCAGCAGACGATCGGCGAGGTGATCGATGAACTCCGCGAAATGGTGAAGAGCGCCTTCATCACCTACGGTTTCGTCGTGGATGAATCGGGTCACCTCATCGGCGTGATCACCATGCGTGACCTCCTTTTCACCAGCCACTCGACACGGCTGGAGGAGGTCATGTTGAAAAACGTTTTCGCGCTCAAAGCGGACACTCCGCTGCTCGACGCGATGAAGTCCACGCTCGATCGCCACTATCCGGTTTATCCCGTCGTCGATGCCGGGGGAAAGCTGGTCGGGCTCGTGCGCGGTCAGCAGATGTTCGAGCAACAAGCCATCGAGCTGAGCGCGCAGGCCGGTAGCATGGTCGGTGTCGAGAAGGAGGAACGCCTGTCCACGCCATGGAAACGCAGCCTCATTTTCCGCCATCCATGGCTCCAGCTCAACCTTCTTACCGCCTTCGTCGCGGCGGCCGTGGTCGGCGTTTTTGAACACACGCTCGAACAGATCGTGCTTCTCGCCGTGTTCCTGCCGGTGCTGGCCGGACAATCGGGCAACACCGGTTGCCAGGCGCTCGCCGTCACCTTGCGCGGCATGACGCTCGGCGAGTTCGGCCCCGGCAGCACCGCGAAGGCCGCCTGCAAGGAGGCGCTGCTCGGCTTCCTCAACGGCATGCTGGTGGGGATTTCCGCCGGCGCAGGCATGTTCCTTTACGCAAAGTCGCAAGGAAACCCCAACGCCCTTATGCTCGCCGTCGTGACATGGCTAGCGATGACCATCGCCTGCGCCGTCAGCGGCATCTCCGGAGTCCTCGTGCCGACCACCCTGAAACGCTTCGGTGCGGATCCCGCCACCGCCTCCAGCATTTTCCTCACCACCGCCACCGACGTGATCAGCATGGGAGCCTTTCTCGGACTGGCGACACTGCTGCTGCTTTGAATTTGGAAGGGAAATTGGGGATTAGGTAATTTGATATTGGGGATTTGGAGGCGGTTCGTTCCTCCATGTTCGCTGCGCTTCCATTGTGGTCAAAACTCCAATGAATCCCCCTGCCACTTCGGATTTCGGGATAAACCTAAATACCGCAGTTGGGTATCAATTTTTCACCGCAGGCGCAGAAGTCGCAAAGGAACGCAGAGCCTTGCATGTGGGAAGATAGGAATTTTGGAAAACCGATGGAACTGCTTGGTTCACCCAATGGGTGAAATGGAATTGCCATGAAAAATGCCCTGCAATATCCCAAAACACAAACTCTTCTCAGCGTTCCCTCTGCGACCTCTGCGCCTTTGCGGTGAAAATCTTCGTTTGAACTGCGGATTTTAGGATAAATCTTCCTTGGCGCCCTTGGCGACTTGGCGGTTCAAATTCTTCTCGGGGTTGTGTGCGGAGTGGTTTGGGAACTCAAAATTCCAATGAATCCCCCTGCCACTTCTGAGTTCGGTCTAATCGCAAATGCACACTCACTTTCCGGATGAGCCGTGCCGAATGTCCAGGTGATGGAAGGGGAAACCTAATCTCTCAATTTCAAATCCCCCATTTCCTTTTAAAATTGAACGGGGGGCGTATGAAATAAATTAAATTTCTTCACATTGGCTCGTAGGATGCTTTTCTTCATGCGTGGCCAAAGAAGAGATAGCAGACGGTTTGAGGCGGGTGACGGTTTCGATGCCGGAGGAGACGTTCCAGGTGCTGGATCGTTTGGTGATGGCGCGCGGCTTCGGGAGTCGGTCGCAGGCGATTTCCGAGATGATCCATGCGCAGGCGGCGGAGCATCTGGGAAAAATCGGAAAGGAGGTCATGGCAGGGACGCTGACCTTGGTTTATGACGAATCAAAAAGCTCCCTGCTGCGCGATCTCTCGCGGATCTGCCGGGAACATGTGGCGGAGGTCATTTCCTCCCAGCACATCCTGTTAGAAGAAGGGTATGTGTTGGAGGTACTGCTAATGCAAGGGCCTGCAAAGCGCCTGAGGGAAGTGACCAACAAGCTGGTGGCCTGCAAAGGGGTGAAGAGCGCGGACCTTGCGCTCACTCCTCATCTCATGCCGCCGCTGCATGGGAAGGGCACGAAATAGATTTTTTATGAACCAGGTGATTTACAAGGTGGAGCTGACCGGCGCGGGGATGTGGTCGAAGGTCATCGGCAAGGGAAAGATTCTGAAGCTGACGGATCTCGAAGGCGGGGCGAACGCGGGGATGATGCTCTACAACGCGGAACAGCGCACGGAGCGCTACAACATGCCAGACACGCTCAAGGGGCAGCAGGTTTTTTATCTACGCCAAGGGCTGTGCCTGCACACGGACATGGGGCGCTTGGTAGCCTCGATCGTGGAAGATACGGTGGGATGGCATGATGCGATTTGCGGGGCGAGCGATTGCGAAGAGGTGAAGGTGAAATTTGGCGGGCTGTCCTATCAGGACGGGCGCAACGATTGGCACCGCAGCGGGCGTGAATGCTTTCTCATCGAGCTGGCGAAATGGGGCATGGGCGAAAGAGATGGGATGCCGAACCTGAATTTTTTCAGCAAGGTGGTGACCGACGAGGAGGGAAATCTGAGATACGTGCCGGGCAACTCGGAGGCTGGCGACTCGGTGAGCCTGCGGTTGGAAATGGATGCGCTGGTGGTGATGAATACCTGCCAGCACCCGCTCGCACCGGGCGGGGAGTATGTTCCGAAACCTATTCTGTTAGAAGTCTTCGAGGGCGCGGCGGTGGGCGATGACGACGAGTGCCTCCTCTCACATCCCGAGAACGCGCGGGCATTCCTGAACACGGTCGATTACCACGAACTGAAAGCGTCACTATGAAAGAGAGCGAGATGGTTGCGGAAAAAGCGGGCTACCGGTCGGTGATCGGAGCGGGGGATTACTGGTGGAAAACGATCCGCGCGGGCGAGGTGTTCCGCATCCACGATCTGGAGGGAAACCAGGCGGCGGACACGCTGTTCTACAAGGCCGGTGATCTTGCGGAACGATACAGCGCGAGCGACACCATCAAGAAACAGGGCGCTCTCTACTTGACGGCGGGATCGAAACTCATTTCCAACCGCGGCAATGTGCTGCTGGAAATTGTGGCCGATACCTGCGGTCGCCACGACACGGTGGGCGGCGCATGCTCACGGGAAAGCAACACCATGCGCTACGCCCTTGAGAAAGAGCCGATGCACGCCTGCCGCGACAGCTTCATCCGCGGGGTGCAGGAGATGGGCGGCGGGATCGTCGATATCACCTGCAACATCAATTTCTTCATGAACGTCCCGGTCACTCCCGCCGGTGAACTCAGCTTCGCAGACGGCATCTCCGCGCCGGGAAGGTATGTGGAAATGCGCGCGATGATGGATGTGGTCGCGCTGATCTCGAATTGCCCGCAACTCAACAATCCCTGCAACGGCTGGAATCCAACGCCGGTGGAGGTTCTAATCTGGTGAGAGGAGGAACCACGGATCCGACTTCGCCGAGGCTACGACGGACAGGTGGACGCGGATGAACACGGATGGAGAGTTGGAATTGAAGTTTAACGTTTAAGGTTTAGAGTTTATGTTCAGCAAAGTATTGATAGCGAACCGGGGGGAGATTGCGGTGCGGGTGAGCCGGACTTTGCGGGATCTCGGGGTGGCGGTGGTAGCGGTGTATTCGGAAGCCGACCGCGAGGCTCCGCATGTGCTGGAGGCCGATGAGGCTTACCTGTTAGGCGAAGGGCCGGTGGATCGCAGCTACCTGAATCTGGAGAGGCTGATGGAAGTGATTGCGGAAAGCGGCGCGGAGGCGGTGCATCCAGGATACGGCCTGTTGAGCGAGAACGCGGACTTCGCGGAACGCTGCGAGGCGGCGGGCTGCGTGTGGCTGGGGCCGAGTCCAGATTCGATGCGGAAGTTCGGACTCAAACACACGGCGCGGGAGCTGGCGGTGGAGGCGGATGTGCCGCTTTGTCCAGGGACGGGACTTGTGGGATCGGTGGAGCAGGCGGTTTCCGAATCGGCGGATATCGGCTTTCCGCTGATGCTCAAAAGCACGGCGGGCGGCGGCGGGATCGGGATGGAGGTTTGTCGCTCGGAGGCGGAGCTGGTGGCGGCTTTCGAGAAGGTGGTGCGGCTCGCGAAATCAAATTTCGGAGAGGCCGGGGTTTTTCTGGAAAGGTTCGTCGAGAGCGCGCGGCACATCGAGGTGCAGATTTTCGGGGATGGGAATGGCAAGGTGCTGGCCCTAGGCGAGCGGGATTGCTCGGCGCAACGGCGGAACCAGAAAGTGGTGGAAGAAACGCCCGCGCCGGGGCTGACGGATGCGATGCGGGCGGGCCTTTTCGCGGCGGCAGTGAGGCTCGGCGAATCGTTAAAATACCGCTCGGCGGGCACGGTGGAGTTCCTTTTCGATAAGACGCGGGAGCAATTCTATTTCTTGGAAGTAAACACGCGCTTGCAGGTGGAGCACGGCGTGACTGAGCTGGCTACCGGCGTGGATCTGGTGGACTGGATGGTGCGGCTGGGCGCGGGCGAGAATCCCATCGCGGGTATCGATAAGATCGATTCGAAAGGCGCGGCGATGGAGGTGCGGGTCTATGCCGAGGACGCGGCAAAACATTTCCTACCCAGCGCGGGCTTGATCACGGAGGTAAGATATCCCGATGATGTCCGCTGCGACGGATGGATCGAGGCAGGCACTGAGGTGAGCACGTTTTACGATCCGCTGCTGGTGAAGATCCAGGTGAAGGGTGAGACGCGAGCGGAGGCGCTGGAAAAAATGACAGCCGCGCTCAAGGAGACACGGATCGGTGGCATTCGGACGAACCTCGATTATCTCGCGCGCATCGTTTCCAGCGAGGAATTCATGGCCGGAGGGGTGAGCACGAAGTGGCTGGATACGCTGGAGTTCAGCCCGCGCATCGTGGAGGTGCTGCGCGGCGGCACGATGACCACAGTGCAGGATTGGCCGGGGCGACTGGGGTATTGGGATGTGGGCGTGCCGCCCTCCGGCCCGATGGATTCGCTGGCTTTCCGGCTGGCAAACTCTCTGGTCGGAAACGGGGCGGACGCCGCCGCGCTGGAGTGCACGATGATGGGGCCGGCGCTGAGGTTTGGGTTCGATGCGGTGATCGCACTCACCGGCGCGGATATGAGCGCGAAGCTGGATGGCGTGGCGCTATCTACGGGAGAAGCCGTAGCTGTTAGAGCGGGTCAGGTTCTGGAAATGGGCAAAGCCGTGAACGGTTGCCGCGCGTATCTCGCGATCGGCGGCGGGATCGATGTGCCGGATTACCTCGGAAGCAAATCGACCTTCACGCTGGGGAAATTCGGGGGGCACGGTGGGAGGGCTTTGGTGGCGGGAGATGTATTGGAAATTAAAAATTCAAAATTCAAAATTCAAAATTCAAGGAAGAGGGTGGACTACGGCATGGCGGATACAATCCGCCGCCACGTTTGGGAGATCGGGGTGCTTTATGGGCCGCATGGGGCACCGGAGTTTTTTACGGAAGAGGATATTGCGGAGTTTTTCGAGACGGAGTGGGAGGTGCATTTCAACTCGGCGCGGACAGGGGTGCGTTTGATCGGACCGAAGCCGAAGTGGGCTCGGAAGGATGGCGGGGAGGCGGGGCTCCACCCATCGAACATCCACGACAACGCCTACGCGGTGGGCGCGGTGGATTTCACGGGTGACATGCCGGTCATTCTCGGGCCGGACGGACCGAGCTTGGGCGGCTTCGTTTGCCCGGTGACGATTATCGAGGCGGAACTGTGGAAGGTCGGGCAACTTAAGCCGGAGGATCGTGTGAGGTTTTTCCCAGTGGGGATGGAGGCGGCACGTGAGCAGGCGGCGCAGGTGGAAGAGTGGTTGGAAAAAGGCGGCGACTATCCCCTGCTACCGAAGGGCGAATCGGAGCCGGCGATCATTGCCCGGAGCGAAGTGCAGGGCGAGGCGGTGGTGATACGCAGGGCGGGCGATGAGTATGTGCTGTTAGAGATCGGCGAGATGGTTCTGGATCTGCGACTTCGGTTTCTCGTGCACCTGCTCTATGAGTGGCTGGGTGCGGAAAAGCGGACGGGCTTCGTGGATCTCACGCCGGGCATCCGGTCGTTACAGGTTCATTATGATCCATGGAAAACTTCCGAGACCGAGGTGGTGGATCTGCTTTTGTGGGGCTTGAGGGAACTACCCGCGCTGGAGGACGCCGAGGTGGAAAGCCGCGTGGTGCATCTCCCGCTCGCATGGGACGATCCGAGCACGCAGGTGGCCATCGAGCGCTACATGAAAGGCGTGCGGGCGGATGCTCCGTGGTGTCCGAGCAACATCGAGTTCATCCGGCGCATCAACGGGCTGGAGCGCATCGAGGAGGTGAAAGACATCGTTTTTTCCGCCGAGTATCTGGTGATGGGCTTGGGTGATGTGTATCTCGGCGCGCCGGTCGCTACGCCGCTCGATCCGAGGCATCGGCTGGTGACGACGAAATACAATCCCGCACGGACATGGACACCGGAAAATGCGGTGGGGATCGGCGGGGCTTATCTCTGCATCTACGGCATGGAGGGACCGGGCGGTTATCAGTTTGTCGGGCGCACAACGCCGATCTGGAACAAATACCGCAAGACCGAGGTTTTCGGGGAACCCTGGTTGCTGAGGTTTTTTGACCGGCTGAAATGGGAGGAGGTTTCGCCGGAAAGGTTGCTGGAGTTGCGGAGGGAAATTTTGACCGGGGAGTTTGTGCCACGCATCGATGTGGAGCGTTTCAAACTGGGCAACTACCTGGCGTTTCTGGAAGAGGAGGCGGAGTCCATCGCGGAGTTCCGCACGCACCAGCGGCAGGCGTTCGCGGAAGAGAGGCAGCGCTGGGAAGAGGCAGGGCTGAACGTGGTCGATATCGAGGAGGCGGTGGCGGAAAGCATGGGAATCGAGCTGCCGGAGGGCTGCGAGTTCGTGGAATCGCCGATGATGGGCAGCGTCTGGAAAGTGGAGGTGGCTGCGGGGGATGCCGTCTCGGCGGGTGCTACGGGGCTGATATTGGAGGCGATGAAAATGGAAATGATCGTGCCCGTCTCAAAGGCTGGCTTGATCGAGAAGGTATTGGTTTCCCCCGGCGCGATGGTGAAGGCGGGCGATCCGCTTTTGATTCTTAGGACTGAGGTCTATGAATGAAGAATTTCACCGCAGACGCAGAGGTCGCAAAGAGACGCAAAGCTGGGGTTGTGAAAAAAATATTCAGCACATGATCGAATGAAAACGATAACGGAATATCAGGCGGCATACGCCCAAGGCCACACGCTGGAAGAGCTGATGCGTGGCGTGTGGGAGGCGATCCGCGACGAACCGGACGAGGGGATTTTCATTTCCAAAACGCCATGGGAAACGGTGAAGCGGAGGATTGATGAGAACGAGGGAAAGGATCTGCCACTTTACGGGATTCCATACGCTGCGAAGGACAACATCGATGTCGCCGGCCTCCCGACCACGGCGGCTTGTCCGGACTTTTCCTACAACCCCAGCGAATCAGCGACCGTGGTGCGGCTGCTCGATGAAGCGGGCGCAATCTGTTTCGGTAAAACGAACCTGGATCAATTCGCGACGGGGCTGGTGGGAATTCGGACGCCCTATCCCGCGCCGAAGAATCCCTTCGATGAGGCGTATCTACCCGGCGGCTCGAGCAGCGGATCGGCGGTGGCGGTGGCGAAGGGATTGGTGGCTTTTTCTCTGGGCACGGATACGGCGGGATCGGGGCGGGTGCCTGCGGCTTTCAATGAGCTGATCGGATTGAAACCCACGCTCGGCCACATATCTACTAGAGGTGTAGTGGATGCGTGTAAGACCTTAGACTGCGTCTCGGTGTTCGCTCAAAATTGTGCCGATGCGGATGCGGTTTTGAAGATCGCGGGGAAACACGACCTTGATGAGGCGTGGAGCAGAAAGCCACCGACGAAATGGAAAAGGATTCTTCCAAAATTCCGCTTCGGTGTGCCGAGGGCGGAGGAGCTGGAGTTTTTTGGATGGGAGGAGGCGGCGGGCTTGTTCGCGGCGGCGGTTGAAACTTTCGAGGAACTCGGGGGCGAGGCAGTGGAGATCAGACTGGAGCCCTTTCTCGCCGCCGCGAAGCTGCTCTACGAAGGGCCATGGGTCACGGAGCGCTATGTGGGCATAAGGAACTTTCTGGAGGCGAAACCGGATTCCGTTTTCCCTGTAACGCGAGCCATCATCGAAGGCGGCAGGCACCCGCTCGCCAGCGATTTTTTCAACGCCCGCTACAAGCTCGCCGAATGTAAGCGCTTGGCGGACATCGAGATGGCGAAGGCCGATTTCATCCTCGCGCCGACCACGCCGAGGAATTTTACCGTGAAGGAAGTGGAAGCGGAGCCGGTGAAGCTGAACTCCGCGCTCGGCAGCTACACGAATTTCATGAACCTGCTCGACTACTCGGCGCTCGCCTTGCCCGCCGGCAGGTATCAAGGAAAACTTCCGTGGGGCGTAACCATTTTCGCCGATGCATGGATGGATCGCGCGTTGCTGGAGCTGGGCGGGAAATATGAGCGGGAGCTTTCGCGGAATGTTCCTGCTGTTTCGGCGGACGGCTTCGATGAGATCCATGTGGTCGTCTGCGGCGCGCATCTCGACGGCATGCCGCTGAACTGGCAGCTCACAGATCGTGGCGGGCGTCTCGTTTCCGGCGGGAAAACCCTGCCCTGCTACCGGATGTATCTCGTCCCGGCGGGTGTAGGCTTACCGGAAAGGCCAGCACTCGTCCGGGTGGATGACGGAGTCGCCATCGAAACGGAGACCTGGGCATTATCCACCGAGGCATTCGGCGATTTCGTATCGAAGATCCCCTCCCCCCTCGGAATCGGGAAAGTGCTCATGGAGGACGGGAAAAGCCTCCCCGGATTCATCGCGGAACCCATCGCCACGGTCAGCGCTAGAGACATTTCCGAATTCGGCGGATGGCGGGGCTGGGTCGCCGCAAAGGCCTGATCTAGGCGGCGTAGGAGGATCTCCAATCTCCAATCTCCAATCTCCAATCTCCAATATCCAATTTTTTGGGGGTCGAGCGCATCAAAACCGACTTCCTGCCCGTCTCGGAACTTGGTTCTTGCGAAACTGTGAAACCGTGATACACATAAACCCATGAAAAACATCACCCTCGCCCTCGATGAGGAAACCTACCGGAAGGCACGTATCGCCGCCGCCCGGCGCGACGCGTCCGTCTCCTCCCTCGTAAAGAAATACCTCCAGACCCTCGCGGCCACGGAAGCACCCAACGAAAAACCCGCACCCGAGCTGGACAGCTTGCTCGCGGAAATCGCCAACCGCCACCCCAACTTCTCCTGCCAGGACAACCTGTCCCGGGAAGCCCTCTACGAAAGCCGCCGCTAAATGACCTTCGTCGATACCAACATCCTCCTCTACGCCATCTCCACCCAACCCGGTGAGGCTGGAAAAACCCAAAAGGCCAAAGTGATCCTGAGCGACCCGAACCTCACGCTTTCGGTCCAAGTGCTCCAAGAATTCTACGTCCAGGCCACACGCCCCACTCGCACTGATCCTCTAACACACCAAGAGGCCACCGCGCTGATCCAATACTGGCTGCGTCACCGCATCGTCCCGCTAACTGTGCAGGTCATGCAGGACGCACTCGACATCAAAAATCGCTACCAGACTTCCTACTGGGATGCCGCCATCCTCGCCGCCGCCGCCTCGGCAGGCTGCACCGAACTCCTCTCTGAAGACCTTAACCCAGGACAAAACTACAACTCTGTCCGCGTCATCAACCCATTTTTTGTGATTATGAATGATGAAGTATGAATTTAAAACCTGTCTGGTGTATTCTTAAATCCGTGAAAATCCGTGTAATTTGAGGAAGGATTTGGAGGCGGTTAGTTCCTCTATGGCCTACTGAAGGAAAAGGGGCTGTAGAGCCTTCCATCTGTCAGGCCACCCCGCTTTCCGGTTGGAAACAAGGTTTTGCCTCGCCGCATCGGAAAAATGCTTGCCATCCCCCGGCACAACCCGTATTTCACGCGCCCCTTCAGCCGCCTCAGAACAATTGGAGACCCAAGGGAAAAGCAAAGCGGCAGGCCTCCAAAATCGCCCGATCTGATTTAAGACGGGACAAAAAGAACAAACATTATGGTCAACGAACTCATCGCCGAAATGGTGGACGCAGGCGTCCACTACGGTCACCAAACGAAAAAGTGGAATCCCCGCATGAAGCCCTTCCTCATGAAGGACAAAGGCGGCATCTACATCATCAACCTCGAGAAAACCGTCCAGCAGCTCGACAAGGCCGCCGACTTCCTCGCGGATCTCGCTGGCAAGAACAAGAGTGTCCTTTTCGTCGGCTGCAAGCGCCAGGCACAGGACGCCATCCGTGAGGCCGCAGAGGCCACCGGGCAACACTACGTGAACCACCGCTGGCTTGGCGGCATGCTCACCAACGCCACCACCGTCCGCAAATCCGTGGAGCGCCTCCGCTACCTTGAGAACATCGAGAAACAGCCGGAGTTCAAGGCCATGTCCAAGAAGGAACTCGCCGCCCTCGGCCGTGAGCGCGAAAAACTTCTCCGCAACCTTCGCGGCGTCCGCAACCTCGACAAGAAACCCGATGCCATCGTCATCGTCGATTCCGCCCGCGAGACCATCGCCGTCGCCGAGGCACACCGCCTCAACATCCCGATCATCGCCATCGTCGATACCAACGCCGACCCGGCCAAGGTGCAATTCCCCATCCCCGGCAACGACGACGCGATCCGCTCGATCCGCATCATCCTCCAGAATCTGGTCAATGCCATGGTCGCCGCCAAAAGGAACTGAGCCGCTGCCTTCTAACTTCTAACGTATCACTTTTACCCATACCGCATGATCACAGCATCAATCGTCAAGGAACTCCGCGACAAGACCAACGCCGGCATGATGGACTGCAAGAAAGTCCTCACCGAAACCAACGGCGACCTCGAAGCCTCCATCAAGCTCCTCCGTGAGCGCGGCATCATGAAGGCCGGCACCAAGGCCGACCGCGCCGCCACCGAGGGCATCATCACCGCCCGCGTCAACGATGGCGCCACCTCCGGCTTCCTGCTTGAGGTGAACTGCGAGACCGACTTCGTTTCCCGCAACGAGAACTTCCAGGCCTTTGTGGCCGAAATCGCCGGGAAACTGGCGGGTTCCGACGCGCACGACCAGCCCGCCGCCCTCGCCCTCCCGCACGGTGAGAGCACCATGGAAAACTTCGTGAAGGAAAAGGTCGTCGAGCTCGGCGAGAACCTCCAGCTCCGCAAGTATGTCCGCTTCGACGCCGCCCCCGGCGGTTACATCGCCTCCTACATCCACCTCGGTGGCAAGGTCGGCGTGCTCCTCGAGGTCAATGCCACCGACGCCGCCACCTCCGCGAAGCCCGGCTTTCAGGAACTCGTCAAGGATCTCACCCTCCACATCGCCGCCTCCGCGCCGAAAGGCCTTTCCCGCGACGACATCCCCTCCGACATCGTCGAGACGGAAAAGGATATCTACCGCGTCCGACTGCTCGAACAGGGCAAGCCGGAAAACATCATCGAGAACATCCTCAAGGGTCAGCTCGCCAAGTTTTTTGCGGAATCCTGCTTCCTGGAGCAGGGCTTCGTGAAAGACCCGGACATCACCATCAATCAGCTCCTCGAACTCAAAGGCAAGGAACTCGGCGACACCCTCACCGTTACCCGCTTCGTCCGCTTCGGACTCGGAGAGTGACACCCCGCGCGGTTTCAAGCTTGACGGATCACACCGACTAGCCCATACACCGCGCCCCAAACAAACTTCCAAGAATACAACCAACGAAAATCATCAGCATGCGTGGAGTGAACGTAAAAAAAGGGGAGCCGGTTGACCGCGCCCTCAAACGCCTAAAAACCAAACTGGACGGCGAGGGTATCCTCGAGGAAATCCGCCGCCGTCGCGCTTTCGAAACGCCGACCGAGCGCTCGAAGCGCAAGCTCCGCACCGCTTCCAAGCGCAACAAGATCCGCTGGCGCTTCAGCGTGGGAGCCACACCTGCGGAGACCGTTGACCTCACGAACGATTGATCCCCCACGGCGGAGCTAACTACCCCCCCCTACAAGAAGCGGACGCCGAAAGGCTCCGCTTTTTTTGTGCGATCGGAAAAACCCTGAGCTTGATTCGTTAATTTTTCCGTAATATTTTCTTTTCGTTCAGCGCATGAAGCAGAAAAGGAAAAAGATCCACGGGAAAAGCCCGGAAAACAGGAAGAGGCCGCATGACGGAAACAGCTTCATTTCCTCGGTGAAGAAACGCTGCCACGAGAAGACGAACCGCCGCCTTCATAGCCGCGGCAAACCGATCTGGGCTTCTGTGGCCTCCGAAGATTTTCTTGAGGAGGAGGGCGGCGCGGGATTTATCACGCAACTTGTCAGGGTGGTCGTAGGGTGTTTGCTGCTCCCTCTATGCTGGGTCACGACATGGGTTTTCCTCACGCGATTTTCGCACGCAACCGTCGAGCAAGGAATCTGGCAATCGCAGCCGTTCTGGTTTTTTGCCATTGGCGTGCTTTTGATGCTGGGTTGGTTCTGGTCGGGGATCGCACAGCCCGCGTTCCTCTACTGTTATGTCTTCGGTCATGAACTTACGCATGCCGCCTTCGTGAAATGCTACGGAGGCAAGATCCTGGAGATGGAATGGGGGACGAGCGGTGGCTACGTGACAACCGACAAGACCAACTGGGTAATCGCACTTTCTCCCTATTTCGTCCCGTTCTGGAGCGTGATCGCGGTGGTGATTTATGTCTCGGTGGGCGTGTTTCATGAGATCGGCACGCTGGGAAATCAGATTTTTTACGGCGTGATAGGGGCGACATGGTCGTTCCACCTCGCATGGACCCTATGGATGATCCCGCGGGATCAGCCGGATCTAAAGGATAACGGCACCTTCCTTTCGCTGACGCTGATTTATTTCGGAAACCTGTTGGTGCTGATCGTGTTGCTCTGCCTGGCCTCGCCTGTGCCTTTGGAGAGTCTTCGCGATTTCGGTCAATCGTGGTTGTCCACCGCCATGACATGGGGCGATGCCGCACTGCGCTGGTTGGCAAGTCATGCCGAAAGTATCCCGGGGATGATCCGGCTATGATTCGGCATTGTTTTTCCGCGTGGTAGGCCGAAGCTGGGGTTGTGATCTACCTTGATGCCAATGCCACATCGGCGATGTTGCCTGAAGTCTTGGAAGCGATGCTCCCATGGCTGCATGGAAACCATGCGAACCCGTCCGGCGTGTACCGCGCTGCCAAGCTTGCGCGCAAGGCCATGGACGAGGCGCGCGGACACGTCGCGGAGTTGATCGGTGCGGATGCGGGCGAGATCGTTTTCACCGGAACAGGAACGGAGAGCGTAAACACGGCGCTGCGATCGCTCGATGAACTGGCGGGCGAAGGGAGCGCCATTGTCTCCGCCATCGAGCACAGCGCGGTGCTTCGCTTCGTGGAAAACTGTAAGCGAAAGGTCTCCAAAATTCCGGTGCACGCCGACGGACGAGTCGATCTCGATGCCTTCGAGTCCGCGTGTGCGACCGCGGCATATGTTTCCGTGATGTCCGCCAACAATGAAACAGGTGTGATCCAGCCCCTCGCGGAGCTAATCGCCATCGCACGTGAACATGGTCTGCCCATCCATAGCGACGCGGTGCAGGCGGTGGGGAAAATCCCGGTTGACGTTCGGCGGGAAGCCGTGGATCTGCTGTCGATTTCCGGCCACAAGTTCCATGGTCCCAAAGGGGTTGGCGCACTCTACATTCGGAGCAGTCTCGATTTTCACGCCATGATTCACGGAGGTGGACAGGAAAACGGCAGGCGCAGTGGGACGGAGAACGTGGCGGGTATCGTCGCGATGGGTGAGGCCGCGAGACGGGCGAAGATCGCCCTGGAAACCGGCGAGGCGGAACGCATCCGGGAAATGCGGGACGCCTTCGAGAAGCTTGTCATGGGCGGCGTATCCGGCTGCATGAGAAACGGAGACATCGTGTTCCGCCTTCCTAACACTTCCCACTTATCCTTCGAATCCTGCGACGCAGCGGGTCTGCTGATCCTTCTCGATGAAGCGGGGGTCGCATGCTCGGCGGGTTCCGCCTGTATGACCGGCAAACGGCAACCTTCTCATGTCCAACTGGCAATGGGCATCTCCGAAGTGCGCGCCAAAACCAGCCTGCGTTTCTCCTTTTCCCGACTAAACACCCGCGATGAGGTCGAGAAAGCTGCTGAGATAACGATTCGCGCCGTAGAGAAATTAAGGCGGGTTCAGGGCACTGGAATCGGCCCTGTGGCGATCCACCACGGATCATCCTGAACTCCGAAGTGGCAGGGTGATTCATGGGAATTTTGAGTTCCCAAACCACTCCGCAACCCACCCCGAGAAGAATTTGAACCGCCAAGTCGCACCATACTTCGCTACCTCCTTCGCCGAGGCTTCGGCGGTCAAGAAAGCTACGAATGGCAGGGAGGGCGCCAAGGAAGATTCAACCCGACTCCGAAGTTGCGGGGGGGATTCATTGGAATTTTAGACCGTTTACAAAACCGCTACAAAAACCACCGCCATTTTACAGAAATGGCACTTCTGAAAAGCCACAAAAATACCCAGCCGCTACACAAAAATCCTTGTAGTTATGTGGCTTTGCGGGCGATCAACTTCCCCAAAAGACCCCAATCGCGATGTGAAAAAAGTGTAAAATGGAAAAAAATAATTCTCATGGAATTTGAGTGAAAGTCCGAAGACCCAAGAACTTTGTCACCATCGTAAATAGATTTCCTCCTCAGGGTCAACGACTTACGGCGTGATCAAACGGGCGTTTTGTCGCCAATCTGAGTGATGATCTAGTGTTATTTCCATCCACCGCCTACGCCAAGTTGCCTACGGGTCTCTAACTTTTTACTTGATGTGTTCTTTTGAACATTCTATGAGCGATTCATGCCTCCCCCATCAGATCCAGAAACAGCCAGCCAAAACGTATCGGGCGCCCGCCGAAAATTCATCGAGCGCATTACCGAACTGTCCATCAAACCAACCGTCCGCGATTACTATGTCCGCTGGGCGGAATCATGGACTAAGGCAAGGGGCCACCAATCGCCAGAACGCACCCATGGGTATTTCGATGCCCTTGGCCGTTCCTCTCATGTGGCCGATTGGCAATTCCGCCAGGCGGTGGATGCGGCTCGTGTTCTTGCCTGCGACGTCCTCGCCGTCCCATGGGCATCCTGCTTCGATTGGCGGGGCTTATCCGATCAGGCCCGCTCCTTGGAACCGGAACACCGGACTCTTGCCCGTGAAACAATACGCGTAAGGGCCAGTTTGCCCCCTTCGCCCACGCCGTCACCGGAACAGGTCGCCGATGCCGAAACGGAACTCAAGCGGCTCATTGATTCGCTCCGCCGCATCATCCGGATCAAGAACATGGCGATGGCTACCGAGGAGACTTATGTCCACTGGAACTGCCGGTTCATCCGCTTCTGCTTCCAAATGCTCGGCCAATCCCCGCAAATGGCCGGGCCACCCGCCATCACCGCCTACCTCGACTTCCTCGCGTTGGAAGGAAACGTCTCCCCGGCCACCCAGAAGCAGGCGCTCAACGCAATGGCCTTCTTGACCAAAAACGTCCTCGGCATCGAGGAATTCACCCTCGATCACATTACCCCGGCCCGCGGCGCACGACGACCGCCTGTGGTGATGACCCGCGAGGAAGTCAGCTCCGTCTTCGCCCGCCTTGAAGATCCATGGAAATTGATCGCCCAGTTTATGTATGGCAGCGGCCTCCGGCTCATGGAAGCCATGCGCCTGCGCGTCAAGGATCTGGATTTCGGCCAGGGCACCATCACCATTCACGACGGCAAGGGAGGAAGACACCGCGTGGTCACACTGCCAGTCGCCCTGGAGCAGCGGCTAACGGAACATCTTGCCCGTCTCCGTGAAAAACATCTCCAGGACCTCGCGGTCGGCGCGGGCGACGTTCACATGCCGGAAGCCCTGCTGCGCAAATGGCCCAAGGCCACGCGCGAGTGGTGTTGGCAATACCTCTTCCCCTCCGCCACCCTCTGTCCGCATCCACGCACCGGAAGGATCGCCCGCCACCACCTGCACGAATCCTCCATGCAGCGCCAATTCAAGGATGCAGTCCGCAAGGCTGGGGTTCCCAAACGCGCCACTTGCCACACGATGCGCCATTCGTTCGCGACGCATCTCCTCGAATCCGGGACCGATATCCGCACCGTCCAAAGCCTCATGGGGCATTCGAGTGTCGAAACAACGATGATCTACCTGCATGTGATGAAAAGACCCGGTGCAGGCGGCCCAAGTCCGCTGGATCTTTCCTGAGCCGAAAATTCCTCATTCCCCCACAACCCCGCGTTTCTTGCTTGGCAGTTCCTCCATGGCGGGTTAAAAACCGCTTCATGAACGGAATTCCCAGAGAATTATCCTTCCGTGCCGTATTTGTCCCGGTTGAACCGCACGCGGTTGTTACAGGACAAATGCCGCACGCTACTTAATACCACTGTTCGCCAGAAAAACATGAGTCACCAATTGCGCTCCAGCTTTGAACGAGACCTCGAGGATTCGTTGCTCTTCCTCAAAGAAGTCCTCCTTGTGGCGTGGCGGTTTAATCCAGCAGGAATCGCTGCATACACCTGTCGCCAACTATTCGAGGCTATCACCGATACAACACCGAACGATCAAAAGGCGGCGATGGTCGGGGAGGTTCTCACCAATATCGAGATTGTTCCGGTCGAGACATTTGAGAACGATTTTTCAACTGGGATAGCGGAAGTTTGCAAGGGTGGGGCTTCCGAAGTAATTGCCTCAGCAGTCAAGGAATATCCTCAGATTGAAGCATTCTTGCGCGAGTCTATCGGCGATGACGAGCGTCAACTAACAGCGTCCTTCACCCGAATGACACTGAGTGCCGTTCGTAAGCAGAGGCCGCATTACGAGCAACTTTATGGCCATTACCTTCAGCTGGCAGAATTCCTGCCGCGATACACGTCAATTATGGGGCGGACCGGCTTCTTGGATGGTGTTTTGGGATTTGCCGCTGGATTTTTCGGAGGATATGTGGGTGCGGCTGGAGCCGAGGCATGGGGTAACTGGCGCAATTCGAATGATCAAGAGTTCTGTCAGAAATTTGGGAATGCTTTTGAGCAGTTTGCAAAATCTTGTATCGACTATACCTCGCAGGGAGAGGAAGCACTCTCGTTGATTTTTGATCGCCTGATGGACGAGATGCGGCGGCTTCACCACCGCCTTTTCGACTGCTACGAGCAGCTAGCTGAATCCGGTTGGGATATCGCCCCACTCTATAGCCGCTATCGAACGTTAGACCAGCCGTTGGATGAGGACGCGAAGGCATTATTTGAGATGGCCATCAGCAACCTAGAAGAGAATCGCAGCGTTCATTATCGGTCGATTGAGAATATCCGGTGCATCGTAGGTCTTTCGGGTGATTCCAGCTTGCCGCACGGTAACGTTACGACCCCAATGCCACCATCGCCTCGCCCACCATCAACTCCACCGCCACTCCCATCATGAATACAGACAATGACTTCTTTCGCCTTGTTTCCGACCTTGGTTTACACGTTTCACTGACCGTAGATGGAGCCCCGGAGTCATGCGGAGTGTATCTACTTTTTGACGATGCTGGACGATTCATATACATCGGTAAGGCCGATAATCTGAGGAAGCGCCTAGGCGAGCACTTTTCTCCTTCCGAAGAGAATCTGATGATTCGCATTTTCGCCAAGCTTTTCGTATGGGTTGCATCGCCTTCGATCTCTTTAGCTGAGGAGAACGAGGGCTCGATTTATGATATGTGGATGGAGACATTCGGATACCCACCTCTAGCCAATCGTAACGCACCGCCAAAGTCAAAATACGCAGGTTTGTCAGAGCAGCAGAAGAAGCTGCGAGTGCTGCTCGAACGCCTAAAGAAAATATGAAGGCGAACAAGGCGGTGCACCCAACGCTCACCCGCGTCACGCCTCGTGCTTGTCGCTTCGCTCTGGCACGAGTCGCGCCACGGGCGAGCGTGGGTGACCTTGGACGTTCGGCAGAGGAATATATTCCCGCTTGACGCCTTTTACGGTATAGATACTCTCCTTTTATGGAGTTTGAATTTGATCCAGTGAAGAGCGAGGCAAATCTTCGCAAGCACAAAATCGATTTCAAGGAAGCACAGGATCTGTGGAAGGACCAATATGCTGCGATTGTGGATGCCAGGAGCGATTCGGAACCGCGTTCTGCATTGATCGCCTTTTACAGAGGTAAGATATGGACCGCTTTTTTTACCGAACGCTCCGCGAAGATTCGACTGATATCCGTGCGGCGAGCCAGAAACGAGGAGGAGGAAATATATTATGAAAGCAGAAGAACTGGATAAGATTTTCGATGAGGGCAAGGAAGACATTCTTCCTTACCTCGACATGACAACGCTTCGTCGTCCCAACTTGGATCAAAAGCGTGTGAATGTTGATTTGCCGATTTGGATGATTCAAAAGCTGGATCGTCAAGCCAATATCATTGGGGTCACTAGGCAGTCGATCATCAAGGTATGGCTCAGTGAACGAATCAAAGAAGAATATGCCGAACAAGCCGATTGACCTAATCCCTATGCCTGCGGCACTTCTGTCATGCCTCCTGCTTCCGCTTCGCGGGCAGGAGTCACGCCAGAAGCAAGCAGGGATAGGTCATCGGGGACGTTAGGCAAGAAATGAAGAACTCTCGATGACCACTTCACCAGTGATCCACAATCAGCTTACGAGCCTTTACGAAGAGATAATGTGGCTCCGTGGGAGACCCAATATCACATCAAGCGTAGCGCGGTC
>Ga0247834_1000268_pt1 | contig 101604 bp, 79 predicted proteins | sample LaCruzMarch2015__8_FD_187118 | JGI IMG/M metagenome (GOLD analysis project Ga0247834, IMG submission 187118) | Freshwater microbial communities from meromictic Lake La Cruz, Castile-La Mancha, Spain - LaCruzMarch2015_12m | ecosystem: Environmental > Aquatic > Freshwater > Lake | place: Spain...
CCAATAGACGGTCTAACTTGGAAACCAATAATTATCGCATCAGAAGCAGAAGCTAAATTAACATCGGCCTCAGTAATGGCACCCACTCCTTTGTGAATTATATTTACTTGGATTTCTTCCGTTGACAAATTAATCAAGGCATCAGATAAGGCCTCAATCGAACCATCCACATCACCTTTAACAATAATGTTAAGTTCCTTGAAATCACCGATAGCCAATCGTCTACCAATCTCATCCAAAGTAATGTGTTTTGTCGTTCTAAGTCCTTGCTCACGGAACAATTGTTCCCGCTTAGTGGCAATTGATTTCGCTTCTTTTTCGTCGTCGAGGACATTGAATTTGTCCCCTGCGCTCGGAGCACCATTTATTCCTAGAACCGAAACCGGTTGAGATGGGCCGGCTTCCGAAATAGAATTTCCGTGCTCATCTTGCATAGCCCTAACTTTTCCGAAATGGCGACCTACTAAAATTGCATCGCCAATTTTCATTGTTCCGGACTGAACTAACATGTTAGTTACGTAGCCCTTTCCTTTATCCAAGGACGATTCGATTACCGTTCCAATGGCATTCTTATTTGGATTGGCCTTAAGCTCCAAAACATCTGCTTCAAGTAATACTTTCTCCAATAATTCTTCAATATTTAAATTTTGACGAGCTGAAATCTCTTGGCATTGGTATTTCCCCCCCCAATCTTCCACTAAAATGTTCATTTGGGAGAGCTGTTCCTTTATTTTGTCCGGATTTGCACCTGCCTTATCAATTTTATTTATTGCAAATACCATCGGCACATTAGCCGCTTGCGCATGCGAAATAGCCTCTTTTGTTTGTGGCATTACGTCATCATCTGCCGCCACAAGTATTATTGCTACGTCCGTAACTTGGGCTCCTCTTGCCCTCATTGCAGTAAAGGCCTCGTGTCCGGGTGTATCAAGGAAAGTTAATTTGCGATTGTCGTTTAAAATTAACGAATAAGCCCCAATATGTTGGGTAATTCCACCGGCTTCTCCATCCGTTACATTCGCGTTACGAATTCTATCTAAAAGAGATGTCTTACCGTGATCTACGTGACCCATTACTGTAATAATTGGCGGCCTGGTTATTAGATCTTCTGGTGCATCCTCCTTCAATGTAATGGACTCTTGTACCTCAGCAGAAACAAATTCCGTTTCGAAGCCAAACTCATCAGCCACTATTTGAATGGTTTCTGCATCTAACCGTTGATTTATGGAGGCAAAAATGCCTAAAGACATACAAACAGATATTACTTGAGTAGGCTGAACGCTCATCATGCTAGCCAATTCGGAAACAGTTACAAACTCGGTGAGCTTAATGATCTTTTCTTCTAATTCCGCCTGCTCAATTTCCTCTTGTCTTTTTTGAGCAAAGGAATCGCGTTTTATTCGTCTGTTTTTTGATGACTTTGATTTTCCTCCTTTGTTGGAAAGACGCGCTAAGGTGTCTTTAATTTCTTTTTGAATGTCTCTTTCAGAGATTTCTTTTTTCTGAACAACGGGTGGTTTGTTGGTAGTTGTTTGTACCTGCCCAGTAGCAGTTGGAGCAGGAGAAGGGGTGTTTGATACTTTAATTCGCTTCCGCTTCCGCTTATTATTTGCGGACTCTGAATTCACAGTAGTAGATTTTGTTTTTTCTACAGGAAGCTCTATTTTTCCTAAAACTGTTGGGCCAGACAAAACTTTTCTTTCACTTCTTATTGTTTCGATAACCGCAAGTTCAGGTACAACAGGTTCAATTACCGTTGGTTCGACAGAAACAGGTTTATCAGTGGTTTTGATTTCCTGAGTGGGTGTTTCCTCGAGTACCTCAGACTTCGCGCTATTTACTTTCTTATCCGGACGGGTCTTTTGGTTGATTGCATCAAGATCAATTTTTCCAACAACCTGAACGGTAGTTGCACGATCTGGCTTTGGCAAATCAACAATGGGAACTATTTCCACAACAGGCGGAACGATTACCGGCTCGGGCGTTGGAATCACCTCGGGTTTTTGAGGAATACTAAATACTTGACGTTTTATTTCATCTAAATTGATTTCCGTCTCATCCTCGTCATTGATAGCAGATTTATCTACTTTTTTATCCCCTTCACGAACATCTTTCAAGGAAAGGGACTCTCTTTTTTCTCTAAATGAAGGTTCTTTTGACTGTTCCTTCATGCTTTGATCCGCAGCAAACTCTTTACATAATAGACTAAAATGTTCCGGGTCAAGTTTGGTATTTGGATTAGCATCAATTTTTACCCCACGCGTTGCCAAGAACTCCACCAAAGAAGGAAGTCCAACATTTAATTCACTTGCTGCTTTACCTAACCGTATTGCTTTTTCAGCCATAAATTTATTTTCTATCTAACTATATTTCTAAATTATTCAAATTCCGCTTTAAAAATGCGAAACACCTCATCGATTGTTTCTTTTTCTAAATCCGTTCGCTTAAGCAAGTCTTCAACACCAATTTCTAACACCGCTTTTGCTGTATCGCAGCCAATCGCTTTTAATTCGTCGATGATCCAACTGTCGATTTCGTCCGCAAATTCTTCCAAGTCAACATCTTCCACATCAATATCGCCATCGCGATAAACATCAATTTCGTAGCCACAAAGTTTACCTGCTAACTTGATATTATTTCCTCCCTTACCAATTGCTAAAGAAACTTGGTCTGGCTTCAAATAAACTTTTACCCTCTTTTCTTCCTCGTTAATATCTAGAGAAGATATTTTAGCCGGAGACAGCGCTCGTTGTATTAATAATTGGTTGTTAGAGGTATAATTTATCACATCAATGTTTTCATTTCTTAGCTCCCTAACAATTCCATGTATTCTAGATCCTTTCATCCCAACACAAGCCCCCACCGGATCAACACGATCGTCATAAGACTCAACAGCAACTTTTGCTCTTTCTCCAGGCTCCCTTACAATTTTTTTTATTGTAATAAGGCCATCAAATACTTCTGGCACTTCCAACTCAAACAATCGTTCTAAAAACTCCGGTGCCGTTCTTGATAAAATAATAACTGGTGTACTATTGCGCATATCTACTTTAGAAACAACCGCTCTAACCGTTTCCCCTTTTTTAAAGAAATCTGCTGGAATTTGTTCTGACTTTGGAAGGAGCAACTCATTTTGATCGTCATCCATTACCAAAATCTCCTTTTTCCATACTTGATAGACTTCGCCTGTAACAATTTCACCAACACGTTCTTTGTATTTCTTGTAAAGATGATCTTTTTCAAGCTCTAGAATACGTGAAATTAAATTTTGACGCAAAGAAAGAATGTTTCTTCGTCCAAAATCAGCAAATTTAAATTCTTCCGTTACCTCCTCACCTATTTCGAAATCCGGTTCAATTTTAATGGCATCGGAATAAGCCATTTCAGTATTAGGGTCTTCCACTTCTCCATCGTCAACAATCTCTTTGTTTAAGAAAATTTGAACATCCCCTTTGTCAATATTTACAATAATATCTATGTGTTCGTCTGTTTCAAACTTTCTTTTAAACATCGCCCTAAACACATCCTCTAAGATGTGCTGCATGGTTTGTTTGTCAATATTCTTTAAGTCTTTAAACTCCAAAAAGGAGTCAACAAGTTCAACGCTATTCATAATTTATCATTTAAAAGATATAACAATTTTAGATTCTTTTACATCCGAGAAGAAAACCTCCGTTACTTCCTCGACCATCACTTTTTTCTTTTTGTTTTCAACTTGTTTCGCAACAAGATCTTTTACGAGCATAGACCCGTCATTAATCTTAATAATCTCACCTTCCACTTTTGACCCGTCATTCATTACAGACTCAACACGTCGACCGATATTTTTTATGTATTGATTAATATGCCTTAAGGGTTTATCTAGTCCTGCAGATGAAACATGTAATTCAAAGTCTTCTTCCTCTCGGTCTAGATTGTGTTCCACGTTCCTTGAAATTGATACACAATCACTTACCGACACCCCACCTTGTATTTTATCAATTTCAACATGAATAGTATTCGCTAATGAAATAGTTAATTCCACAATGTATAAACCATTGTTTAATTCCCCCATTCGTTCTTCGACGAGCGCTATTACTTTATTTTTGTTAATCATTTCCAAAAAAAGAGGGGACTTTCGTCCCCTCACTTATAAAATCAAATTACATTACAAATATAAACATAATTTTATATCTTGCAAACTAAACTCGTTAAATTAACCATTAAATTTAAGCAATGTTAATTGAAATTGACAATAAAATTATTTCGTCCGAAGTTTTTGATCGTAAATTCGTTTGTGATTTAAATGCTTGTAAAGGGGCGTGTTGCATAGAGGGAGACGCGGGAGCACCAATAAATAAAGCGGAAGAACTAGCCATTATTGCTCATTTGCCGAAAATTACGCCTTTTATGCAATCCGAAGGGGTTACTGTGATAAACACCCAAGGTGTTTCTTGTAAGGATCCCGAAGGGGATTTAGTCACCACTTTAATCAATGGAAAAGAATGTGCTTTTGTACACTACGACGAGCACAACATTGCTAAATGTGCCATTGAAACAGCTTGCATCGCAGAAAAGATACCAAATTTAAAACCTATTTCGTGCCACCTCTACCCAATTAGGGTAAAACAAATAAACGATTATATTGCCATTAATTTCGACGAGTGGAAGGTTTGTGGTCCGGCATGTGTCTGTGGCGAAAAACTAGCGGTTCCAGTGTTTCGTTTTCTAAAAACACCTCTTGTAAGAGCGTTTGGAGAAAGCTTTTATAAGGAATTAGAACTTGTAGCAAAAGAAATAGAATTGCTAGAGTAAATTCTTTTAGTGCTCATCTTCCCCTTCAGCCAGTGGAACGTTTTGTGGAATAAAATCCACCTCAGATCCCGGCTTTGAATAATCATAAGGCCATCTGTATACGATCGGTAAATCGCCAGGCCAATTTCCATGCATGTGTTCAACAGGAGTTGTCCATTCAAGCGTGGTTGACCTCCAAGGATTCTGTGGTGATTTAGCCCCTCTAAAAATGCTGTAGAAAAAATTGAATGCAAATATTAACTGACCAATGGCTGCAATAATAGCAAAAATGGTAATGATTACGTTGAGGTCCATAATCATTTGATAAGAACTATCGTTAAATTCCCCAAAAGAAGAAGAATCATAGTACCTTCTTGGCGCTCCAGCTAATCCAACGAAGTGCATTGGAAAGAATACCCCATAAGCGCCCACCAAAGTAATCCAAAAGTGTACATAACCTAATCTTGTATTCATCATCCTTCCATACATTTTAGGGAACCAATGATAAACACCTGCAAATAAGCCAAAAACTGCAGACATTCCCATTACAATATGGAAATGCGCTACAACAAAGTAGGTGTCGTGTATGGCAATATCCAAGGCTGAATCAGCTAAGATGATTCCAGTAACACCACCAGTAATAAAAGTAGATACTAAAGCAATTGCAAACAACATAGCAGGAGTAAACACCAAGGAACCTTTCCATAATGTAGTCAGATAATTAAACACTTTAACTGCTGAAGGAATAGCAATTAGTAAAGTGGTAAATACAAATACACTACCTAAAAATGGATTCATTCCAGTAATAAACATGTGGTGTCCCCAAACAATAAAAGACAGAAAACCAATTGCTAAAATAGACCCTATCATTGCTTTGTAACCAAATATTGGCTTTCTTGAATTCGTTGCAATTATCTCCGAAGATAATCCTAGAGCGGGAAGTAAAACAATATATACTTCTGGATGTCCAAGAAACCAAAATAAGTGCTGAAATAAAATTGGTGATCCGCCATGATTAGCGAGCATTTCGCCATTAACAATGATGTCAGATAAGTAAAAACTTGTACCCACTAATCGATCCATCATCAATAATAAAACAGCAGAAAGTAAAACAGGGAAGGAAAGAACACCAAGAATAGCAGTAACAAAAAATGCCCAAATGGTAAGTGGCATTCTTGTCATTGTCATGCCTTGCGTCCTCAAATTGATTACTGTAACAATATAATTAAGACTTCCTATCAATGAACCTGCGATGAAAATGGCCATTGAAATCAACCACAAAGTCATTCCTAAACCAGACCCTGACATCGCCTGAGGAAGCGCTGAAAGTGGGGGGTAAATCGTCCATCCTGCCATTGCGGGACCTGTGGATATGAACAAAGAAAACAACATAATGATTGATGAAATCAAAAAGAACCAAAAGGAAAGCATGTTAAGAAAGCCTGATGCCATGTCTCGTGCGCCCAATTGAAGAGGTATCAATATATTCGAAAAAGTTCCCGACAAACCTCCAGTTAAAAGGAAGAAAACCATGATTGTTCCGTGTATTGTGACCAATCCAAGATACATGTCTTCCTTTAAGACTCCGTTAGGAGCCCACTGTTCTCCTAAAAAAAACGACAAAAAGTCGGAACTTTCGCCTGGCCATGCCAATTGAATTCTAAATAAAATCGACAATAACATCGCCACAAATCCCATAAAAACAGCAGTCATTAAAAACTGCTTTCCTATCATTTTATGGTCTTGACTAAAAATGTACTTGGAAACAAAGCTCTCTTCATGGTGGTGATCGCCATGATGCATGTCAGCGTGGTCATTTCCTTCGTGTGCTACTGATGAAGCCATTTTGAAATATTTATATTATTTATTAATTGGTAAAACCATTTATTACATTGTTTCGGGTACAGGTGCAGGAAGCGCCTTCATGCTCTCTGTTTTAAGAAAATACTTGTTACCAAAAGTATCTTTAGATTTACCCTTCATCCAATTATCGAAAGAAACCTTATCCTTTACCACGATAATCATTTTCATTTTGTAATGGGCTCCTCCACAAATTTTGTTACACAACAATACATATTGAAAATTGGGATCTTTCATTTTCTTACGCATTTGATCCGTTGTATAAATCGGTGTAAATTTTGTTCTAGTTGTCATTCCAGGTACCGCATTCATTTGAGCACGAAAGTGAAGAAAATAAGCGGAATGTAATACATCCTTTGCTCTAAAGTTGAATTCGTAAGGTTGATTTACACAAAGGTAAAGCGTGTCTTTTTGGATAATGTCGTCCCAAGCTAACTTGTCCAATCTTTTAGAGTGAGAACCTTTCATCTGAACCAAAAGTCTTAACAATCGTTCCTTTCTCGACAAATCAACTCGAAGTGTCTTCATGGTTGAATCGTTAATAATCGTATCTCTATTGTTTAATACTTTTTGGATTACATTAATGCCTGTAGGCCCCTCTATCATGACCTTGATCGAAGAATCAATGGTATTGGAAGTTAATAAAGCTAATTCATTATTATCTGTAGTCAATTTATAATCGTGACGTCCTAAAATATTGTCGGCTCCTGCATACCTTGCTGTCCAGTCATATTGTTTTGCAAAAAGCTCAATAATCACCGCATCATTTCCAGACGGCGATGTTAATTTGTTCCACGATTTAAGACCTAAAATTATAATCGCAGACAAAACAATAGCTGGAATAATCGTCCAAATTATTTCTAATTTATTATTGTGTGGATAATAAAATGCCTTTACTCCAGGCATTCTTACATATTTGTATGAAAAGTAAAACAACAAGAAATTGGTAAGAAAAAAAGCTGCTAAGATGATTATGAAATTTAAATTCAGTAGCCAATCTGTCTCAACTCCTTCAATTGACGCAGCAACACCACGTCCAGTCCAACCGTACTTAAAAATTAAAAAAATGAGGCCTAAAAATTGGAAAATCATAAAAACTAACATGAGTCTTGCCATCAAAACATTGTCTCTGTGAGAAACCTCGTGTTCTTCATTTTTACGAAGTTTTGAGGACAATTCATAAACACGAACAAGCTGTGCCAATGCAATAGTCCCTAAAATAACTGCTATTAAAACAAAAAATTTACTTTCCATTATTACTCTATTTTTTAAATATCGTGATGAACACTTTCATCCAAAAACGGGTGATTAACAGGCGTTAAGGGAGCTTTGGTCAAATTATTCAAGACCACATAAGTAAAACCACCAAAAACCATAAGTGCCATTCCGATTTCAATAAGCCCCAATCGGGCATTTGCACCCAATGAACCTGCAGAAACCATTATGTACACATCAAGCCAATGACCAATTAATATGACAAGGCCAACAAAAGTTAAAATACCAAAATGCCTTTTGGCATCACGCGACATAAGTATTAACATCGGGAAGGCAAAATTGATTATGAACATGGTAAAATAAATCGTTTGAAAATTTTCAATTCGCATTACATAATACGTTACCTCCTCGCCAATATTTGCGTACCAGATGAGCATGAACTGTGAGAACCATAGATATGACCATAAGAAAGACGTAGCGAAAGTCCATTTTCCTAAGTCATGTATATGCGACTCATTAACCTTTGGTAGATAACCCAACTTTTTAAGATACATTGTTGTAATTACTAATACTACCATGGAAGAACACCAAATGCCGGCAAAAGTGTACCAACCATATAGCGTAGAAAACCAATGCACGTCAATAGACATTAACCAATCCCACGCAGATGTAGAACTAAAAACAGCAAAGAAAACTAGAAATAACGCCCCTTTTTTATAGTTTTTAAAGTGAATAGCTGTTCCCCCTTTTTCGTCTTCTTCAATAGATCTTTTTTGGAATCCACGAAGAAATATATAATAAGTAGAAAAATATATGATTGTCCTTATCCAGAAAAACCAACTATTTAAATAAGCCGACTTGCCCTGAATAATTTCGTCGTTTTTAACAACCTCACTGTCCATCCAAATGTAAATGTGAGCGCCATCTAAAATTGTTATTATCAACAAAATAAATCCTAAAAAAACCATTCCGAAGGGAAGAAAACCTGCGACAGCCTCAATTACTCTTTTAATTGAAGCATACCAACCTGACTCTGTCGCATAATTAAGGGCAAGGAAGAACAAAGCACCGAGTCCTAGGGCAAAAAAGAAAAAGCCGTTGGTTAGTCCGTTGGATAGAAGTCGTGTTGTAAATTGAGCATCTTTGTAACCCAAAATAATACCCAACAATAATAAAAGCAAACCTCCTAAAGATACGAAAAGAATTGTCTTTTTGGCAACTATAGTTATTTTAAATTCCATAACCTAATTATTTTGTTTTAGTAGTCAATGAATCAGTTTTAACTACTGAAATAGAATTCCCTTTTGAATCAAATTTTCCATAATCTGCATTTTGGAACTTTCTAACATAATGCACTAGAGTCCAAATTTCTTTTTTGTTAACCAAGGAGCTGTGTGCGCCCATCATTCCTTTACCGTAATAAATGGAGTAAAATATCTGTCCATCTGAAAGTGATGCTCTATCTGCATAGTTAGGCACTCCGACATAAGCACCACTCAAGACCATTGGACCGTTACCATCTCCCTTTTCACCATGACAATGTTGACACATAGCAGTATACAATTCCTTTCCTTTCAAAAACATTTCTTCACTATTTTTGTTCGTTAATGGCATTGCATTTTTGTCATTTATAGCAAGTGCATATTCGTCTTTAAGACTAAAATCAAACCCATAAAGACCGTGCGAAGCTCTAAAAGCTATGTTTGCTTTTCTGGCGTAAGGCAACATTAGCTGAACCAAAGTGCTGTCAGTATTCCCGTAATACGGTACAGTATGATTGGGGGGATCGAGGGCGGATAGTGCCAATTTATACTTCATGTTTTCTCTTCCTCTAACTTCACCATAATCTACATACGCCTCAATAGAGGGGGATCTGTACATGTCTGGCATGTATTCTAGTCCGGAGCTGTCTGGATTAGAAACACATGCTCCTAATACAAATAAGGAGAGTGTAGCTAGCGAGAGGCCCTTGGAAAAACTCGATAATAATTTTATCATTTGCGTGTTCATGTCCTTATTTTATTTCTTTTTTATCGACTTCGACGAAACCTGTGTTTTTAATTAATTCATCTAATTCGGATTCTGTTTTCTGTGCATTTTCCGATAACCGGATTTCCATTACAAAACGATCATCTGTTGTTCTCGGATCAGGGTTTTGAGCAGGCATTCCAGGCAATGTTTTATTCGCCAGAAGGTAAGTTATTGCCATACCGTGAGCGGCACACAAAACCGTGAACTCAAAAGTAACAGGAACAAAAGCTAGCATATTTTCTAAATAGCTAAAATTAGGCTTTCCACCAACGTTCATTGGCCAATCGGTCACCATAAAATAACGCATTCCAACCGTAGCTAGCATGAGCCCTGTTAAGCCATACAAAAAAGCCATAATACCTAATCGTGTGTTTTTCACACCAATAATTGGATCAATTCCGTGAATTGGAAAAGGACTAAAAACTTCTGAAATTTTGATTCCTTTGGAAACGAGCGCTTTCGCACCATCCTTCAGTACCTCCTCGTCATCGTACATAACATAAATAACTTTCTCTGCCATCTTTACTTATTAATGATGTTTATGATAATCTGGTGATTCTTTGTAAGATTGACCAGAACCCTTTAGTATTGTTTTGATTTCATTCAATGCCAAAACAGGAAAATAACGAGCAAACAAGAGGAAAAAAACAAAGAACAACCCGATTGTTCCAATGTAAACCCCAATATCAATATGACTTGGATAATGCATACTCCAAGCAGAAGGCAAGTAATCCCGGTGGATTGATGTAACGATAATAACATAACGTTCAAACCACATACCAATGTTTACCACAATAGATATAAAAAACGTAAATAAAAGACTTCTTCTTAATTTTCGAATCCACATTAATTGTGGGGAAATCACATTACAAGTCATCATCGACCAATAAGCCCACCAATATGGACCAGTTGCTCTATTTAAAAAGGCATACGCCTCGTATTCAACGCCAGAATACCAGGATATAAACAATTCGGTGATGTATGCTGTCCCAACAATTGAACCAGTTACCATGATGACAATGTTCATGTATTCAACGTGTTTCGTGTGTATGTAAGCCTCTAAGCCCATTGCTTTTCGCATGATTAATAGTAAGGTTTGAACCATAGCGAAACCCGAAAAAACAGCCCCAGCAACAAAATACGGAGGGAAAATAGTCGTGTGCCATCCGGGTACAATGGAAGTAGCAAAATCGAAAGATACAATAGAGTGAACAGAGAAAACCAGTGGGGTTGCAAGACCGGCCAACACAAGTGAAACCGTTTCAAATCTGTTCCAGTTTTTGGCTCTTCCAGACCAACCAAAGGCCAAAATGCTATACATTTTCTTTGAAACCGGTTTTTTAGCCCGATCGCGAATTGTTGCGAAATCTGGAATCAATCCGATATACCAAAAAACCAAGGAGACAGATAAATAAGTAGAAATAGCAAAAACGTCCCAAAGTAAAGGAGAATTAAAGTTAACCCAAAGAGATCCGAATTGATTCGGCAATGGAAGTACCCAATAACCAACCCACAAACGACCCATGTGAATCAATGGAAAAAGACCCGCCATAAAAACCGCAAAAATGGTCATTGCTTCAGCAGAACGGTTAATAGCCATTCTCCATTTTTGGCGAAACAATAAAAGCACTGCTGATATTAATGTTCCTGCATGGCCAATACCTACCCACCAAACAAAATTAGTGATGTCCCATGCCCAACCGATAGTTTTGTTTAATCCCCAAACACCAATTCCTGTTCCTAATAAATAAACAATACAACCTATTCCATAAAGCGCAATTATAAGAGCAATACCAAAGAGTATGTACCACATTCTAGGTGCTTTATCTTCGATAGGTCTACAAACATCTTCGGTTACGTCGTGGTAACTTTTATGTCCAAGTATGAGTGGTTCTCTAATTGCTGCTTCTTTTTGCATGCTAATTCAATTTTCTATTAATGATGTTCCTTTGTTTCGTTGTGATGAGCATTATGCTTTTCTACCTGTAAACTTGCTAACAGTTCATTTTCTTCATTTCTAACTTTCACTTTATACCAAACATTGGGCTTTACACCAATCTCTTCAAGCGCTTGATAAGACCGATCATTTTTTGAACTTGAATAGACCGCTGATTTAACGTCGTTCCAATCGCCAACAATTATTGCATTCGTTGGACAAGCGTCCGAACAAGCCGTTGCAAACTCCCCGTCATTAATAACACGCGCATTGTTTTTAGCAACTAATTTTGTCGCTTGAATACGTTGCACACAGAAAGAGCATTTCTCCATTACACCGCGTGTTCGAACGGTAACATCAGGATTCAATACCATTCTACCTAAATCGTCTTGCGCAGGGTTTATCTCAGTAAACTTTTTGTAAGACGGATAATTGAACCAATTAAATCGTCGCACTTTGTATGGACAGTTGTTGGCACAATAACGCGTTCCAATACATCGATTATATGTCATTTGGTTTAACCCTTCGTTGCTGTGTGTAGTGGCAAGCACAGGACAAACTGTTTCACATGGCGCATGATTACAATGGTGACACATCATAGGCATGTGAACAACCTTTGGATTTTCTGCTGCAATTTCTGCTTTACTGTAACTGAACGTGTCTTTGTCTTTTCGTTGACCAGGAGCAGCCTCCTCATCGGACGCAAAATAACGGTCTATACGCAACCAATGCATTTCTCGGCCGCGTCTAACTTCGTCTTTACCTACAACGGGCACATTATTTTCAGACTGACAAGCAATTAAACAAGAGCCACAACCAATACAAGATGATAAATCCACAGTCATTCCCCAACGATGACCAATTTTTTCAACAGGATGTGCATCCCACAAATCAAATTCACTGTTAGGCACATCCTCATGGTGGCCTTCGTCATTTAATTTTTGAAGTGTATGCGCCGGGTTATAAGCTTCTTTTGTTTTTGATGTAAAAATAGGTAGTGTTGTTTCTCTAACAATAGAATGCCTGCCCATAACAGTGTGATGAATCTGTGTTGCCGCAATAGAATAGGTTCCTTCTTGCTTTAACAAATTGCCTCCCACATTGTATTCAAACTGACCACCTTCGTTTTTCACAAAACCAAAAACATTTGCGCCGATTGATTTTAGCGCGCCTTTATCGTCTAAATCGTGGCCGCCGTATTCTTTTGTTTGAAATGCTGCTTTGCCAATGGCCTCACCGTTTGCTCCACGACCATAGCCAAGTGCAATTCCGATTGTTTTTAATGCCTGTCCTGGCAATGGATACACCGGCAAAGTCACTTTATTATTTGCCACGGTAACCGTCGCCATATTAAGTCCATGTTCCTGATCGTAAGTTGTTACAAAACCCTGGGCTGCCATTTCAACAGGATTCATGGTAATATAATTATCCCAAGTCACTTTCGTGACTGGATCTGGCATTTCTTGCAACCAGGGATTCCCTGCTTGCTGGCCATTTCCAATAGCCATTTTTTGATAAAGCACAATTTCTAAATCCGACGATTTCGGCAAGTTTTTAGGAGAACTAGTTGTGTAAGGTAGTACCGCTGCTGGCGAAGTTCCGATGTTCTCACAACTGTTGTGCGTAGAATAGGCAAAATCTCCTAAAGGGAACAGATTAATATAATTCAACTTAACTAAATCATACGCGGCTGATGAGTCTTTACCCATACGAGATTTACCAGACCATACAGATAATGTTTCAATAACAGATGCTGTTTGGTGCAATGGTCGAATAGTTGGTTGAGCGATTGCATAATGACTGTTTGTTGGCTGATAATCCATCCATGTTTCAAGCGCATGGTGGTCTGGACAAATGTAATTACACAAACTAGCCGTTTCATCTGAAAAACCAGCGAAAGAAATACTTGTTTTAACTTTTTTCAACGCTTTTCCAAACTCTACACCATTGGGCAAGGAATAAACTGGATTAACCCCTAAAAACATTAAAACATCCGGGCCTTTACCAGCTATCACATCGCTTGATAATTTAAACACCTTATCATCTTGCGATTTAAATAATTTTAACTCATTAGATAAATCAATCGTTGATTTGTAAGCCCCTAGCAATTCGTTTAACTGATTCGTTAACAATTGAAGTCCTAGGTTATTCGTGCCGCAAACAACTAATGAATTTTGCTTAGATTTCTTCAATGAAGCAAGTGCTCCATCAGCGATTAATTTTACCTGGCTGTCTAAACTAGCAGCAACCGCTGTTTGTCCATTGAGTCCTTTTATTAAATAAGCTAATACAGCTGCTTGTTGAGATGGCTTGATCATAGCTCTATGGTCTGCATTAGAACCTGAAAGCGACATAATCGACTCAAATTGAAAATGTGTTGACATCCTTTTTGAGTCAGGATTGCGTGTTAAACCGTACTGCTGAGCATACGCGTTTGCAAACAACCATGTGCCTAAAAAATCTGCGCCAATGCTTACAATCGTTTCTGCCTTTGAAAAATCGTAACTTGGAATTACAGAAGCACCAAAGTTTTGTTCGTTGGCCTTACGTATAGCTGAATAAGAGATGGCATCGTACTGAATATGAGAAAAAGACTTCCCTTGGGCGGTCAGAGACATAGCCATTTCATCAATTTGCTTCTGTACTGTTGGACTAATAATTGAATTAGAAAGCAAGGTAATTGTCTTGCCTTTTTTAATGGCTTGAATCACTTTATTATCAACAGCAGCCCAAGTCGATGGTGCTCCAGAATCAACAGGGCCAACCAGCCTAGCGCTGTCGTACAAGCCAAGGATAGACGCAATGATTTGGGGGTTTACCGCGCCACCTGTCAATCCAAAATCTCGATTTCCTTTAATGAAAATTGGTCTCCCCTCACGTGTTTTTACAAGCACACTTGCAAAAGAAGAACCATCATAGTAGGTAGAGGCATACCAAGTAGCTACTCCAGGCGTAACATTTTCTGGCTTCACTACATAAGGAACAGCTTTTGTTACCGGAGCTTCACAGGCTGCTAAAGTAGCTGCTGCAACTGAAAAACCTAAAAACTTTAAAAAATCCCTTCTTCCTGTAGATGTTTCGTCTAATTTTTCATCAGACAAAAACGCTTCCACAGTCTGTTGATTAGGAAATTCATTTTCTTTATGTTTAAGAAATTCTGTCGTTTCCTTTAATTCCTCAAGACCTTTCCAATATTTTCTTGTCAATCCCATAATTTTCTGACTATGAACCAATTATTAATAATGGCATTTAGCACATTCCCAACCGCCTAATTCACTCACGCTAACCTTATCATCTTTCAAGTATTTCTTGTACAATGATTTATCATTATCTCTTAATCTTTTGTGAATTTCATCATAATATCCATTCTTCTTAGAATTAAGCGTCCCCGATGATATTTCTTTGGCTCCATGGCATTCAATACACCAACCCATTGTTAAAGTAGGCTTAGATAATTTAATGTTCCCATCGATTTTATTAAGCTCTTCAACTGGTTGAACCTTAACTGCCTCGGCTAGTTTAGTCATGTCGCCATGGCATTGTTTACAATCGACACCACCAACAACGACGTGTTGCGAGTGATTAAAGTAAACGTGGTCTGGCAAAACGTGCACTTTATTCCACACAATTGGCTTAGTTTTTCCGGTATATTTACCTGGCCCTGATGGATCCCAACCTGCCGCGGCGTAAATCTTTTTTACCTCCCCTGCATAAGGTTTATTCTCCCCGTTGATTTGTTTGTGACAATTCATGCATACGTTAACGGTTGGGATGCCTGCGGACTTGGACTTTTCAACTGAATTGTGACAATATTTACAATCTATACCATTTATCCCAGCATGTACATTGTGTGGGAAAACAATTGGCTGAGAAGGCTGGTAGTTTTCAACCACATTGATTCTTGACAACCCTTTAAAACCAGTTATAATTACAGCTAAAATTAAAACCAGTGAAGTTAAACCAACAGGCAAACGATATTTCCAAGCCCATAATTTAAACTCTGAAAAATACGTTTGATCGTCCTCTGCAGTATTTTCTCCTGTGGATATTTTTAACTGGCGCCGAACACCACTAACAGACAAAATGATTGTTATAAAAAGTACACTTAAAATAATCCAAAACCAACTTCCGCTGCCTTCTTCTTCTTCGGCAACAGCCGCTGCATCAACCGCTTCCCCCTGACCTCCAGGTGCAGGCGCTGCAGTTGCTGGATCTGGTTGCGCGTCTACATAATCTAATATTTGATTTACTTGGACATCCGAAAGATCGGTGAAAAGACTCATTTGAGAGCCAGCATATTCTTTGTATACAGCCGCTGCTCGCTTTGATTTGCCGCTAGCTCTTAGCGCTGCATTATTTTTTACCCATTCTAAAATTAGATCTTTTTCTCCTGCGTCTGCCCATCTTTGACGAGCCCCTGACAACATCGGCCCAGTTCCATTTTTATAGATTTGATGACAACTAGAGCACTTTGCTTTAAACAGCCCTTCCCCCTGACCCAAAAAATCAAAGCAAACAAAAACACTAAATAAGAATAAAACGATTGCTCGAGAAAAGAAAAATTTTGTAATGTGCTGAATATTAGATATTTTCATGAAAAGCTACTAATTTCTTATCCTATTATTACTTTTTTACTATAAATTTCGAGTACAAAATTAGCTAAATAGTGTCGCTTCATGACAATCTTATGACAAAAATAAACTAATTTAAAATGATTCTAAATAAGTGCGTTTGATATGTTCCGCAATGCTTTTTAAATTTTACATTACCTCAAACGCTATCTTTGATATAAAAAATATGACAAAGCTATTCCTTGTTTATTTTACTATGCTTTCTATTCCTCTATCAGCACAAATAAATGTGCGTGGCCAAGAAGCAATTGACCCATTAGTGCAAGCCTATAAAAACGAATCTTTAATTGTAATAGGCTATCGAATACAAATTTGCATGGACGAAAGTAAAAGCGTTGCAGACGCCGCTAAAAACAAGTTTTTATCTACTTATCCAAAAACCTCCGCATACATGACGTTTGAAAATCCAAACTTTATTGTTATGGTGGGAGATTACAGGACTTTAATTTCAGCAGAAAAAGTTAAATTAAAAATACAGAACCAGTTTACTATTTGCACCATACACAAAACAACTACAAAGCTCCCAAGGGTAGATTAATTCGTTGGCCAACCTTGCGCTTTGAGAATTACTAATTCTCCGTTAGCACCCACCATCCCCTTTCCTTCATCACTGTTTGTCATATAACCTACAGGTGTGAAATTAGGATTGCTAACAATTTTTTCAAAATCACTTTGTTTGACCGTGAAAAGTAATTCATAGTCCTCACCTCCATTGAGCGCACAAGTAGTCGGCGATATATTAAACTCCAATGCAGTAAGTTTTGATTTATCTTCTATCGGTATTTTTTCCTCAAACAATTGACAGCCGAGTTTGCTTTTTTCACACAAATGAAAGACGTCAGAAGCCAAGCCGTCAGAGATATCAATCATCGACGTAGGCACAAGCGAAAGTTCTGAAAACAGCGCAACGATATCAACTCTAGCCTCCGGTTTTAATTGGCGTTGAATTAGCGCTTCGTACCCGTCTAGCTCAGGCTGCGCGGAAGGATTTAGCTTAAAAACTGCATTTTCACGTTCTAAAATCTGCAATCCCAAATAAGACGCTCCTAAACTGCCCGTTACAACTATAATGTCTTGAGGGCTTGCGCCAGAACGCAACGTAGCACTATTCTTTTTAACACGCCCGACAGCAGAGATTGAAATAGTTAGCCCTGAAAAAGCTGTGCTCATGTCACCACCTACAAGATCAACATGAAAAGCTTCACATGCTAAATTAATCCCTTCGTACAACTCTTCAAGTGCCTCGACAGGAAATTTACTTGAAGCAGCGATAGACACCGTGATTTGTTCAGCGATGCCATTCATAGCACAAATATCAGATACATTTATAGAAACAGCCTTATAACCGAGGTGCTTTAATGGTACATACATTAGGTTAAAATGAATCCCCTCAATTAATAAGTCGGTGGTAATCAAAAACGATTCTTGATCATTTAATTCAATGATGGCACAATCATCGCCCACTCCCAATACAGAATTGCTGCCTTTTAAATTAAAATTAGCTGTTAAATGATTTATTAAACCAAACTCCCCAAGGGAATCTATCGTGTTTGTTTTTGACATTGGTATTCGTTGGGTTTATAAAAGATCTTTGAAAAATGAAGCGCAAAGCTAGCTAAATTAAATAATAGACGAACGTTTGCAGGAAACGAATTAACTAAAAAACACCTAATAATGAAGTTAAAAATAGGATTGTTTTTATATTTGACATAAAAATACGCCTATGAAACTTTTATTGCCTTTTGTTTTCTCAGTGCTAATTAATTCTGGTTATTGCCAGAGTACGGCAGGAATTTATCACTTCAAATTTTTTATCGACAAAAAGCTAACAAATAGTGTGCTTGTATCAACAGGTAGCGGGACAAATAATTTTTCGGGAAGTGCGTTCAGAATGCCCACCAACTATGTAGATTCAATCAAACAAATTATAGAAAGTGGTGTGGGAAAAGAGTTGTTTTCACTAACAGAATGTAAGTATGCAACAAAAAAAAATGGAAAACTTCGAAAAACGTATGACTCAGGGCAACACGTTGGTGGGCTACCCAAAACGTACATAAAAAAGAATGCCATTTTAAACTTTGAAAAAGATTATTATGTGCGAGTAAAAATTCGGTTTAATGTTTTTCAGGGCGTGCAAATTGGAGCTCCAAATCTAAACTATTCAAGAGTAAGGCCCTATGTATTGCTTAAAATAAAAGCGTTTGATGTTAACAGAGATAGAATCTATTCGAAACGCATTCGAGTTTTTGATTTTGAGCGGCTTCAAAGCGTACAGTATTCCCTAGGCAACGTTTCTGTTAGAAATTCGGAAATAATAACCCCCGCGCAAATATGTGACATGCTTAGAAAAACCTTCATTAAACTCGGAGAAAAAAACACTCCAATATAATTTTTCTGAATACATTTCGAAAACAAACTAAAAATCCCTTGTGCAAACACAAAGGATTTAAACGTTGACCCACTAGGGCTCGAACCTAGACTCTACTGAACCAAAATCAGTTGTGTTGCCAGTTACACCATGGGTCATTTTGGTGGACAAATTTAGTAACTTAATTTAAATTTGAAAAGAACTTGAGAAAAAAGCTTTGTTTTGGGCGAAAAATCTTAGAAAACGCAAATTTGATTTATTAATATCGTTAAATTCGCAGTAAATTGTGTTCACTAAAAAGACAATGATAAAAATTATGAATTATTCAAAGTGGAATACTTGGTTAGGTTGGGGAGTTTTCTCCATTGCAACAATTACTTATTTACTAACGATTGAAGAAACCGTAAGTCTTTGGGATTGCGGAGAATACATTACTGCTGCCTATAAGTTGGAGGTCGGTCACCCCCCTGGAGCGCCTTTGTTTATGTTACTAGGTCGTCTTTTTTCTTTTTACGCCGCTCCAGAAAATGTGGCTGTATGGATTAATTCCCTCTCCGCTATTTCCTCCTCTTTAACCATTCTATTTATGTTTTGGTCTTTAACGCTTTTACTTAAAAAGTTAGTGCTTAAACATAAAGAAAAGCCAAGTAAAGGCGACAACATAGCTATTTTTTCCTCTGCAACAATTGGCGCGCTATCCTACACTTTTTCTGATTCCTTTTGGTTTTCTGCTGTTGAAGGCGAGGTATATGCAATGGCCTCGTTATTTACTGCTATTGTATTCTGGGCCGCATTGAAATGGGATGAAGAAATGATGGAAACCAAGACCAATTTACTTAATAGTGCCATTGGTCCAAACAAATGGTTATTGCTTATCATGTTTCTTTTGGGACTTGCCATCGGTGTGCATTTATTATGTATATTGGTTATCCCCTCTATCTGTTTTATTGTTTATTTTAGAATAAGCGAAAAACCGAATTGGAAAGGCCTTGCAATAACAAGCGTTATTGCCCTAGCTACCCTAGGATTCATTCAAGTTGGTGTTATTCCTGGAACAGTTTTGTTAGCCTCCAATTTTGAGGTCGCATTTGTAAATAATTTTGGAGCACCGTTTTTTTCTGGAACAATTTTCTTCTTTTTAATTTTAATAAGCGCAATAATTACCGTTGTTCTTTATGCTCAAAAAAAAGGAAAAACAATTCTTTACAATGCCACAATGGGGCTGTTGTTTTTATTGATTGGCTACGGATCATTTGCCGTTATTGTTATTCGGTCGAACGCTAACACACCTTTAGACGAAAACAATCCTGAAAATCTTGTCACCCTGCGGTCCTACCTTAACAGAGAACAGTATGGCAGCGTTCCGCTTTTGAAAGGTCAGTATTGGAACTCCTATCGTCAGGGCGAGGAAGATACCGAAAATGGCCCTCAGTTAACCTCGAGAGACGGGTGGGGTGATTTGTCACCTAATTACATTCAACGTTATGTGGTTATTGAGGACGGCGAGGATATTAAAGGGTTTGAAAAAGAAAAAGACGCCGAAAAATGGATCGCTGCAAACAAAGGTGATTACGAGATTAAAAGAAAATATTTTGAAAGTAACGCCGCTATTCGAAAAGGAGCTGTTCCAGCCTTTGCCCAAACAACGTTTTTCCCCCGAATGCACTCGGAAGGAAATGCAGCGCACCAACAAGGATATGAAATGTGGTCAGGTTATGACGCTAACGAAGACAAAGGAACAGAACTAGGTAGAGACGGTAAGCGTTTGCCTACATTTTCTGAAAACTTGACATTCTTCTTTCGTTATCAAGTAAATTGGATGTATTTAAGGTATCTCATGTGGAATTTTGCCGGGCGACAAAATGATATCCAAGGCGACGGAGGCAACATGAAAGGAAACTGGATGTCTGGATTTGATACAATCGACAATGCCCGTATGGGAAGCCAGGAATTTGCGCCACATTATTCAAGCGAAAACCCATCACACAACCGTTTTTTCCTGCTTCCACTAGTATTTGCATTAATAGGCTTGTTTTTTCATTTTTATAGGGCACCAAAAGATGCGCTTGTACTGCTACTCGCCTTCTTATTTACCGGACTTGCAATTCTTGTTTATCTAAACCAAAAGCCCATGGAACCTCGGGAACGAGACTATGCTTATGCGGGCTCGTTCTATTTCTTTGCCATGTGGATTGGAATCGGTGTGTACGCCCTTTACGATGCCGCTTTGCGATTTAAAAAAGAAGACATAAAAAAGACCTTGTTGGTAATGGCCGGTGCACTTGCATTTACAATAATGATAGATATTGCTGCGGATGCCGCTTTTGTAAACTTCCTTGTTTGTCTTTTTGTGGTTCTAATAGCACTTGTTCTAATTGGTGGAGTTTACCTAATGAGAAAATCTTTAAAGTCCGAAAATACTGCGGCAATTACTATGGCGCTTATAGGCTTGTTCGTTCCCGTAATTATGGGAGTTCAAGGTTGGGACGACCACAATAGAAACGATAAAACCTCAGCGCGCGATTTAGCATACAACTATTTAATGTCTTGCGAAAAAAATGGTATAATTTTCACCAATGGAGACAACGATACCTTTCCTCTTTGGTATATGCAGGAGGTGGAAGGCCTAAGAACAGATGTAAGGGTTTGTAATCTTTCATTAATGGGTACTGACTGGTACACAAACCAAATGAAAATGAAGGCCTACGATTCAGAGGCCCTTCCTATTAAATTTAGAGAAGACCAAATTTTGATGTATGCAGGTAATACGGACCAAATTTATTTTATTCCACTACTTACCTTGTATTTGAGTGGTTCTTCTGAGGAGCTAATCAAAAAAGTAGTCACGATGCGCTTAAAAAACAATCCGGAAAAAAGTGTCGAGGCCATTTTTGGTTTCAATGCACAAATAGGACCAATGCTAATGTCTGTTACTCCAAAAAACAGCGCTAATAATGTAGAATTAGAAAAAATAAAGAATAACCTAAGGTCTGCTGATACTACCGATTTGCTAAAAAATGTGACTAATAAATACGATGGACTTATTGCATTATTGAACGGGGTACAGAAAGGCGCTTTAACAATTCCTGATAATGTATCAAAAAACTTACAAGAACTCTTGCAAAATTTTGAGAAGCCTTGGCAATCGGTTGATCTTACCGAAGCGATGGATTTTACAAGGGATGATAAAAACGTGTTTGTTAATGACAACGGAGAAAGAACATCCTTCTTTCCCTCCTCTGAATTTACCTTAAAGGTTAATAAACAAAATGTTGTTGCATCAGGGACCTTGAGTAAAAGCGATTTAAAAAATTGTCCGGAAAAAATTGCGTTTAAATTTAACCCTGACAAAGATCAATCGCTGACAAGAGATGAAATTATGATGATGGACATAGTCGCCAATAACGATTGGAAAAGAGGGATCTATTTCTCAAGTAATCGAGGATCCTCGTTTGCTATTGCACTGTTAAGTAAAGGATACATCAAACAGGTAGGCTTAGCGTATGAATTAAGTCCCTTGACAGATGAACCTGCTTTTTACAACTTGTCAAAAATGTATAAAAATTTAACCAAAACGTACAGTTACGGAAAAATGAATCAAGCAAACGTTCTAACTGATTATTATGCCAGAAGGCACACCCAACAATATCGGGTGAACTTTCTCTTGTTAGCAGAACAATATTTATTAAAAGGAATGAAAAATAAAACCGTCGAACTGCTTGATTTCTCTTTGGCAAAAATGCCCGAGGAATCAGTGCTTGACGTTGGCGAAGTGAATGGTTTTGACCCTATGTCCTCGTTAACTTCTAATGCTTCCCACCAAAGTTTTATGTTTGAAGGAAAAGAAATTCGTCCAATGTGTAGTGGTACCCTACACGAATACGTACAACTGTATTTCTTGGCTGGCAATGCAAAAAAAGGTGAGTTGCTCGGATTGAAATTAATGGCCAATTACGAAAGTATCTTTAACTATTACAAAAATACAAATGTCCGCATTTCTTCAGACTACAATAATGTCGAAGATTTCTTTGCTGCGCTGGATGCTTGCTTTAAAATACGCGCAACGCTTACTGGGCCAAATGGAAATAAAAATAGTGCCTTATTGAATCGAATTAACAAAGCTGTTGCGTCTGTGTACAAGAGCACCATTCCTAAAATGATGAACGAGCTAGAGCAATTAGCAAGTGACAATGAAGAGTCTGCAGGTAGCGGAACAGGAAGGTTTAGCGCTCGCTTCAATAATATTCTGGTTAATTCTACAGCAATAGGCGAACATTATAATTACCTTCCAAAGCCGACTTCAAAATTGCCCGAAAAAGCGCCTAGTGAGGTTAATATTGACAAATTAAACAGTGCCCCGCTTCAGATAATGCCTCAATAATATGGCTTTATTTTCAACTCCTCGAATCATTTATTTATTATTTCCCAAATGGACGTGGGTCGGGCGGGAGAAAAATGCTGTTTACTTGACATTTGACGATGGCCCCAATAAGGAGTTTACGCCATGGCTCTTAACTTTTCTAAAAGACCGAAACGTTAAAGCAACCTTTTTCTGTGTTGGTGACCGAGCTCGTGACTTTCCCGAGCTTATACAACAAATTACAGCGGAGGGACATGCAATTGGCAATCATACCATGAACCATGAAAATGGTTGGAAAACGAAATCAGCGGACTATTTAGCGTCTGTAACTCAAAGTAAATCATACATCAACAGCCTGTTATTTCGTCCTCCCTATGGTAAAATACGAATTTCACAGTCGATTAAATTACGCATGATTGGATTTAAAATTATTATGTGGACGTGGCTTTCAAACGACTTTGATGCTTCCATAAGTACACCTTTAATTCTTGCTAAATCAAGAAAAATTAAAGGAGGTGACATTCTTGTTTTTCACGACAATCTGAAATCAATAGAAAAAACAAAAATTATTCTGCCGTGTTTAATTGATGCGATGTTTGAAAAAGGGTTGTGTTTTAAAATACTTACTTAATGAATGAATTTTTTAAACACTTATTGGGGGAATTTGATTTACCCCTGCAAAATCCAGTCTTAATCTTTTCACTGATTCTCTTCATTATTTTGCTTTCACCTATTGTTTTACGTAAAGTTAAAATCCCCTCTATCATAGGTCTTATATTATCAGGCGTTTTGATTGGACCATTGGGTTTTGGACTTCTTGGAAAAAACACCATGGACCCGGAGGGTTCTGTAAAGTTATTTGCAACAATTGGCCTATTGTATATCATGTTTATGGCAGGCTTAGAATTGGATTTTACGCAGTTTAAACGCTATTGGAACAAAAGTTTAACGTTTGGTATTCTAACTTTTATCATACCAATTTCACTTGGCTACCCACTTTGTATTTGGGTATTAAAACTAAGTCCTACTGCCAGTTTACTTACCGCAAGTATGTTTGCAACCCACACCTTAGTTGCCTATCCCATCATTAGTAAATTTGGCTTGTCAAAACATCCCGCCGTTGCAATTGCTGTTGGAGGTACTATTTTAACAGACACTGCTGTATTGATCATTTTAGCAATCATCTCGAGCTCCACCAAAGGAAACTTAGATTGGGGGTTTTGGCTCCGATTATTAACGTCCTTAAGTATATTTACATTCATTATGTTTTTTGTTATTCCCAAAATCGCGCGTTGGTTCTTTAGTAAAGTAGATAGCGAAAAAACATCGCAGTACATTTTTGTTTTGTCCATTATATTTTTTTCTGCTTTCTTAGCGGAAGTTGCCGGAGTGGAGCACATCATTGGAGCATTTGTGGCAGGATTAGTCTTAAATAAATTAATCCCTCACAACTCCATTTTAATGAATCGAATTGATTTTATTGGAAATGCGCTTTTTATTCCGTTTTTTTTAATTTCTGTTGGAATGGTCGTTGATTATCGCTCCTTCTTTCAAGGTAGTTGGCCACTAATTATCGCAGGCGTCCTGACTGCGTTTGCGATATTTAGTAAATGGCTTGCTGCCTATGCTACCTCAATTATTTTTAAACTCAAACATTCTGAACGTAAAATTATATTCGGACTAAGCGCATCGCATGCGGCGGCAACACTTGCTATCATTATGGTTGGCTATAACACCATACTGAATCAAAATCAAATTGACGCTGCGCTATTAACCAATGTTGTGGTAGAACCCATTCGACTTCTAGACAAAAATGTACTCAATGGAACGATTTTACTAATACTAATCACTTGTATGGTCGCCTCTTTTATTACTGAAATTGCCGGCAAAAAATTGTTGCAAGAAATAGCAGAAGATCGCGATGTTGAGCGACACGAAACCCGCCTCAGAAATCAACACGTTTTGGTTTCTATGACGGAATTACAAGGCAATGAAAATTTACTCGATTTTGCCACCTTAATTAGCGACCCACGTGTAGTAAATCCAATCTCTTTAGTGAGCGTTCAACCCAACAATGCAGACGCAGAAAAGCTGATTCGAAAATCAAGAAAGTCGCTCGAAGAAATTATGAAACACTTTGCAGGACACGAAATTAAAATTAATACAATCGCAACAATTGACCTTAATGTGTCCTCCGGAATTACAAGGGTATCTAAAGAGTTAGTTGCCGATATCGTCTTACTCAACGACAGTAAAGAATTATCTTTATTGAAACGCATAATCGACGACGACCGTCAAATTTTATTAAATCTTTGCGAAAAAACGATCTTCTTTTGTCAATTAAATAAAGTATCAACCAACTACAAAAGAATTGTTTTGGCAGCACCTAATCTCGCAGAGCTAGAACCCACATTTAACCTTTGGGGAGAACGAATTCTACGTTTAGCTATTGAATTAAAATTAGAAATTAAATTGTTTGGATCTGTAGGAACCTATGAGCGCCTTATGAAAGTGGGTAGTGCCAATAAAGTGGAAGCCGAAATCCAACATGAACCAATAGAATACCTTGACGACCTTTTTCTTAAAACAACCAAAAGCTCAAGCGACTTAATCGTTATATGCGCATCAAGAAACGGTGCTGTTTCTCACACAACGGAAATAGATGCATTTTTATTGAAAGCAGAAAAAGCCTATCCGAATAATGATGTCATAATTATCTATCCTGGCCAAGATAAAGAAAACTTGTTCTCTAACTACGACGATGTATCTGGAGATGCAATTGGAGTGGGAATGGAAACAATACAAAAAATAGGGAAAGAGGTAGGAAGCATATTTAAAAAGAATAAAGACACGAGTGAAAATTCATGAAAACGAAAACAAATTTCTTCTTTGTTTTATTAAGCAGTTACGTTGTACTGCAATTCTTGTGGTGGGGCTATCACCTTGCCGACTTGAGCCAACAAGTTGAATCAGAAAGCGGCAATGCTACTAGGCGCATATTAATGATAGTTGGTGAAGGTACTGTATTTTTCGTTTTGCTAATCTATGGAATTTGGCGAATCCGTAAATCAATACAAAGGGATATTAATTTATCGCTTAGGCAAAGCAATTTTATTTTGTCGATAACACATGAATTAAAAACACCATTAGCTGCCATAAAAATTTTAGTGCAAACATTGGTAAAACATGAATTAAGTCCTGACAAAAGAGGAGAACTCCTTAAAAAAACCCTTGAAGAAAATAATCGATTGGAATTAATGATTGAAAATATCTTACAAACTTCAAGTATAGAGAATAACGAACTCAAGCCAGAAAAATCACTTTTTTTATTTTCTACGTGCTGCCAAGAAATCATCAACAGGTTCCATAAGAATATGGGGGAGCAATTTATTTCATTAAAAATTGAAGGATCCCCCCTGCTAAATGCAGACCGTTTTATGGTAGAAACTATCCTCATTAATTTGATAGAAAACGCCATTAAATATGCCGGCGTTAATGCCAATATCATCCTCTATTGTAAAGAAGAAAAAAACCGAATTGTTTTCGGAGTAAAAGATAACGGCCCCGGAGTGCCCGCAGAACAACGCGCACAAATTTTCAAAAAGTTTTATCGAATAGGAAACGAAGAAACGAGAACAAAAAAAGGGAGCGGTCTTGGTTTATTTTTAGTGGAACAATTTACAAGTTTACACCAAGGAAATGTGGCGTGTTTAGAAAATCTTCCTGTCGGCACGAACATTCAAATTACACTAAAAAAATGAATAAAGTTGGGCTCATAATTTTAGATGGTTGGGGCATTGGAGACGGTTCAAAATCCGATGCCGTAGCACAGGCCGATACACCATTCATGGATTCCCTTTTAAAAAACTACCCTAACGCACAACTAAATGCTTCTGGAGAAGACGTAGGACTACCCGAAGGACAAATGGGAAACTCGGAGGTTGGGCATTTAAACCTTGGCGCTGGAAGAATTGTATACCAAGAACTAACCCGAATTAATAAATCAATCCAAGAAGGCTCTTTTTATCAAAATCTAGAATTATTAAATGCTTTTCAAATAGTAAAAGATAAAAAATGCAATTTACATTTTTTAGGATTACTTTCTAATGGTGGAGTCCATAGTTCGGATAAACATCTGCAGGCACTTTGTAAATTTGCGAAAGAACAAGGCGTTGAGCGCAGCTATATTCATGCTTTTACAGATGGAAGAGATTGTGATCCCCAAAGCGGTCTCGGATTTATTAAAGAAACGGAATCGACTTGCGCTCCCTTTGGCGCCCAAATTGCAAGTGTGATTGGTCGATACTTTGCCATGGATCGAGACCAACGATGGGAAAGAATTAAACGAACCTACGACTTATTAGTCCATGGAATTGGATGCCATTCAGCAAGTGCTTCCGAGGCCATCATGGCACAATATCAGCAAGGAATCACCGATGAGTTTATTGAGCCCCAACTAATTAATAAAGATGGCCTTATTAAAAATGGTGATGTTGTGATTTGTTTTAATTTTCGTTCGGATCGACCTCGCCAACTTACGCAAGTATTAACACAGGAAGGCTTCCCTGACTTAGGCCTATTTCCATTGTCTCTCCACTATTTCACAATGACGAATTATGATGACCGCTTCAAAAATATCGGCGTAATTTTTCGGAAAAATCACAGCACAAATACCTTAGGGCAACTAATTTCTATCTCTGGACTAAGTCAAGTAAGGATTGCCGAAACAGAAAAGTATCCCCATGTAACCTTCTTTTTTAATGGTGGTAGAGAAGAAGCATTTGCAAATGAAAGTCGCATACTAGTAGATTCACCGAAAGTAGCAACTTATGATCTTCAACCCGAAATGAGTGCGCTAGCTGTATGCGAGAAGGCAATAAATCACCTCAGTGAAAACCGTCCTGACTTTCTTTGTTTAAATTTTGCAAATCCCGACATGGTTGGACATACAGGTGTTTATACAGCTATTATAAAAGCTGTGGAAACCGTTGATAAATGCCTACAAAAATTAGTGGAGCATGGTCTTAACTATAACTATGAATTTGTTGTCCTTGCTGACCACGGAAACGCAGATTACTCCATTAATCCCGATGGATCACCAAATACGGCACACAGTTTAAATCCCGTTCCGATCGTATTGGTGACTAAAGACAAAAATATCCGGTTAAATAATGGCCGACTATCGGATGTAGCTCCTACTATCCTTGCTAGAATGGGAATTGCTGTACCAGCAGAAATGGATGGTAAAAATCTAAGCTGCTAAATTTGTGTTTTGTAAGGTCTTGAAATAATTTTGAAGATTCAATAAAAGATTTTGTTGCTGAGTTTCTTTGGCTCTTATTTCATTTGCTCTTTTTACGGAACGATACACGATACCAATATATACCAAACAGCTTTGTGTAAACAATAAATAACCCACTGTTTTAATGCCCCTTTGTGCTTCGGGAGTAGATGGCTTTGGTAGTTTAAGGGCTTCTTCTGTGAACAAGAAAAACCATCCCCAATAAACAAAAAATAACATGATAGCCACCATCATTAAAGTTGTTACTATTCTAGATAAACCTGTTTTATAATAAATAGGATTGAAACAAAGGAAAGAGCTCACTAGACCAATCTTGTAATTGGGCATTTTTATTAAACCTTCCTCAACAATAGCGATGTAATTACTGATGAATTGCTTGTGCTCTGCTAGTTTTAATGAAAACGTTTTCTGATTTTGGGTATCCAGTTCCTGAAGTTTTTGTTGGTGCACCGCGCCTAATTCTACCTTGCAGAATTCAATTTTATTATCTAATTCGGTAAATATATCTAGCCAATCGAAGTCATCAACTGTGGTATTTTCTGCTTCCTCAATATAATTTGTAAGGTGTCTCATTGTCTCGTCTTCAGAAGCCAATTTTTTAAACGACGAAACTTTTAGTAAAAGCGTATCGTTGGCATCTGATAATACCACTTGTTGATCGCTAACACTAAATCTCTTTGTTTTTGTGCCTCGGTATACATCGCGAGCTGCCTCCCTTCCAATTTGATTAACAAAGGCATTGATAATTCCCATGATTGTTGGTTTTGTTTGTTTAAACGTAAACGTGAATGCCTAAATTAACGAAAACAAATAAATCCTTAACAGGATTTATTTGTTTTTTGGAGGTCTCGAGCGGATTCGAACCGCTGTAGACGGTTTTGCAGACCGGTGCCTAACCACTTGGCTACGAGACCTTATGATTTTGGTGTTTTAATTCTGCAAAAATAACAAAAATCCACCAACTAAAAAACGGTAGTTAACGCTTTATTAATTTGCCCGCCATTATTTTATTATTGGCTTTTGCAGACACATAATACAAGCCTCCGGATACTTGAACATTGTTTTCATTTGCTCCATCCCAAAAAACAGACGTCGAATCGTGCTTATTTGCATGGTTTAATCGCCGAACTAAAGTTCCTTTAACATCATAAATATAAATTAACGCATTGGCATCTATAATTTCGTTAAGCGATATTATTGAACCATTTTCAGCCATCGGGTTAGGGTAACATATAACTTGTCCGATGTCGCCAATCGGATATTCCGCTAAACTAGCGCTCATAAGAGCGTTTAAATCATAATTTTCATCCCCTGCTTGATACAGCATATAATGAAAGTAAATAATGAACATCTCATCAGTGGTGTTATACCCAATGGTAACTGTTTGTGGAGGGGAGTTTGGATTATGGGGGTTTTGAGCCGTATTATCGTAAACAGCCTCTCCCTTAATTGTATAACCCGCTGGCAAATGCTTGAGCTGCGTAAAATAATAAAAGTCTTGCCAGTGAAAATCCCAATGCGGAATATTAATGAATTTAATGGTGTCGTTTGCAGGTCCTGTTGCATAAGATTTAATCGATTCTCCTAGTAAGTGCATATGAGGAAATACAGAAATTACAGATAAGTCAACGGGAACTCCCGCAGCTCCTGCTGGATACTGTTCGGCTAAAGTGGTTAGCTGATTTGGTGGAAGCGCAAACATATAATCGGCGATCACTGGGGAGGCTGAAACTTGCCTTACCCCTGTTGTTCCGATGGGATAAAAATGAAATATCACTTTAGTACTATCAAATAAACCATAACTACCGTCGGGATAATGCATGTTAAGATAAATTTGGGATCCAGCACCAATTGTAATTCCCATTTTTAAGGGATTTACAGATGGTAAAATCATCGGAGTTGCGCCAGGTGTGAAACCAGTTATAAGCTTCGTATTAGCATTGCTCGGACTGGCGCAATTACCACCAACTGTATCCGTAACCTCTGCACTCGTTGGATCATAGTAAACTAGAGCATGATGCACAATATCAGGGTTCCCTGGAACAACCTCTACGGCTTTAATAATTCTATTTTGTGTAAGATTCGTTGGTATAGCAAAGCAAGCATAATCGTCACCAAAAGCTGTTGCTTTACTCATGTAGGTAGGCATTTGAATGGTTAAATCGCCCGCTCCTAAAATTGAACTTCCCGAATAAATAGGTGGTGGTGGTGTATTTGCAGGATTTCCCTCTGGGGTATTGATGGCGATCCAATTCAATAGTATGTTTTTTTCAGCTGCCGACAAAGACCTAGTATGTAAGTATTGTTGGTAAGCATTATCCGGTGGCCAAGGGGGCATACAATTGTCATTTACCACTTGAGCGATTACAGCGGCCATTGGTGAAGTCTCCTGAAAAGTCATTAAAGAAAAGGGACCTCCTCCACCCGTATGGTGACACTGTGTACATTTGTTATAAAATACCTGGGCAACCTCTCCACTCCACGTTTGGGCAGAAGAATAAAATCCGATGAATAAAAAGCCGAAAAGAAAATATTTTTTCATATAAAATGTTTTTTATTTAGCTAAATTAACGAATTACCAATTGTTTTGTCCCATAAACCCCATTATTTAATAAATAGGCAACAAGATAGTTTCCAAAAGTTAAATAGCTTAAATCAAGTATGGCCTCTTGATTGTTAGGGTATAATTTTAAAATCGTTCTGCCTAATAAGTCTAAAACGGTTACTTGACTAAAACTAAACTCCTGCGTGCGAAGATGAACGAGACCCTCTGAGGGATTAGGAAAGAGCTCTACGTTAAAACGTAATGATTCTTCATTAATACCAGCAATACAGGTTTCATTAACCGGAGAACCATCACAATAAGATGTCGGATATAAAATAGCCGCTTGTAATGGGGCATTGGCAAGCTGCAAAGGTGTTTCATTGCAACCCAATTGATCTACTAAAAAGTCCCGAATAAAGTTATCCGTGGTATCCATATAAGCGATGGCATTTGCGCTAGTCCCAGCATATGGCACGTGAGGAGCTCCAGGAAAAGTATAAAAGTTGTTTTGAACATTAACGGCACAGGCGCGATCAAAAAGCAATCTACTTCCATCTAAATACATCAATGGCGTGCCTGGATTAGCAATTCCACGGTTATATTTTACTATTCCATCACTGGTTCCGTGAATAGATACAAAAGGAACATCGCCTGATTCAAGCCAAGAATACCTTGCTAAAGCTCCACACAAATTTATTACTCCTTGGGTTTTTGTAGAATAACCGGGACTACCACTATTTCCCTCCAATCCCCCCAGTGCATTAATCGTTGCATTGGAAAGATAGGGAGCTATTTCGCAGATATCATCTAGGTAAGCAACATGCAGCGAAGTAATCGCCCCTGCTGAACTACCCCCAATATAAATTCGATTGGTATCAATGTTATAAACATTTGTTCCAGTGGCTACATCTTTGTAGAAGAAGCGAATGGCGCCTTTTAAATCTTGAACTGCGCGAACTACTGCCTTAACAGCATTGGCTGAATCGATGGGAAAAAACCCTGTTCTATAATCAATAGAGGCACATGCATATCCTTTCTGAGCAAAACTTCTCGATAGTGCTTGAACATCCATGTCGGTCTTTGTTCCCCCAAGAAAACTACCCCCATGCACCCAAATAATTAATGGGCGATTCGTTTCTGTATCGCCTGTTCCTTCATAAAAATCTAGCTTCAAAGAAGTATTTGCGCCTGTAAACGACGCATTTTGCCCGAAAACAATATTACTTGTCACCGAAAAGGTTGGAAATACCTCACTGGCATATCGCCCTCCGGTACACGGTTGAGCGCCAACGATAAAAAATAGAGCGAAAAATGCGCTTGTTAAAGTAAATTTCTTCATAGTATACGTTTAAAGGAAATAGGTGGATGAATAAAATAAGGCATTCGCCAAAGGAATGCTTGCTTTGTAGGTTTTGTTGATTGCGGTAATAAAGACATTTGCCAGCAAAGCATTACCTTTTGGGTTTAAATGAATTCCATCAAGTGAATAAGCACCACCTGAGACAAATTTCGCGGACATCGTAACGCCATTGTAAACAAATCCATCGTTTAACTTTTTATAAAAGTCTGCTGTTTCTGCAATAGCAAAACCATAAAAGTTAGACTGTTGCCGTATAACTTGATTGTAAGCTAAGAGTTGATTTCTAATTTCTTGAAGTTCTGCTAAGGTTAATACAAACTCATCTCTCAAAGGATAAACACTTCCGTATTGATGACACTTCATAGAATCAAGCGGAGTACTTAATAAAATTAATTCTCCTTCCACCATTGGACGCACACCAAAAGCACCTGCAGCAGGATCCTCGATCATGAAGGGATTTGATCCAACTGTAAAACTAAAACCAAGCGGGCCATATATTTGATTTAATGATGCGGCCTTTTCAGCATCTAAATTTAAACCATTGTAAGGTATGGTAGTAAAGTAAGGCATTTGAGTGATGTCTGGTATCGTCCCGACAACTGCTTTTACATTTTGGCTATACAGCTGACCACACAATTGGGTTAAGGATTCTTCGAAGCCAAGGCCAGGAAAACCAGCAAGTGGAGACATCGGATTTTGTGTTGCGCCACTTCTTGCATACGGCAACACATCCTCTATTCCCAAATAAATGCTGCAAAATGTAGGATTCCCTCCATCAAAAATGTTCTCTTGAACGGATGAAAAGTTACCTGAACCGGGGAAGTTAAATTGATCCTTTGACATTCTTGCGAAAAATGCATTGTATTGGGGAAGATTAATGTTGCCAAAAGCCGTTGAAACCATATCAATCATTCGTAAGCCTGGTATTCCGTAATTTGTAAATTTGTTTTGAGAAGAATATGCCGAAGTCGTCAAGGAAGCTACTTCTCCTTGTTGTGCAAATCGAACAGGAGAAAGTCCAATTCCTCCAAGGCAATCTGTTTTGTATCCTAAAATTAACTTGGACAAGAAACTGGAATTATTCCCAATATTAGCGCTTCCCATTAAGGGCAGATATATTTCACCTGCGCCAACTAATTGCAATTGTGTTTGTAGAATTGCGCCTAATGAATTTTGTTGCCCATACTGATACAGTGCATCATCCATATACCCGGCAGTGTTTCCATCACCGATAGCAACGAATTGCTGAAGATTAATTTCTCCAGGAGACATTGGTGCTAATTTTTCTTTTGGTTTACATGAAATCAAAGCCGTACCACAAAGGCAAACTAAAAATAATTGCTTATAAAATGAGTTGCTTTTTACCATTTGTATGCTATTGAAAGTCCTGGCGCCAAGGCAATCGTCGTATATGTTCCACTCATATTCGTTTCGATATTCGTGTCCGAACGTTTTATTTTAGTATAATAAACGGAAGCATCCACGCGTATTTTTTGTGATAATTCATAGCCAACACCAAATGTTCCATAAATCCGAATGCCGTCTGGGGTTTCGGGGCTTACATAACCCGATTGAACAGGCGTTAACCCATACCCTCCACCAATTCTTAGTGCTAAACTCTTTGTTGGCTTTACCTCCATGCCTAAGCGGAAAGCAACTATATTCTTATACATTCGCGGCGATTTTGTGTCTAGTAAAGAACTTGTATTCGTGGCATAGTCAAATGCTAATGTATCATAAACCTTCCAGCCAACCCGGTTAATATCTAAAACAACCGTGAAAGCACTACAAGGATGATAGGAAAATCCTAAAGTTGTCACTGAAGGCAATGGCAATCGCCCCGTGAAGGATGTTGCAGGAAATTTATCTTGAAGAGATGACGGAACCGTAAACGTTGCTTCGCCATCGCGAAGATTCATGGACACTTTGGAACGATACGTTAGGCCGATAGATAGCTGTTTACTTGGATTAAAATGAATTCCGATATTATAGCCAAAACCAATTGCCTTTCCTGCTAATTCGGCGTGACCATAAACACCATTCGTGTCTTGAACAGGTATGTCTTTTTGAAGATTTACATTCCCCGAGCTTATCACAAAACCACCACCAATTCCAATGTGGTCTGCGATCCGATAGGCAAAAGTCGGCTGTATGAAAATGGCTTTTAATTCTAATCGTGTTAAGGCAAAACGACCTATCCAATTATCTTGATATTGAACAGTACTCCCGAATGGGGTATTTACAGAAAGTCCCATCTTTAATTTTCCGGCAGGTTTTAATTGAAACATGGCATAAAAAGAAAATGGAGTGCCAACGGGAGAGTTCGATCGATAAGAAGAATTTGTAGCAGAGTCTACAAACAAAATATTGCTGAATACAGGTGTTACGCCACCGACAATACTATTTTGATTTAAAAATACAGACGAGCCCGGATTAAAAAAAAGCGAGGATCCATCAAAAGGAGCCGCTACACCTGCCAAGCCCATTCCTTGTTGCCGCTGTCCTTGAAAGTTAACTTGAAAACCTTGGGAAAAACCATTGTTATTACAAACGAAGTATAATAAATATAAGGCTCCTAGGTAAATTCTTTTCATTTATACTAAATTGCGTATATCCAAATATATTAATAAATTATTAATATAGGGAGAGCGGTGGAATTTAGCTTTGTTTTTATTCGAAATTATCCTTGAACTCATCAAGGTCACGCCGATCCTTTTTGGATGGTTTTCCATCGCCATTTATTCTATATGATTTTTGAGAAAGCAAGTACTGTTCAAATTTGTCTATTTCCTCTTGCGGGGTTGTGTTTTCAATGAAATCGTGAACGAGCTTCGCACCAATGCGTTTGTCTGTTAGTGTAATTACTTTATATGAAAACACCGCGCTATTTCGATGAAGGGTGATAATGTCATTTTCTTGGGGTTGATAGGAAGGTTTAACATCCTTAAAATTCATTTTTATTTTTCCCTTGGAAATTGCTTCATGCGCAAGACTTCTTGTCTTGGCGATACGAATAGCCCAAATAAATTTATCTAGTCGTAATTTCATGTTGTAATTTCTTTGACAAGGAATTGAAAACTAAATTATAGGAATGAGCTATGAGCTCTAACAAATCTGCTTTTTGAATATCTTTATTGAACTGAATTGTATTCCAATGTTTTTTATTCATGTGGTAACCTGGAAATACGGCTTGGTAATTCTCCCTTAATTCAATGGCTTTATCTGGATCACATTTTAAATTAATGCTCTCGCAAGTAACCGTGTCAATTAAAGCGAATATTTTATTGCCTATTGTAAAAACTAAGGTAACATCATCAAATGGTAATCGCTCATCAGTCCCTTTTAACGAAAGACAATAATTACGGATTTCATCAAGGAACACGCCTTAATTCTTAGTGAATCGCAGGGGCATTGTCGTAATGACCTAAATTATAAAGCATTTTTGTGTGTTCAATAAGCGCACCAGCAAATGTTTTATAGGAATGATAAGGCAACTTATATTCCAAAGCTGTTTCTTTTACTATGTGCGCAATTTTTCGGTAATGCACATGACAAATATTAGGGAATAAATGATGTTCAACTTGATAGTTTAACCCGCCTACATACCAAGAAAACAGTCTTGCTTTTGGTGCAAAGTTTGCCGTGTTGTATAACTGGTTTACTGCCCAATCTGCGTCAATATTTCCAGAATCATCTGGCATAGGATAATTAGAGGTGGGAACAACATGCGCAGGTTGAAAAATAGCCCCAAGCGTTAGGCCTGAAATAAATTGCATAATGCAAAAACCTATAATAGTAATGTACCATGGCGTTTCACACAACAAGATAGGTAGTACAATAAATAGTACTGCAAATCCGATTTTACTTGCTATAATGGTTATCCAATGATTAGTGTACGTTATCCCTTGTGATTCAATTAAACCCATTTTTTTGTACCTGCGGGCCTGCTTGTAGTCTTTAGAAATAAACCAAAACATAGTCATTAAGCCATAAAAGAACCAAGCATAAACGTGTTGAAAACGGTGTAAAGGAACCCTCTTTTTGTTTGGGGAAAAACGTAGAAGCGCTTCGGGCGGCTCTATATCTTCGTCAATACCCGTGACATTCGTGTAAGTATGGTGTAGGACATTGTGTTGAATTTTCCAATTAACGTCATTTCCACCTAAAAAAACAATCACTCGACCGATTAATTTGTTAACACTTTCGTTTTTAGAATAAGCTCCGTGATTGGCATCATGCATTACAGAAAGTCCAACGCCTGCCATTCCGAATCCCATGATGGTCCACATTAAAAGAACCAACCAAATTGGCATTGCAATGGTTAAGATTAAAACCAATGGAGTGAGGTAAATAACCAACAAAGCAATTGTTTTGAAGACCATTGAAGCATTCGCATGTCTTGAAATGTTGTTGACCTTAAAATAATCACCAACTCTTTTTCGTAGCACCTTATAAAATTCTTCGTTATGGTTTTTTGAAAATTTAACTGTATTATGTAACATATTTATGTATTTAATTTTTGTTTAATTTAATAATAGTTTGAACGATTAGTAAGATAAAAAGTTCATATAGCTGTTTTATTGCATTTATTATTATCGACGATTCGTTTTATTTGACGAAGAGAAATTAGTAAATAATGACTTTAATGTAAACCATGACAACAAGGGAAAAAACAATAATGGCATTATAAAACCTTTATAGAAATCGACAAACATGGCCACATCATCGCTTTTAAACGTTGGGTCCTTCATTTTTAACACATAAAAAACTAAGCTTAGGGTGATTCCGCTAAATAGAAATCCAGTCAAAAGTTCAGCAAAGGTTTTGTTTTTAATAACTGGAATAGCAAACATGTGATAAAACAAAGAGAAGGCCATAGTGAATATCCCTGATGTCCATAAAAAAAACAAGCCCAATCTACCAATGCTTGCCCCTTCGCTAAAATCCACTAACAAGTTAAAATAAAATGACGAATAAGCATAGCTTACAACAGAGGATAACGCTGCAGCAATAATTCCGTGTAAAAATGCATTTTTTAACCCTTGCAACATAATTGATTGTGTTAATCTTCCTGAACTAATTCTAAGTCAGCATTAAGCATTACTTCATCACTAAGATAACCCAAAGATTCTTGATCGCCAACACCAAAGTCCAATCGTTTAATGCTGCCTGTTAATTCAAACCCAGCCACACTATTTCCTGAACGATTTTTTATTGTACCATTGTGTAATGCCATTAATGTTATTGGTTTTGAAATCCCACGCATGGTTAAAATACCTTCAACACGATAATTCTTTGCATCTATCTTTTGAAACGAAGTGCTTTTAAACGTGAATAATGGAAACTTTACGGCATCAAAGAAATCATCTTCACACAAGTGTTTATCGCGCGTTTCATTTCCCGTATTTACACTGTTTACTTTTGCCGAAAACTCAATTGAAGCATCCGAAAAGTCGCTTTTAGAAGAAGTCATGCTTATCGTGTAATCACTAAAATTTCCGTTGGTTTCCGAAATCCCCATATGTTTAATTGAAAACCCTATATTGGAATGGGATAAGTCTGCCGACCAACGAGAAGCTTCGATAACAACAAAAGATAATAAAGACAAAGAAACGATAACGTAAAAAAATTTGTTTTTCATAATGTGTATTTTAGTTTTTAGTTAGCACAAAAGTAATTGATTTGGATTACTTATGAGTACAACACCTCTTTAATAATTGCTAAAGACCTTGAGGTGTCAAAAAGAGGTAAGTGCAACTGCATGTACTTCAAAAGAACAAGCATGGCTTCCTTTTCAAATTCCTTTGGAGGGGCTAAACAAGTCGTAAATAAACTATTGAGGTAGTCAACTAATTCCTCTTCTTCTGTACACGGCGCCTTTCCATTGCTCGAAAAAGTCCCCTCCAGCATATTAAAATGAGTAGCGTTTTTAATCGTTTTGGGCGAAACCCCCAAGTGTTCAATTAGTTTGACTAAAAACTCTAAAGGGAATGTGCTAAGTTGTTTTGTTTCATTTAATTCCTCTGCCGATTGAGTTAAAAAGTGAAATAATTGAGGATCGCCTTGTTCCTCTCGAAGCGTTTGTCGAAGAACATCACTTATAAAAAAACTAATAAGCACTTTGAGCGGGTGAGAAACAGAAGATAAATAAGGTGTAGAAATAACCATTGAATTGATAATTCCAAGTTCACTTTCTGGGCGTTTATAAGAATTAATTTCATAGTTTCCAAATGCCATAATGGGCAGTTTTTTTTTCTTTGCCCCTTTAAAAATGTACTTTCTTAAGCCCTGACTTTCTGTGTAAAATGTAATGATTAAACTGCTTTCAGAATAATTTGTTTTAAATAATAGCAGGCCGTTATCAGTATTTTTCATCGGAAAAGTTTAACAAAGAAATAAAATAGTTCTTTACAAATACATCTTGAATAATTAATATTTTTACAAATAAAAATGAAGCGCAATCTCCTTCTGTTTATCTTTTTACAATTTCCCCCCTTTTTTTTTACGCAATCTTATTCATATAACAATGCCGTATTAAGCGAGGCTTTAGTCAATGAAAATGACACTGTTATTACAATTAAATGGCAGAGTTCTTTGGGCGCTACACAATATAATTTATATAGAAAACTCTATGGCGGTTTAAGTTGGGGTTCCCCAATCGCTAACCTTGGCCCTTTGGAATTATTTTATGGGGATAGTAATGTTGTTGCGAACCAATTATATGAATATCGTATTATGCGTGTTGGTTCAAGCGGCACCGCTTATGGCTATTTGGTGTCTGGGATTAACACTCAAATTCCATATAACAAAGGAACAATGATTTTGATAATTGACGACTATTTTTTACCCGATTTACAAAATGAGATTGCTGAATTAATTCTAGATATTGAAGCAGATGGTTGGTTTGTTCAACAACAACTGGTAAATCGTAATAACAGCGTTTCACAAGTAAAATCACTCATCCAAGGAATTTATAATAGCGATCCCGTTGCCACGAACGGCTTGTTTTTGTTAGGACACGTTCCTGTACCCTATTCCGGCGATATTAACCCGGATGGTCACCCAGACCATTTAGGCGCATGGCCTGCAGATGTATATTATGCGGACATTGATGGGACATGGAACGATGTGAGTGTAAACGATGCTAGTGCTTCCGACCCAAGACAGCACAATATTCCTGGTGACGGAAAATTTGACGAATCTATACTTCCCTCTGATGTAGAATTAGAGGTTGCACGCGTTGATTTTTACAATCTTCCTGCATTTTCAAACACAGAAACAGTATTAATGCAAAGCTATCTTGGCAAACTACACGCCTTCAAGACAAGGCAATATATTCCGAGGGATATTGCGATTGTTGAGGATAATTTTTTAGGATTGGCTGAAGGATTTGCAGGTTCTGCCTACGCAAGTTTTTCTCCGAATGTTGGAATAGATTCTATTGTTAATGGTAATTACACAAGTGAATTACTAAACAGTAATTATTTATGGGCGTATGGAACGGGGCCTGGCTGGTATAGCGGTGCGTCAGGTATTGTTACCACTAATGAATTTGCTGCAAATAATTATAAGAGCACTTTTTCGATGTTATTTGGCAGCTATTTCGGCGATTGGGACAGTGCTAATAATTTAATGCGCGCTAATCTAGCCAGCGGAAAAACGCTGAGCTGTTCATGGTCGGGAAGGCCTTACATCTACTACCATCCTTTAGCGATGGGCGAAGACTTAGGGTATTGTATTCAAAAAGCACAGAATAACAATTCAACTTATTTTTCCTCCACATTAAACACATTTAAACGATGGATTCATATTGCCCAATTGGGAGATCCAAGCTTAAGGTCAAGGTATATTTCGCCTCCGAGCAACCTGACTTGTTCCACCAATGCCAATGGCTCGATTCAACTGACATGGGCACCGTCTTCCGAAACTGTAATTGGTTATGCTGTATACCGTAGGGACACAAACATAAACTTTTGGACTTTAGTTGATCCTGCGATAATTAGTGGGACAACTTATAATGACAATAGCATCGTAAACGGAGGGGCATTTATTTATATGGTTAGAGCAGTAGACACCTTAAGAACTGCCAGTGGGAAATACTATAATCAAAGCCTCGGAACCATTGGGAGCGGAAATTCTACTGTGCAAATACCAACAGTTTCAATAAATAAATACGTTCAAGTTTACCCTAATCCAACGAATGATTATGCCTCAGTCTTAGTGCCTGAGCTATTGATTGGTAAGGAATATAAAATCTTAAGTTTAATGGGTAAAGAAATTGAAAGCGGCACGATTGAATCGCTAGTCCATAAAATTAACTTGCGGCAATATTCCCAGGGCATTTACCTCATCTATATTGAAGGACTGGAGTCCTCGGTAAAGATTAGTAAGAATTAATTACTACCCCTTCGATTTCCCGACAACAATTACATCCTCATTGTCTTCTTCCTCTTGCCCCTTCCATTTTTGAAGATTTTTCTTAATCTTAGGGTCTTTGTTCGGCTTTTCATCTTTTACCGGAAGGTTCACGGGTTTATTGTCTCCTTTAATTTTTGGATTAAAGTTTATTTTAATTTCCTCCTTTGGGACCTCTTTTGGAACGTATGTATTAACCGTAGAGTCTTTCTTAAAGAATCCGAATTCTGATTTTAAAATCGATTTAACTGCTTGTTTTTCTTCTAAAATAGTTAATTGTACTTGCTCAATTTTCGCTGTTTTATCCCATTCAATCTTAGGGTTTTCAAGCGGGCCATACATCCTCATGTAAACACGAAAACCTGTTTCGTCATCAATTATTTGTCCAAACTCAGTGTTTTTAACTTGCTGCTTTATGTCTCTTAATCGAAAGGCAAAACGATAATCCACGACATTATCAAATGAATGGGTTCCGGATACATCCATATCCATCGCAGAAGAAACTATTTTCATTTTGGGGATTTGAATGATTCCGTTGCTAATGACGATCGTGTTTTCCATTGTCTCGAATGACAAATTATTTAGTTTTTTTTCAAATTCGTTAATGTTATTATTTCCTAAAACAAGTCTCCCTGTTTTCGTTCTCAAGCTAGAAATAATATCTTTGAAAGAATCAACATTTTTTAAGTGGCCATTATACACCTTTAAAGCCAGCTTCGATTGAATTCCTTTTGATACAATCCCTGATCTGAGATCAAAAGGAGCTGAAAAATCCAATGTAGCCTCGGCACTTCCCGACAAGTTTTCATCCGTCAGAACGGACTGCTGAAAGTTATTCCATTCTTTGAATAACGGTTTAAATTGAATATTTTCACTCACAATACTCGCTCCTAAGTAAAATATTTCAGGTGTTTTTTCTTGAATTGAAAGCGATCCGGTCAATTTCGTTCCTGCACTAACACATGTTATTTGAGGAAAAACAAGTTGGCGACCATCTATTTGCATAATGCCTGAAACGTTATTAAAAATATGATTTTCATAATTCAACTGGCCAAGAGCAAGAACTATCGACCCTTGAATATTTTCGGGCAAAGCAAAAATTCTTTCTCCCTCAATTTTTTGCGCCTTTGTTGTTGTGCCTAAATCCGCTACATTAACATAGTTACTTTCTAGGTGAACGGTCGCATTTAAATTTCCCTTTGAACTTAAATAATTGAAAATATTGCGAATGGTGCCATTTATGTTTAGGTCTGTCCGGTCTATTGACAAATGAGCAGATGCTATTCCAATTTCACTTCCTTGTAGGGTTATTTTTCCATTTATCTTATTGAATGTACGTTTGTCGTTATCTAATTTAAGCTCAACATTTGCTAATTGAATTGACCCGTTACATTGTTGGATGTTGGCGGTGCCACTCCCTTGTTGCGCAATAAATGATGCGTTGACTTTTACCCTTCCTTGAATTTTGTCTACAGAAGGAATTCTAAAAATTTTATCGACGATGTGTAAATCTATGTTTCCTTTTGCATTGCCCACATAACTCGGTCTTGCAAAATTCTTGATTATTAAATCACCACTAAACGGTCCGCCTGCCGTTTTAAAATTAACCCGCTCAAATTTTAGGACCTCTTGCTCTTCTCCTCCCTCGTTACTGTAGCTACCCGCCAAAGAAATATCACTTGCTGTTATCTTGGTGCCCGGTTCTGTTATACTTCCGTTTGTTACGCCGAACTGGCAATCGACATGCATTGGTGAGCTTGATTCCTTAGCACCATTAATTTGAAGGTCGAAATGAACTTTGCCTTTGCCCTTGTATTGCTTGTATTCATCGTGGTCATCTAAAGACAACTTGTTAACTAAATCCGCAAGTGCAATATTTTTAGACTTGACCTGAAAAAACAAACTGTCTTTGGTTATATCCCCATTTAACAAGAATGGTAAACCCTCAATATCTATCTGCGCATTGGGTAATCTTGCACTTTCCTGTTTATTATCAATAATTAGATTTATATCAAAACTTGTTTTTTTATTAGCTAACAAAACAATTTTATTGCTTTTCAACTCGCTAATGAACACCTCGCATTTGGCTTTCAAGGTGTACTTATCTGAACTAAAATCACCTGACAAATTAGCCTTGTGGATATGGGTAGCATAAGATTGAGCCGTGGCCGCATTAAAATAAATAAGTCGTACTTTTTCTATCCCAATTTGCTTAAGTTTTAATTCAAGAGAAGATTTTGTTTTGGAAGTTGAAGCGTTTGCGATATCGAAATTTGATTTACCCTGGGCGTTTGTTTTTAATTTTACAACTCCATTAGCAACATCAATGTTTTTAATGTCATACCTCCCATGCCACAAGTCCATAGGATTGAACTGTAAACTAAATTTTTCTGCAAAAAACAAGGTGTCTGTATTTTTCTCCAATGAAAATTTGTCCTTAATGTGAACCTGGATCAACTCTACGGAAAGATTCGGAAAGCTACCCCAAAAGACCAAGTCAACTTCTTTTGCCGAGATGGGCTCGTTGAGTTCTTTATTAATTTCTCCTAAAACCAATTTGCCAATAGAATCCTTTAAAAAATATACGGTAGCAGAGGTCAAAAACACAAGGCCAAAAACGAATACACAAATCCATTTGAGTATTTTGATTGGTAATTTGTTCGTTCTTTTATTAATTGCGGGTTCCAAATTATCCATTTAACGTCTTTTGATTAGTTTTTCGATTGTCTAACTAACGGAGGGCTGCCTAATTAAGTTACGTTGAATGCCAATTTAGTGACATAAGGATTTGGAAAAAATACTTTAATTAATATTATTAAAATAAAACTTGGACTTGAATAACTAGTCGGCTGAGTTTAATTTCTTAACCATGGTTAGAATTGTGGCTGTGGCCACTGTTTCACCCGTTTCATCAAACACATCCACAAAAAACTTAACTATCCCTTTGGGAATATCGTCTTCGAAGCGTTTTTCTTGATCTACTTTCTCTTTTACAGTACACCTTACTCCTATGGTCGAGCCGGGATATACAGGTTTAGTAAATCTAGCGTCCTCAATGCCATAATTTAACAATACAGGTCCTTTTTTGGGGTCAACAAATAAACCAGCTGCCTTAGATAAAATAAAATAGCCGTGGGCAACTCGTCTTTCAAAAATGGTTCCATCCAAAGAGGTCGCGTCCATGTGAGCATAAAAATTATCCCCTGATACATTGGCAAAATTAACAATATCAGCCTCCGAAACGGTGTGTTTGTGCGTGTAAACTGTTTCGCCTATGACTAGTTCTTCAAAATGCTTTCGAAATACATGCGGATTTGCTTCAGGCATTGCACTGCCAACTTGAAATTGCTGTGTAATTGCACTAATTGTTGAAGGATGTCCTTGAATTGCCGTTCGTTGTAAATAATACAAAACACCTCTTTTCCCTCCCATTTCTTCCCCTCCACCGGCTCTTCCAGGACCACCATGAGTTAACAAGGGCATTGGCGATCCGTGACCAGTGCTCTCTTTAGCACAATCAGCATTTAACACTAAAATTCTTCCATGAACACTAGCAGCACCCAAAACATATTCAACGGCCTCGTTATTATCAGGCGTAACAATAGATGAAACTAACGAGCCCCTGCCTAATTTAGAAATTGCTATTGCCTCCTCCATCGTTTTGTAAGGCATTAAAGTGGCCACTGGACCAAAAGCTTCTGTTTCATGACAAATAGTATTATAAAACGGGTCTTTATTAAGAAATAAAATCGGTGAAAAGAAAGCTCCTTTATTTTTATCCGCGCCTACAACTTCAAATCGATCTAAATCGCCAAAAATAATTTCTTGCTTAATTGCCATTTCCTCCACGCTAGCTCGAACTCGTTCAACTTGTCGCATTGTTGCCAATGCGCCCATTCTTACGCCTTCTTTTTTAGGGTCGCCAATTACAACGGTAGACAACCTTGCAATAAGTCCTTTTTGCACCTCATCAATTAAATTTTCAGGAACGATAATTCGTCTAACAGCTGTACATTTTTGGCCCGCTTTTACAGTAATTTCTTTACCTGCTTCTTTGATAAACAAATCAAATTCTGCGGTTCCGGGAACGGCTTTCCTTCCTAAAATTGTTGCATTTAAGGAGTCTGCTTCAAGATTAAATGGGGTATTTTTAGCAAGCAACCTCGGATGTCCTTTCAACAAAGCGCCGGTGGCTGAGCTTCCTGTAAAGGTCACTACATCACAACTTTCTACCTGCTCGATTAAGCCTCTTCCTGTTCCCACAACCAGCTGCAAAGCTCCTTCTGGTAAAATCTTCGATGCGATGATGTCCCTTACAATAATTTCAGTTAAAAAACTGGTGTATTCTGAGGGCTTTACTACTGCAGGAACGCCGGCCATTAGATTAACCGCTATTTTTTCCAACATACCCCAAATGGGAAAATTAAACGCATTAATGTGAATTGCTACGCCTTCTTTGGGAACCATGATGTGATGGCCAATAAATGTTCCGTTTTTTGAAAGTGGTGCAGGACTACCGTCTACGTAATAAGGAAGATCTGGAAATTGCTTTCTTAAGGATGCGTTAGCAAATAAATTACCAATGCCCCCCTCAATGTCTATCCAAGAATCCGCTCGTGTTGCACCTGTCCAAGAACTTGCCTCATAATAGGTTTCTTTTCGCTCCGAAAGATATAAAGCGAGCGCTTTGAGCATCCGTCCTCGCTCTTGAAAAGTCATTTTTCTAAGTGTAGGTCCGCCAATATTTCGTCCGTAAGCTAAAACTGCTTCAAAATCAATTCCTTGACTCGATACGAAACCGATTTCATCTCCTGTTATGGCATTAAAAGCAGTTAATTCTACCCCAACTCCACTTTCCCATTTACCGAGAATATAATTTTGAAATTGTTTCATGCCCGTATTAATTTAGGGAAAAAGCCACTTGTATAAATCGTTACCATTAGCATAAAGCATTAATGATAGTAGCAAGACTATTCCAACATACTGAGCTACCTCTAACACCTTTTGGGGCGCCTCTTTTCCAGTTATCATTTCATACAAAAGAAAAACTACGTGTCCTCCGTCTAATGCCGGTATCGGAAGGATATTCATAAATGCTAAAATAATGGATAATAAGGCGGTATTAAGCCAAAAAATCTGCCAGTCCCAAACAGCGGGAAACATGTTTCCAATAGATGCAAAGCCTCCAACAGACGAAGCTCCTTTTTTAGTAAATACAAACTTAAATTGCGCGATGTAATCCGTTAGTGTGTTTTTGCCAAATCGACAACCTACAGCAATACTCTTAAAAAATCCATAATGCGCTGTCCTAATTATAGATGAGTCCTCTGCTAACAACGGTAAAGTCTTGAAACCAATCGTCCCGTCTTCGTTAACATTTGATTTTAAAAGCACGGTATCTTTTCCGTTAGTGCCCCGCAATATGTTTATCTGTGCCTTTTTCCCTTTGACAGAAAAAAGAGATGCTTGTAGTTCATCGTAATAAACAATTTCTTTGCCATCCACTGATAAGATAATATCTTCTTTTTGTAGACCCGCCAATTCTGCGTTAGATTTCGGAACGACAGCATCTACCACCGACATTTTTGAACGAAGACCAACGGCAGGAAAAGCTCCTTTTTCGAATAACTCTGAATCAATCCCTTCGGGTAGAGTAACATTAGAAAAAGTTCCGTCGGCATGCTTCACCTTGAGCTTTCTTGCGCCGCGCAACATAATCTCCTTGTTTACCTCGTCAATACTTAATACTTTGTCTCCCTCAATTTCTATAACATTGTCGCCAGAAACCAAATTGTATTTTTTTAAATACGGATGTACACTAAGTCCATGCTTTAGTTCAGTTGGTTTAACTTGGGTTTCTCCCCAAACAAAAACAATAAAAATATAAATTAAAAATCCCAATAATAAATTTACTGTAACTCCCCCAACCATTATAATGAGTCGTTGCCAAGCTTTTTTTGAGCGAAATTCCCATGGTTCAGCAGGTTTGCTTAGCTGTTCCTTATCCATGGACTCATCAACCATCCCTGCAATTTTAACATACCCTCCCAAAGGAAGCCAACCGATTCCCCATTCTGTTGTAGACGGATCTCCTTTCCAATCTTCTGGAGAATTTTTCTTAAACCATGACGTTTTTTTTACCCCGTTTACTTTTTTAAAACGAAAAATTGAAAACCATGGATTAAAAAAAAGATAGAATTTTTCCACCCTCGTTTTAAAGAAACGGGCGGGAACAAAGTGGCCAAATTCATGCAGCGTTACGAGTATAGCTAAAGATAGAAATAATTGTGCCGCCTTAATCCAGATATCCATAATTCAAAATTGTTGACAAATATAGGTATTAAACAAAGATTTTCTAAAAAAACACTTAGAGTATTTTCGGTTAAAATTCAACCGACACGCCAAATAATACTGCTTATTTTTTTGTATATTTTATGAACTCCCCTTAATTGTTTAATTTCGTTCTACTGATTAACTATGAATACCTTAATAATAATCCCTACTTACAACGAAAGAGAAAACGTGGTTAAAATGGCTCATGCTTTAATGGCCCTTGACAGAGAGCTCTCCGTTTTATTTGTAGATGACAATTCACCTGACGGCACGGCACAACTAATCAACGATCTTATCCTTGATTTTCCAGAGCGCATTTTTTTGGAAAACAGAAGCGAGAAACAAGGTTTAGGCACCGCTTATATTTGTGGATTTAAGTGGGCACTTGCAAGAAACTATTCCTATATTTTTGAAATGGACTGCGATTTTTCTCATAATCCCAGTGATGTTCTTCGATTAAGAAAGGCCTGTGAGGAAGGGGCAGATCTAGCAATTGGATCTCGGTACTGCAAAGGTGGTAGCGTTAAAAACTGGCCGTGGAAACGAGTATTGATGTCCTATTTCGCAAGTGTATATGTTAGAATGGTTTTGTGGATTCCTATGAAAGATACAACCGCCGGATTCAAGTGTTACAGCGCCCAAGTATTAAAAACGATATTGCTGGACAATATTAAATTCAAGGGGTATGCATTTCAAATTTGTATGAAATATGCCGCTTTTAAACATCAGTTTAAAGTTGTTGAAATCCCAATTGTTTTTATCGACCGAGAAATGGGAGAATCGAAAATGAGTACAGGTATTTTTAAAGAGGCCTTTTTCGGTGTTTGGAAAATGCGAAACATGAAATTATGACTACCTACTTAATTAAAGGCGGAACTATTGTTAATGAAGGGAAATCGTTTGTTGGCGACATTCTCCTTAGAAATGGTCTTATCGAAAAAATTGACACCTCCGTAAGTTTGCCTCAAAACGTAGTTGAAATTAATGCACAGGGACAGTTTATACTTCCTGGATGCATTGATGACCAGGTGCATTTCCGCGAGCCCGGGCTCATGCATAAAGGAACTATTTTCTCTGAGTCCCGGGCCGCTGTGGCTGGTGGAATAACTTCCTTCATGGAAATGCCCAACACAATTCCTAATGCGCTTACGCAAAATTTACTGGCCGATAAATACAACATTGCTGCACAATCCTCCCTGGCAAACTATTCTTTTTTTATGGGTGCATCAAACGAGAATTTAGAAGAAGTATTAAAAACTGATGCGAAAAACGTCTGTGGTATAAAAGTATTTATGGGGTCGTCAACAGGAAATATGCTTGTTGACAACGAAAAAACATTGGAAAATATTTTTTCACAAGTCCCTTTACTAATTGCAACGCATTGCGAAGATGAAACTACGGTTAGGGCAAATTTTGCGGACTATGAATTGCGTTATGGAAAAGATATTCCTATTGAAGCGCATCCTAAAATTAGATCGGCAGAAGCTTGTTATCTTTCCTCTTCACTTGCTGTTCGACTAGCCAAAAAATTTGGCTCTCGGCTCCATGTTCTACATATATCAACGGCAAGAGAGACTCATCTATTTGATAACTCCACCCCCCTTGAAAAAAAACTAATTACTGCCGAGGCGTGTATTCACCACTTATGGTTTTGTGACCAAGATTATGCAACAAAAGGAAATTTTATAAAATGGAATCCCGCGATAAAAAGCAGTGAAGATCGAGAAGAAATTTGGCGAGCGGTATTGGACAACCGTATTGACGTTATTGCTAGTGACCATGCACCCCATACATTAACTGAAAAACAAAACGCTTACGCCAATGCGCCATCGGGCGGTCCATTAGTTGAACATGCCTTACTAGCTATGCTAGAGAAGGTGCGCGAAGGAAAAATTAGTATTGAAAAAGTCGTTGAAAAAATGGCTCATGCTCCCGCTGTACTTTTTCGAGTTACGAATAGGGGCTTTTTAAGAGAGGGATATGCTGCAGACATCGCAATAGTAAATCCCAATTTAAAAAAAACAGTTTCAAATCAATCTGTGCGTTATCATTGCGCGTGGAGCCCCTTTGATGGATTTATTTTTTCTAATCGAATAAGTCATACATTCATAAATGGTAATTTAGTGTTTAGGCATGGGGAGATTATAGAATCAGCTCTAGGCCAACGACTTACCTTTAATTATTGAGCCATGAAAAATTGCGCTTTTTTTTTATTTTTTTGCTTAGCAGGTTGCTCCTCGGCTGACAAACCCGTGAGGCCAAAAAGCGTCATTGATAAAGAAAAAATGATTGAACTAATGGGTGCTGTTTTTTTGTTGGAAAACTACTACCAACATACGTTTGGCATGCCAAGTATTTATAAAGCACCGCTTAAATTATCCGTTGACAGCGTGTTTAATAAATATGGTGTAAGTGCAAAAGAATACGCGCTTAATTATCGATATTACGCACAGCAATACACTGTCTTTCATGAAATGAACGTAGTTATTATTGAACGCTACAATCAAAAACTACTGGAACTAGCAAAGTAGTATATCCTTTAATTACTTTTTTTATCCCTCCAGTAACAAATCAGCGTCAACACCCTCGTTTTGCTCTCGAATAAATAGTGCTATTTCACTGATAACCGTTGTTTTTTGATCTTCCTCCATCGATCGGTCTGAAACGATGTATTCTTTCAGGTGAAGTTGCGCCTCTAGTAACTGATGTTCCTCAAAAGGTCCGGCTAAATTTTCTAAAATCGTGAGGCATTCGAGCGCAATCATAAAATTACCCTCAATAGCTATTTCAACAAATTCTGCTAAAAACGAGGAATAATCTAACTTACTATTCCAAATTACCGTCAATAGCTCCTGCCTAACGGCGCCATATTTTTCCTCTTGTATAAATTTTAAGAATAGGTCCTTTGCCTGCGGGTCAATCACATTTGAAAGAAACTCAAAAATTTCTTTTTTTACCTGGCGATGTTCCGATGCAACTGCAGCGGCAACTACTATTTCTATGACACTTATGTCTGCAACTCGCTCAAGATCGCTAAGACCTTTGGAAACATTGGTGTTTTCGTCGGTTAAAATTAGTTCAAGAGCCGTCTTAACTTTTAGTTTTGTTTGAGCATTCATAGAAATAAATTTGGCGCAAAGTTAGCTATTCATCCTTTACATTCTGCTTCAATAAATTGTGTTAACTGAATAAACTCATCTACTGATAATCTTTCGGGTCTTTCTCCTGAAAAAACGGCGGGAAGTTCATATCCACTTATTAAACTTTTCAAGGAGTTGCGCATGGTCTTTCTCCGTTGATTAAATGCCGTTTTAACAACTTGAATAAATAATTTCTCGCTACAGGGAAGGCTTAAACGATCGTTTCGAGTGCATCTTATTACTCCAGACTTTACTTTTGGTGGTGGGTTAAATGCCGTTTCATCAACAGTAAAACAATATTCAATGTTATAAAATGCTTGTAATAAAACACTTATAATCCCATATTCTTTAGAGCCAGGGGGTTTCGCAATTCGCACCGCTACTTCCTTTTGGAACATTCCCATTATTTCAGGAATCTGGTGACGGTACTCCAAGCATTTAAATAATATTTGTGTGGAAATATTGTATGGAAAATTTCCAACGACTGAAAAAGGTTCGTTGCCCATTACGGCCTCCAAATCAGCATTTAAAAAATCAATGTGTAAAATCTTATCTTGATAATCGGGGAATTCTTTAACTAAATATTCAATGGATTCGTTATCAACCTCCATCATGAATAAATCTAAATCGTTTCGCTTCATAAGCGGTCGCGTTAGTGCGCCCGTACCCGGACCAACTTCTATTACTTTAAAACAATCGCGGTAAGCAATAAACTGATCGGCTATTTTTTGACTTATCTCTTTATCAATTAAAAAATGTTGGCCGAGGTGTTTTTTAGGTCTTACATTCATACGTTTTGGAACTGTTCTATTACCTCAAGTGTTGTTCTAAAGGCTGAAAATTTTCCTGCGAAAAGATCCGCATGCGATTTTTGCATGGCTTGCGCGTAGGAAGAAATATATCTGTCCAAATCATTTTGACCCTTCGCTAAATACATAACAGAATAGGTGTGTCCACCTTCTTCTTCGCCATGGACCTTTGAAAGGCGGCATTCCATAAAGCAACCTGTTTTCATGATTTCAACTATGTGCGTTTGGCGCATCCAAGCTAACCATTCGCTAGATACTAATGTATCAATACTAAGTGTTACATTATAAATAACCATAGTGTAAAGTTATCGTTTTACTTGTCAATAACATGTCCGGTAGCTTGGAAATTAGGTGCAACAAAAATATTTAATATAATTGTTTTATATTTGGCACCATAAACCTATAAAAATATTTTTATGAAAAAAACTTTACTTTGTTTAATGCTTGTTGCATTTGGTGCCTATAATGCATCTGCTCAATCTTGTACGCCTGGCGTGAATTTTCAAGATTCCACATTTGGTATTTGGCCAGACACGACCCAAAACTTACCACCGGCCACAGCCAACGTTGCCTACTCTACCGACATTAATTTTAAGGTTCCATCCGTTGTAACAATAGACATTGATCCTTCTGGCCAATTTGTGGGTTCTACCATTCAAAGTTTTACTGTAACGGATGTTACGGGTTTACCTGCTGGATATAACTACGTTTGTAACAACAATTGCACCTACAATGGAGGCGCTAATGGATGTGCTAATGTATATGGAATTAGTGGTGTAAATGGAACGTATCCCATTACCATTGAAATTGACGCAACTGTTTTAATTGTTCTTTTTCCGGGTTTGCCTCCTACCCCTGTTACACAAGCAGCTTCATTTGGCGGTTATAAAATAATTATTGGTACAGCCGGATTAATTGAAGATATCATTAGCCCATTAACAATTCATCCAAACCCATCTAATGGCATTGTTAATATCAAAGGAATTACTGAATCTATGAATGCTTCAGCTGTTTCTATTTTTAATATTGAAGGGAAGGTTATTTCTCAGAAACAATTAAACGGTACAACGACTTGTTCTTTTGATTTAACTGGATTGAATGCAGGTATTTACTTTGCATCGGTAAATTACAATGGTGGCGTTGAAACTATAAAATTTATTATTGACTAGAAACAGACATTACTTGTTATTAGAAAAGGGCTTAACGCCCTTTTTTTTATGGCGTAATTTTTTTCTTCACTACTTGATAAATTTCCCACGTAACTTTATCATATACATAAGCCAGTATATGCATATTGCTCGCGTTAAATGCCCCATCAAGTTGGTTAGGAACTAAAAAACTATAGTTCAAATAATACTTGCCATTTATTAAATCTTGTGGACTCAAAACCCTGCCAAAAGGCTGATTATTTAAATTTCCTCTATGAATGTCTCTATGCACATAGGATGAATTGTGTGAATTGTCACTCATTTTTTGATCGCCAACTAAAGAATCTTCAATTACATATACAACAACGCCTAATTCGTTGGTAATATTGGGGTCTAATTTATCAATTTCAAGGTGTAAAAAAGCGCCTTTAGTACTTGCATAATAATTTAAAGCCGCTTGCATGTTAACGCCAAGTATATTATTTGACAATATACTATTTGTCATACTTGTCCATTGGGTTGGACTTTGAAAGATAACCCCCCCATTAATTACCCGATTTATCGTACCGCGTGGATTTCCTGAAAACCCCCCGTCGTTCAATCCAAAATAGGTGGCAATATCAAGTCCCTGTGAGTTGGTAAAATCAACTGGATAATCGGGTGGCGCAACTACTTGAAAGTCGCCACTCCCTTGAGGTCCCGCATGAATTGATGCTGTAAAAACCCGCGTTGGATTTGCCTCATGTAGCGCATGTGCTAAGTCTGCTGCAGCAGGACAAAAAACACATTGATGACCGGTATAATCCTCAATAAGCACATTTCTATTCAAATTTGTATTCAAGAGAAAGGTCGGCCAATCATTGTTTACATAATCTGTCCAGTTCCCCGGATAAAGGGTTGAGTCTAATTCTAACCCTTGATTCGATATAAAAGGTCTATCTATGTGGTCACAGGAAGTGAGTAACAACACCAAGAAAATGTTAACAAAAAATAAATAACGTACCATAACTTAAAAACTTTGAGTGAAACTTAGGGTGAGGCCATTGGATGCTGGAACGAACCGACAGACGCCACCAACACAAAAAAGACCCGCTCGCTGTCTACCATAAGATGCTGTTAAACGGGTAGATTCTTTAATAAAACCACAGGTGAAAATCGGATAATTAACCCGTTTGGAAGAAATTGGATTTCCATAGTTATATTGATTCATAAAACTAAAAAACCAAGACGGTGATATTGAATACTCAATAAGCCCTGTGGCCCAATTTCCTTTGTCTTTTATTTTTCCGTCTTCTTTTTCAACTATCAAGCCCTGCACCTCCACTCTGATGGCGTGTTTAGCATTAATTTTATAGGCAAGTTCCAATACACCAATATGAGCGTGAATGATCCCTTTAGAATCATTGGATATTTTAGCGACATCATTATTAATTTTAATGTTGTAATAACTCAAAATAGCGCTGAAATTCGAGGAAAACTTTTTTGAAATATTAAAATTAATGTCCTGCCAATACAAACTATCGCTTAAATCAAATAATTTCGCTGTGTAAGTTACCCCAGAAGAATCTGTTGGGTTAATTGAACTCGTATGCTGCATTGGTCGATAGGTGTTCGAAAAATTTCCACCAATTGTAGTGCCGTACTTACCCCCGAGTTTTGATTTTTTCTTGAAAGTGTAAAGAACATCTACTTGAAATGCTACTTCTCCTAAAGGCTGTGTTGCATAGGGGTAAAGAGTTGCTACCAAATTGTACGTATGAGTTTTGTTTAGCGAAGGAAGATAATTTATAAAAACATCTTGCAAATCTTTGTTGCGGTCAGATCGATAACTCATGTTGTCTACTGATTTTCCAGAGATTAATATTCCTAAACCTTTCTGAGTATAGCTTGCATTGAAAACGGCCGCGTGTCCATAGTTGTATATTTTACCATTATCACTAGAAGGATCTTGTTCTTTGATGATATATTCACCATCTAAATAGAAGTTCTTAAACCGAAGTTTTGCACGAGCACCGTAAGCACCAACGTTCTCAGGTAGCACCAAAGCATCGTCGTCGTCCGCTTGGAACTTACTAACGAAAGACCCTCCAAAAACCATGTCTAAAGGGAAATCACTCCACCTCTTAACGGCTTCATTTAAGTGTATTTCTCCGTCAAAACCCCTTACGACTCCTTCTCCGTGGACGACCGTTCCTTGTTGAAAAGATAAGCGTTGATAGCCGTACACGCCTTTAATAACGATTCCTTTAGCCGGACGAATGATAATCCTTGCGCCGTCCATTAGATTATCGTAACCAAGCGCTCGGTCTTCGTAAGCTCGAAAAGACAAGCCACTACCAAACTGTTCATAAAAAGAACCAACGGTAACATCAACAAAATTATTTACAAAACCAATGTATCGCATACCTATTCCCGTGCCATCGAATCGATTAGGATAACCCTGAATTCTTGGCAAGTAAGACTCGACACGCATCCCTGCTTTGAAACTCCCATTGGTGTAAAAAACATTCATGTATGAATTCAGTAGCCCTTTTGATGGCGGTTGGTTTGCGCCAATTATACTATCGGGATTTAAATACTGAAAAGTACTCTCGATATTTCCCGTGAAATTTCCTTGTACAAATGCAATGTAGGGTAACGAAAACAAAAAACAAAACAGTTTTTTTGCCATAAATTTAATTTGTGGAAACTAATTTTTTTACTTCCATAAATAAATTATCTTCATCTCCCGGCGCATAGTTATTGTGAGAATAAACAATATTGCCATCTTTATCAATTAGAAAAGTATGCGGTACATTGTTTACCCCCATAGCGCGTTTAAAGTCGCCATTGGGATCCATTAAAACTAAAAAATCCCACGCTTTCCCATTAACATAAACTGGTACTTGACTTTTTGTTTTTTCGTCATCAATAGAAACCGCAACTAAATTAACGCCTGTTTTCTCCTGCCAAACATCATAAACATCATTGATTGTATTTAATTCTTTTTTACAAGGAGCGCACCATGTGGCCCAAAAACTAATAATGACAGGGCCTTTAAACCCTAGTGCTGCAGTATTTACCGCATTTCCTTTTAAGTCCTGTAATTTAACTGAGGGTACTTGTTTTACATCCAATCCCTCTAAACCTTGGCTAAACATCCAAAGCGGAAGGCAAATTAGGAGTAGCGTTAGCGTTGATTTATTCATAAAAAATATTTGTTTAAGGATTAATTTAATGTTCAAAGATACAAGAACGAAATTAATTATTAACATTCTTGTTATTTTTCAACTAAAATTGCTTTATATTTGTTATTGTTTGAGAAAAGAATCTTTATGAAAAAAATAATTACCTTATTCCTTATTTTGCTTTCCACTGTTACCTACTCTCAAGATGGTGTAAGCATAATGATCGATGGCGAAACAACCGAATTATCCGGAGGAACCTACACCATATCCGCTCCTTCACCTGCTGTTTTTGATATTTTGTTTAATGTATTTAACACCACTGGTGTAGCACATCAATGGCGTGTTACCAGAGAGAAAATTAGTGTGCCACAAGGTTGGGCAGACGGTTTATGTTGGGGACACAGCACAGATCAATTTGGTGGAACCTGTTTCACTTCAGGACAAATGAATTCAAATCCATGGACAACTCCTTCGAGTGTAAGCGTACTTTTTACTATCAACGACGGGGAAAGTGGAAAAATGAAATCGTCAATAAACCCCGATGATTTCACTACCGGAACGGCTCATTATCGTTATTACATTTCTGATGATGGAATTAATTACACCGATTCTGTGGACTTAATCGTGGACTTTACGGCCGCTGTTAAACCACAAAAAGAACTTTTGAGCGCTTCAATTGGACCAAATCCAGCGGCAGACTATATTTATATTAATCTAAGCGGAGCTGAATCTGCCACTATTAAAATGATAGATATAGTTGGAAATATCATTTTGAAAGAGACTATTTCGGCAAATAAAAAATTAGATGTTTCCAATCTCAATAGTGGGGTATACATTATTAATTTTGAAGTGTCTGGCGCCAAAACATTTAGCAGAAAAGTTATTGTTCGCCATTAAATCACTATCGCGTTAGGTATTTACAACTTAACATAACAAATGCCTAAAAAAAGATTTAATAATCCTAAAAAAAACAATTCTCCAAAGGGTCTTACGCCTTTAGTAATGCGTGTTTTTGAAAAAAACATTGATGTAAGTCTTACGCTCAGTCTAATCTGCGAAAAAATAGATGCGAAAAGTCCAGCCTCCAAACAACAGGTGTTTGAAACACTTACTCAATTAACCAAGAAAAATGTTATAAAACAAGTCAGTCACACTAGTTTTAAATTGCCGGCAGATGTAAATACACTTGAAGGAAGAGTTGAATTAACTCAAAGAGGCAGTGGTTTTATTGTTATGGCGGGAGAAGCTAAAGATGTTTTTGTTTCGCCTAATAATCTTGGTCAAGCCATGCATAATGACAAGGTAAAGTTTCGCCTAATCAATATAGGTAAAGGTAGACCAGAAGGAGTAATAATAGCAATTTTAGAGCGAGATAAAACACAATTCGTAGGAACCATTGTAATAAAAAACGAGCTTATTTTGTTAGTTCCTGACAACCCAAGGGCCGGCGTACAAATTAGAATAAATGAGGCTAAATTAAATGGCGCCACTAACGGTGTTAAGGCCCTTGTAAAAATAACTGTGTGGCCACAAAATAGTCAAACACCTTACGGCGAGGTGGTAGCTGTGCTTGGTTTTCCCGGTTCAAACGATGTGGAAATGCTTTCTATCTTATACAATCAAGGTATTGACCCCGTTTTTCCTGCCGAAGTTTTAGATGAAGCAGAATACGTATCAATAAAACTTGACGATGAAGAGATTGCTAAGCGCCGCGATTTTCGAGATGTATTAACCTTCACTATTGATCCATTTGATGCAAAAGACTTTGACGACGCCATCTCGTACAAAAAACTTGAAAATGGCCGCTTCGAACTAGGCGTACATATCGCTGATGTAAGTCATTATGTGCGTCCCAGTAGCAACATGGATAAAGAGGCCTTGAAGCGTTCGAATTCCGTTTATTTGGTGGACCGTGTGATTCCAATGCTTCCAGAGCAGCTATCCAATATCGCGTGTTCGCTTCGTCCCCACGAAGACAAATACAGTTTCTCCGCTGTATTTCAACTCAACTCATCAGGCGCGGTCGAGGCCGAATGGTTTGGCAAAACAGTCATCCATTCAAACAGACGATATAGCTATGAAGAGGCGCAAGAAATCATAGAAGGGAAAGATGGTGATTTTCAAGACGAAATCAGGGAAATTGATCGAGTAGCAAAACTTCTACGAAGTGCTCGCTTAGCTAACGGTGCTTTAAATATCGAATCGGAGGAAATGCGTTTTAAATTAGATGGAACTGGTGCGCCTGTTGAAACGGTTATAAAAACATCAAAGGATGCCCATAAACTAATTGAAGAATTCATGTTGTTGGCTAACAAACAAGTATCCTTGTTTTTGTCCAAACCGAATAGCAACAAAGACATTATTCCGATGATTTACCGCGTTCACGACAAGCCAGATCCTGATAAAATTGGTTTCCTAAAGTTGTTTTTAGAAAAATTCGACCACGAACTCTCTTATCAAAATTTAGATACCATTGCCTTAAACATCAATGCCCTATTAAAGGATATCCGCGAAGAAAACGAATTTCCGCTTATTCAATCAATGGTAATCCGCTCGATGTCTAAAGCCACTTATGAAACCCAAAATATTGGTCACTTCGGCCTTGCATTTACTCATTATTCCCACTTTACATCGCCCATTAGGCGCTATGCCGACCTGATTGTTCATCGTATTCTTGAAACAGAATTAAATAAACAAACACACCAATATGGGCAGGCGCTAAACGACGTATGCAAGCTCATCTCTCGCAACGAACGAAAAGCCGCAGAGGCAGAAAGAGAATCTGGAAAATATTTCCAAACATTATTTGTTCAAGATAAAATAGGGGAAGAGTTTGAAGGATTTATTTCCGGTATCGCTGAGCATGGACTCTATGTTAAAATGATTGAAAATAACTGCGAAGGAATGGTCGCTATGCAAGATATTCCGGGAGATCGATACTTTTTTGACGCGGAAAAATTTCGTGTTGTGGGGACAAAAAACAAAAAAGAATACAATTTTGGAGACCTGGTAACAGTAAGAATCTACGAGGTTAACCCAAAGAAAAGACAAATCGATTTAGAATTAGTAATTAAGGCGTAAAGGCGTCACCAGCCTCTAGCTTCCTCATTTCCATGCCTTTTCTGAACATTTTTTTTACTACTAATTTGTTGTTTGCATTAAAAACTAACATTAGTCCGTGTTTTAAACCATCCTTGTAATTAATTTCATTAATTAGGTCGCCACGTCTACTAAACTGTTTAGAAGCTCCGTGCAACTTTCCATTCTTGTAATTAGAAATGACAGCAGGTATAAGCCCTCCGGGATGATAATTTATCCACGTGCCTGTTTTCACTCCCCTCTTAAAAGAACCCGTCTCTTTGATTTCGAAATCTATCTGAGAGAATGCTTTAAACTTACCGTGTTGTACGCTTTGTGTTGTTCTCATACCCATCACGACCACATCATTACTAACATTTTTAATCTTTCTGACTTTGTAATTCGTTATTTCCTTAAAACTGCCGTTGTTATAAAACTCTTTCCACGTGCCCACTTTATCTCCTTTTTTATAATTGCCTTGAACAGAAATAATCCCCGAAGGCGTATAAGAAACCCAGCGACCATTTAATTTACCATCAACAAATTCCCCGGTGTTCTTTACCCTTCCATTTTCCCAAAACACAAGCCACTTTCCGTTCTCCTTTCCATCAACATAAACTCCTTCCATTAATAAAGTCCCGTCTTCATACCATGTTTTCCACCTCCCTTCCTTCATGTCTTTTGAGAAATTTCCTTGTCTATAAGGGGTGCTATCCTTGTAAAAATAATTCCATTCTCCACTTCTCAATCCATTTTTAAAATTTGCTATATAAGAGAGTTCCCCCGTTGAATAATAGTATTCCCATTCTCCTTCTTGCTGATCATTTAAAAACTGTCCTTTCATTTCAACCCCTTGTATGTCAGACAAATTCCACGTCCAAAACCCCGTTTTCTTGCCCAATAGATAACTGCCTTTTGTATTGATGCTCCCATCAGGGAAATAAACCAAATAGTCGCCATCCAATGAATCTTTTTTATAATTTACTTGCTTTTCAAGGTATCCAGCATCGTCATAAAAAGACCAGGTGCCATCTTTTTTTCCTTTGTAGAAACTACCATCAATAGAAACCCTACCGTTTGCGAGTCGTTCTTCAAATAAACCTGTTTTTAATCCTGCGGTAAATTGATATTTTTCCTTCAACATCCCTGTTGTAAAATAGGTTGTAATTGAGCCGTTTCCTTGCGATATTGTTTGTGTGTGCGCCTCTGTATTGTCCCAATAAGACAAGGTGTAAACCGTATCCACAGCAATACTGTCAATTGACTTAATCCTTCCATCTTCGTAATAATATTCCCATTTTCCGATAGGGCTCCCCAATTTATAGGACCCAACGGTTTTTACATTTTTGTTGCTATACCATTCTTTGAAAGAACTATCGGGAATGTTAAACGAATAATAAGATTGTTGTTTGATTGTTTTATCAGGGAAGTAGGCCGTTTGTTTTCCGTGTATCCTATTTCTAAAATAATATCGTTCCTCCTCTAATTCTCCTTTGGGTGAATAAAACAACCATTTTCCGTGCTTTTCTGTGCTTACATTTTCACGGTCATCTACATAATAAGCGCCAACTGAATGGATTAATTTTTTATTTTGATCCCAGTACACCTTGTTTTTAGCAGACAAGTTTTCGGGTGCTATTTTCTGTAAATAACTCGTAAAGGCGAGGAACGAAAGAAAAGTAATGAGCAGTATTTTTTTTAACATGTGTGGGATTAATTAACAAAAAACTTTTCTACTTTAGAAAAAACTGTTTTAAAACTAAAAACAATCCAAAGGCGATAAATACAATTCCTATAAAATTATTTAACGCTCTTAGCAGTGATTCTGTTACAAACGGACGAAGCACTTTCGCCCCTAAAATCTTTAAAACATCGATTCCGAAATACGTTATCAAAACAATAATAACGAAAATAAATAACTGACTTTTGCTTCCTTTATCAACTACTTGATTTCCTTGGGCAATTATTCCGATCCAATAAAATAAAACAGCAGGGTTAACAAAATTGAGCATGAAACCCTTCATGATTAATACAACATCATTATTATTCCCCCCTTCTGACCTCTTATTATTACCTTGTAATATTAGTGCTGGCTTTTTTAATAATGAATAAAGTCCATAGCCCAAAAACAACGCTCCACCGATAACGGAAAGTAGTATATTGTTGTTGGCTGCATTGTCCGTAAAGTTTTTTACTTGACTTGCAAAAATAAAAGCGAATAGAATGTAAATGATGTCGCTTACGAAAACGCCAAAGTCCAGCAGCAATGCCGCTCTTGTTCCTTTAGTAATACTTGTTTCAAGTAAAATAAAAAATACAGGGCCAACCATAACGCTTAGCAAAAATCCGATACCGATAGCTTGAAAAATATATTCCATTTACACAAAAATATAAATTCATTTCACGCACTTGCCTTTTTTAATAAAGTGTTTTTTATTATCTATTTAGTTACTTATCTTTGTCTTTCAAAATATCAAACCGATGAAGACATTAATCGCCAACAATAAACTTGACAGCATCATTTCCTTAGTTGATAAAAAAACAATGGATATTGCAAAAATTATAGCTGAATTGCAATTATTAAGAGAACAAGCGCTAATTGAAAAAGACCCTTTGGTTGTTAAGGTTATCCGTTTAACCTATGAATTTTTAAAAGAAAATGATTGTTTCAATGTTAAGGCGCAATATGAAGAGGACGAGGAGGGAAATGAATACCCCATAGAGCTTGACGACAAAGAAAATCTACTTTATTTACTAAATTTACTTAAAAATGCGGAGCATAAAGTGAACAGGGAGGAAATCAAAGATTATCGTACGATTTTAAAGTTAGAATTATATTAATTCAACAAGCAACTCAAATTTGATTTAATGCGTCATAACAACATAGTATTAGATAATAACGATTGTCTAAACCTAATTTTAGTTAACTTGCAGTAAGCCTATAAAAGATACTAAACTATCTCTTATAGGCTTTTTTCATTAACAATAGCTACAATATTTAGACGTCTCGTTATGTGTAAATGGAATTTCAAAGTCGTACAGCTCGGTGGCGATTTCTTGAATTAGCTGAAAAAAGTTTTCTTCTAACTCCGCAATAGTTCCATCTTTATTAGTTAATACTTGGGTTTTTTCTTTGGTCGTGATTAAGGAAAAAACAACTGCCTCGTTCGCCACTAGTTTATATTTTTCTTTGAAAAAAAGCCCGTAAAGCGTGAGTTGTAACGAGTGTTTCGCCGCAATAAAAGATGCTTTAATACCTGTCTCTTTTAGTTGAAAAGTTACAAAAGAAGAATCAACTTTCCCTGTTTTATAATCTAATATTCTATATTTATCACCCACTCGATCAATCCTATCGATATAGCCTTTAAACATAATTTCTTTTTCTTCACCACCAATAATTACTGGTATATTAATCGTCAACTCAGCCTCCACCTGTTCGATATAAAAAGGTTCTTCTAGTTTCCCAATATACTCTTTTTCCGCCTGCAGCGTTTTTAGTACGATTTCACTTGCCATTTCAAAACTTAGAAGGTTTTTCCCCGTCGCAAATAACGTTGCATCATTATGAAAACGCTCCATAAACACCGCGAACAAAATGTCGGGGAATAAATCAATCATTGTATTTACATCGTCTGTATCCAACGCTTTCGGGGGAGGATAAACGAATTCCGCGTGCTTATCTCTTTGAGCGAAAGGTTTAAATAACTTCTCTAAAACACTATGGATAAGAATGCCAAGATCACTACTTTCTACCTCTTCGGCAACATTTTGTTCTTCCCCAAACTCGACAATATATCGATAATAAAAATCAAGTGGACAGGTAAGGTATTTATTAATTGCAGAGGCGGAAATAGGTTTAGAAAAATAAGCATCTAATTGGTTTTTAATCTGAGATTTCTTTAAAACAATATTGGAAGCTAAATCCTCGTCGGTGGAAAACGCGGTTAAGTAATAGCTTTTGTTAAGTTTTGCATTGGGATTTAAACGAATCAACTCCAATTCTAATTGATTAAGGTACCTACTAGGCTCTGCCGCATTAATTTGGTCCCCAATGGTTGTGTAGGTTAAGGTGAGGTCTTCGCAATAGTGTAATAAACGATAAAAATGTTGCGCAAACAAGCCCTGTTTGTGTCTCATAGTTGGTAATCCTAACCCTTTTCTTAAATCCATCGGTATAACCGTGTTCATTGCATTCGTTGGCGGCAGATTTCCCTCATTCATTCCCAAAATTATAATTCGTTTAAAATCAAGTAATCTTGTTTCTAACAATCCCATTATTTGGAGTCCATCTATTGGATTTCCATGAAAAGCAATGCTTTTAGTTTGCCAATGTTGATTGAACAACATTTTAAATGTCCTTAAACTAAGCACGGGTAAATCTTCCGATGCAATCAATTGAAAATCTCTTAGGGCTTGGTCAAAAACAAATGTGACATTTCGCTCAAAATCGTTTGCTAGCGGGAGTTTTTCTAATATTGACGCGTTTAACTCGCGTATACAGCGGATGGCTTTTACCCAGTCATTTTCCCAATCTTCCAATACTAAAGTCAAAAATCCGTGGGTATCTTCCTCGAGAGATAGATTCTGTAAGTTTTGAAACACCTTATTATATCGAATGGCCTCTTGTTCAATTACGACCATTTGTTTTCTAGACGTATTACTAAGCCACGCATTGAATAAAACGTGATTTGCTACTTTCTGTAAATCTTTAAAATAGATTGCTTTGGTTTTAAAGCGCTTTTTGTTTTCTTGAATGTCGAAAATTAACTCCACCCAGGACTTAATCGGAGTTTGATTTAGCGGTAAACCGAGGGTAATGTTCGCTTGGTTTATTGAAGCTGGTAAATTTTTAATTAGTGCACTGATTAACGCTTCATCAGCCAACATAAGTAATGTTTCATCCAATTCATTTTTAGACAATTTTTCCAATTCGGTTGAAGCCACCTTGACCTGACCGGTGAGTTGGGCACATTGAATAATCGAAATGTTAACGGCTTTAGTTGAAAGATTATCCTCTAATCGCTGTGGTTTGCCAATAGACAAAACGGCACTGTTTTTTCGTTGAAAATCCCCCGCTTCGTGTTGTTTATTATTAAAATAATATTGATCCGAATCCATGTAAAAAGCGCCTTTTTTAAGCGTCAAAACCGTGTCAATTAGCTTAAGTTCAGCGGTCGAAAGTGCGTTAAATCCGGCAAATAAATAAAATGAGTTTGGGTCTTCTTTAAATAATATTGTTGCTTCTTTTGCCAGCTTTTTATAAGCCATTCCAGGGCCTATTTTTCCTTTTTTAGTCAATATTAGTTGCAGTTCGGTATATAACTCCGAAAGTATATCCCAAAAAACCATGAATTTCTTTTGTGCCTCAGTAAGTTCTTTCTCTTCTAAATTCCAACTTTCTAATTCTTTTATTGATTTGAGATTTTTAAAAACTTGTGCTGGCTCCAATAAATATCGGTCAATTTCATCAAAATCATTTAATAGCATGGACCCCCATGATAAAAAGTCCTCAAAAGATTGTTCATCCTTTAACGCAAGATTTCTATACGCTTGATAAAGGCTGATGAGCATTCGTGTAGAATCCATAACGGGACTGCTTGCGTGATGTATAACTAAATCATTAATCGTGACCATTTTTGGGGCAAAAACCGGTTTATTATATGATTTTGACAGTGCTGCCAAAAGGTACTTCGTGGCGCGTTCAGAAGGAACAACAATAACTAGGTGCTCATTTAGCCAATTGTTATTTTTGATTTCGTTAGCTATAAACGTTGTAAACTTCATGTTTTATTTTTTAGATATAAAAGAAAGAAAGGTAGATCTGTTTACTGTATGGACAGGAATATGGGGGTAGTATTTTTGAAATAACGGTGGCGTTTTAAAGCGCTTCTTTTTGCTGTAACTAAATTTATATCCCTCTAATCCGTCGGATTTACATTCAATTAAATCCACTTGTTGACGGGTATGCGTACGCCAAAAAAAATAAGTTGCATTTATGTTGTTTATCTTATTCCATTTGATTTTTTCCGCTACTAACCAGTTCATCCATAAGGAGTCAATATCAATACGCATCGACAAGTCGTTGAAGTTATTAATCGCTGCGTTGCGAATTCCATTATCTAAAAAAACAAACACGTGCGTTTTTTTTAATTCATACGTTTTATCTGTGGTATAACAAGGAATCTTGTATAAAATGTGAGAAACACAAAGTAAGTTAACATATCGTTCAACCGTTTCATTATCAACACCAATAAAATTAGCTACCTGATTAAACGACAAAGGTTGGCCGATATGATGCGCCAATACTTGAAGAGTGCGAACGAGTATTTCTGATTTATTTATACGAGTTCCTGATGAAAAATAATCGGGTAATATTTTTTTCACCGTTTCATTTAAACCCTCTTGCATAAACGAAACGTCTGAATTTAACGAATAATAATTGCCATAAATTAATCGTTGATCAATTCCCATTATTTCTGTTGATACACTGGTGGCCGTTGTGTACTCATAAAAAGTAGGTGGTGGAAAATAAAAATGTACGCCTTGATAATTCAACGCTTCCATTAATTCGTCGTTGATTTTTGGGAGACTCACCGCCGTTAAAATTACTGTTGAAGATACTTTGCCATTTAAAATTTCCTCCATAAACAGGGGGAGCAATAGTAAATATTCGCACTCACTAATAATACAATAAGCATATTCATTGACTAGCCAGATTAGTTCTTGAATTGGTAATTTATTTATCTGCTGCCTAATAAGCTCTTGGCCTAAATCAATTGTTTGAAAAGGATGTTTTTTCAAGCCAAGCTGTTCTTCAATAAAAGCAACCTTGCCTACATTCCTTGGGCCTGACAGAAGGATTATTTTATGGGTTTCCACTTGGCTGTTAATAACAAGGGAGAATCTTCTTTGCACTTTTTCTTTTTCGCTAAAACTAAACAATAATTGCGTTATTCAAAGATAATAGTGTCAAAAAACACTTGACTTCTTTTGGAATTCATAAACTTATTTCCTCCGAAAGCTTTTGCAATTAACACGTCTTTTCCATTCGTTAGGATACGAACCCAATGCACACCTTCCGGATAAGTGTTAGAAATGCCCTCGTAAAAGATGGTGCCGTCTTCTAATTCGCCGTACCGATATTGGGTGTTTGGCGGACAAGCAATATAAATGGCGGCATACTGTTCAAAAATCAAAGATGTATCAAAAGACAAAAGTTCGATAGAATACGTGTTTCCCTGTCCGAGCTCTTTGAATGTGGCAAACAAATGCCCGTCTTGCGAGTGTATAATAGAAGGTTTTCCCGGGAACCGAACCAACAATCCCCTTGAGCTCAAGCGAAAGTCGTATCCTTTTTTTGCTAAAACATTTTTCTTTTCTTGAATAGCTAATTCGGAATAAACTGCAGGTACAAGCCTTAACCTATAACCTTTATTTCTTAACAGTTGGATTAAACCATAATTACCAAATAAATGCCCCGCGCCTACGGCACAAAAAACCTTTTCCGTTTTTAAACAGGAATCTAGCTTTTTTGCCATAACACGATTTCGGTCTTCAATTAATGTTTCATATAGTCCCGGTTCCTTGGACATATTCTTTTTTATAAATCGGTCAAGATTGAATAAGTCGCCTTGTAGGTATATTTCCATTAATCCATCTAACTCTCGTTCTCTTTTTGGGGCTATTAAGTTGTTTTCCGACAAAGGCAAGTCCTTTACAAAATCCAACTGATCATTATTACTTTCAAGTGGGAAAAACGATTTATTAGCAATTAAACCATATTGCTGAAAATAAGCATCTAAAAATTGTGGCATGCCATTTTCATCTCCGTAATTGGTAGTAGAAGCATCATTTGAACCCGTGTAAGGATACCCTTGATTGTCGTACAACAATATCGTTTTTTCATCTCGAATAGATCGTTGGTTAAAAAAACTAAAAATATCAGTTTCGAGCACGATACAACTTGCTTTGTCCATCGCATAGTAAACAGAATCTGCCAATTGAAAAACTCTTTTGTCGTTAGAATGCAGCGTTCCAAACAGGTATGATTTAGCTTTAGATCCAGGCGTACTAATTTCCCAAAGTAACTCGTTACCTGGTTTAATTATTTGTGCGTAGCTAAAAAAACACCCACAATAAAAAACAATACAAAGAAACGTTTTCATAGCAAAAAACAAATATAGGGGTTTGGGCTCATCAAAAAATTCTTGCTATGTTATTTTCTGCAAACGCGTATGGTAAATAATCAAACGATGGAATGGGGCGCGTTAGAATTAACTTTCCGCGGTAACCCAATTTTATTTTTCCGTGCGATTCAGCCAAGCCCAATGCGTAAGCAGCATTTATAGAAAGTGCATTAAATGCTTCTTCGGGTGTCATTTTCATTTTTACACACGCCAAAGACCAAACAAAGAATAAATTATAACTCGGCGAAGACCCTGGATTGTAATCACTCGCCAAACAAACCGGAATGTTTGCATCAATTAATCGTCTTGCATCGCCAAAAGGAATTCCTAAAAAAAATGAACAAGAGGGCAAAAGCGTGGCTACACAATTACTTGAATTTAAGGAAAGCAGGTCTTCTTCGCTCAATTCTTCTAAATGATCAACGGAAAGCGCCCCTAAGTCGACTGCTGCCTTCACCCCTCCCAAAACAGAAAATTGATTTACATGCACTTTTGGTGTCAATCCTGCAGCCTTTCCCGCAATTAACAAACGTTGCATTTGGTCGACAGAAAAATAATTCCGTTCACAAAAAACATCGATAAAATCGGCCAGTCCTTCAGTAGCAATTTGGGGAATCATCTCATCAATTATCATTGAAACATAGCCCTCCTGATCCGATTTATATTCGAGTGGAAAAGCGTGAGCCCCCAAAAATGTAGCCTTTATTGGAATAGTAAAATACGCCTTAAGGCGTTTTATCACCCTGAGCATTTTGATTTCATTTAAGGTGGTAAGGCCATATCCAGACTTTATTTCTAAAGCTCCGGTACCGATTGCAATCATTCTATGTACCCTTTCCTTAGCCTCTTTAAATAACTCGTCCTCAGTGGCATCGGCCAATTTTTTTGCAGAGTTTAAGATCCCTCCTCCTCTAAGCGCTATTTCCTCATATGTAAGTCCTTTAATCCTATCAACAAACTCTGTTTCCCGATAAGAAGAAAACACAGCATGAGTATGAGAATCAATTAAAGCAGGCAAAACGAAACAACCCTCTGCATCAAGGACTTCCACTCCTCTCCAATCGGTTATCCCCTGCCATTCATCCATGCTACCGTAATCAATAACACAACCATCCTCTATTGCCAAATAGGCGTTATTAATAATACGCAAGTTGGCCATTTCTGGTCCTTTTAACAGAACAGGAATGTTTTCTCCTGCCTGCACAAGTCCTTTAATATTTTTAATAATGATTTTAGACATGCGTTGAAATAAAGCTACTTTATCTTTCAAAGGTAATTACTTTATCACATCTTTTAATGCTTTGTATTTACTCCAAAGTAACTTCTTTAAATAAAGAAAGCTTCAGTAAACTGAAGCTTTGTACCCCGGGCCGGAATCGAACCGGCACTCCCGAAAGAACAGGATTTTGAATCCAGCGCGTCTACCAGTTCCGCCACCGGGGCGCTTTTTTAAGCGTTGGCAAATATACGGGTTTATTTAAAACTTGAAAGAGAATCAAGTTAAGAATTCTAGCATTTCAGCATGAAATGAAAGGTGAAAGTTTTTTGAAGAAATGAATTCGCCATCTGTTTCTGCGCTCACATCACCTAAAGAGGAGGAAATAGTTACCTCATCTGTTGTTTCATAATTAATTTCTAGGTGCTTTATTCTTTTTCCACGCCATAAATTTGGCAAGTTCCGTAAATAATCGATCATCGATACGTCTCCAAGAATAACTAATCCGAATTGTTTCTCCCTTGGATTGGTCCCTGGAGAAACAATAAGACCATTTCCAAATAACGGTCCATTACAAATCGCTATCATAAAGAACTTCTGTGTCCTTTCGACTCCGTTATAGCTTAGGGTTAAAACTGGTTTTCTGTACTTAAAAAAAGTGCGAATAATGGCAATAAAATAAGAGAATCCAGCGCCGAACTTGTTTCTTAATAGATTTAATTCGCTAACAACGCTCCCACCAAAACCAACATCTGCTATGTTCAGAAAATAACGCGTCTCGGTATTTGTTTGAAGGCAAGCGATGTAAACCCGCTCACCCATTTGACTAAAAAGATTTGTTGGACTTTGTGTGGAAAGATTTGAAGCGATAAAGTTGCGGTGAAAATCATTTCCTGTGCCACCTGGGAGCAAGAAGATTTTTGGGTTTTTTCCTGGCGCAACACATAAACCATTGACTATTTCGTTTAATGTGCCGTCACCGCCAACAGCGATTAGTAAATCACATTTTCCTTTTACACTTTGTGCAATTTCTTTGGCGTGGTTAGCATGTTTGGTTTGGTAGTTTATAAAATCGATGTTTTTGTCCTTTTGACAAGCAAATAAAAAAGAAGCATGTTCCCGCCGCAATTTTCGCGCGCCATTTTGTATAGAAACCACCTTAATCATTTGACTAAAATAGTTATTATCAATATAAAATCAAGTTCTCGTTATCGCTGAATAAATAAAGAACTGGACTGTTGCAGTATTTTTCCTGTTGGAGATTTCGCGGTAAAGAAATAAAGGTAATTACCCTCAGGAGCATCGACGCCATTTGGTGTTTTGCCGTCCCAATTAAAATTAGGATCTGACGATTTGAAAACAACTTCGTTAGAACCGTTTAACACGACAACACTAAAATCGCTGAGTCCTTCGGATACGATTGATAAGAAATCGTTTATGCCATCACCATTTGGGGTAAATACATTCGATAAAACGACTTCAATAAGTTCTTCCTTCTCCGGCAAAATGTTTGGTTCATTTGTTGCTTTTGGTGGCACAACCAATTCCTTTTGATTTATTACCACTTCGGGAGTAGTTATCTCTCCCAAATCTTGCAAAGGGCCCGTATTTGGAAGTTGAACTGATTCAAAAGGAATTATTTGTGGGTCATTCATCTTATAAACGACATCCTCGCTGCTTAAAATATCGTTGTTTTCTTGCACTACAAGCGGAATTGCGTTCTTTTTCGTTTCAATTGGAACAAGCGTATTATCATTAGTTGGATTGGATGGAACTTCTTTCGCTTTCTTCTTTTCCTGAGTGGGCACTTTGACAACTTTATCATCAGAAGAATACAACAAATAGGCAGATACAAGCACTGTTGCTGCAATACCTATACCAATAAACGTTTTCGAAAGAATACTAATACCAGTAGTTACCAAAACAGGAGTGGCTATCGCCGAAGAAACCGCCGCCCATATTTCTGGTCTTACGACTTCCTGATGATTAGAAAGCTTTTGCCTAAGCATTTGATTAAATTGATCTGTTTCCTCCATTTTATTGTTCTTTTTTAACAATCCTTTCTCTTAAATAAGCCCTTGCTCTAAAATATTGCGACTTCGATGTGCTTTCGCTTATTCCTAGGCTTGTTGCTATTTCTTGGTGGGAATAACCTTCTAGAGCAAAAAGATTAAACACCACTCTATATCCTTGTGGCATGCCTTGAATAATTTTCATTAAATCCTGTGCCATCATATTCTCAATCGTAAATTCCTTGTATTCAACTTTATATTCTACATCACCCAAAGAAACATCAGACTGAAACTTAAGGTTTTTTCTGATGTGGTCTAGACAAGTGTTTACTACAATCCTCCTTATCCACCCTTCCAATACTCCTTCATTTTTAAACTCTGCTATTTTAATAAAAACCTTAATCATAGCCTCCTGCAAGGCATCCTCCGCTTGATCTGTTTGTTTTAAATAGCGTAGACAAACAGCAAACATTTTGGGGGCAAATTTATCAAACAACATTTTTTGCGCCTTGGGATTTTTAACTATACAAGCAGCAACTAGCTCAACATGATCCATGGCTCGGTAGGGTAGACATATTTCGTTCTCTAAAGGTTGCACCTAAATGGTGTTTTTGTAATAAAAATAATTAGTTTAGCCCTGTATACAAAACGTTTCTATGTTTAAAGAGCTTATTTATTTAGTCCTTTTTGTTTTCGGCGTCCCTAATTTCTGTTTTTCTCAGCAAAAAACAAAACCCCAACAAGGAAATTGGCACGGCGAAGTAAGTTTGAACGACCGATTAAACATTCCTTTTGATATGGAACTGAGATACCACAAAAAACAACCAAACATAAGCATTATAAATGGACCGGAAAAAATTGAATTAATTCTTGTGAAAAAAAGACATCATACATATACTTACACTTTTCCTTCGATCGACAGCGAATTGAATGTTCAATTCGATACAAACGGAACACAGTTACACGCCACATGGATAAATCACAATAAATCGGTGCCGGTTACAATTCCTATCACGGCCTATTTATCCGAAGAAAATCGATTTCTAGTAAAAGGGGTCCCCTCGTTTAATTTAAGTGGGCGTTGGGACATCCTATTCAAAGATGGAGATGAGCATGCTATCGGAATTTTTAAACAAGAAGGAAACGTAATAAGCGGTACATTTTTAACTGAAAAAGGCGACTATCGATATTTAGCTGGAAATGTAGATACCAATAACACGCTCTATTTATCTTGTTTTGACGGTCTTCGAGCCCATCAGTTTGTTGCTACTCTCGACGAAAAAAAACAATTAGATGGGATTTATTACAATGGGCAAACCTATCAAACCACTTGGATGGGGCGCATTAATAATACCGCTGAATTGCGAAATCCAGATTCTTTAATACAATTAAAAAGCAATGTCCCATTTTCTTTCGACGCCCTAAAACTAAATGGGAAACCCTTCCACTTTACACCAAAAAAAAATTATGGGGCTGTCATACAAATCATGGGATCGTGGTGTCCAAATTGCATCGATGAGACAAACTATTTTAAAGAAATATATCCGTTTTATAAAAACAAAGGAGTTGAATTCTATGCTGTTTCTTTTGAAATTGGAAAAACCGTCAAGGAACAACTTCGGCGATTAAAAACATTCGCTGAACGGAGTGCTATTGCCTACAACATCGTTTTAGGTGGGGCGAAAGGAGCAAAAGAAGCCTCTCTTGCTTTTCCATTACTTTCGGAAGTTTTTAGCTTCCCCACAACCATTTTCATTGACAAGAATGGAAAAATAAGAAGAATACACACTGGGTTTAGTGGTCCAGGAACGGGAAAAGCATATAGTGACTATAAACTTGCAACTGAAACCTTACTAAACGAAATTAGTATTGGAAATTAATCAGACAATAAACCATTAATATAAAAAGCGTCAATTTAATTACTTTTACAAAAAATGATTCCATGATTTCATCAATGACCGGTTTTGGAAAAAGCAACGGCGTATACCAAGCGAAAAAAGTTTCCGTTGAAATCCGATCCCTAAATAGCAAAGGTCTCGACTTAAACATTAAACTGAACAGCACATACAAAGAACTTGAAGCACCCATACGAAGTTTAGTTTCAAAAACACTTGATCGAGGTAAAATTGATGTCAGTGTATACATAGAGTCTCAAACGGCGCGTCCAGAAAACTTAATTAACACCTCGTTAGCAACCGCCTACTACGAAGCAATTAAAGAACTAAATGAATCATGGGGGGAGCCTCCGCAAAATTACTTGTCTCTTGTAATGCAACTACCCGAAGTGCTTCTATATTCAGAGGTAGGTCTTGATGATGACGAAAAAAAATGGGTGCTTACATTAGTTGAAGATTGCGTTTCAAAATTACACGAATTTCGAGTACAAGAAGGGCGAGCTTTAAAAGAGGAATTTAAAAAACTAATCGATGGCATTCGTCACTTAAATAGCGCTATTGCAACATTTGAATCTGATCGTTTGATAAGCATACGCGAAAGAATGAATAAAGCGTTGCGTGAACTTGACACAGCAGCTGTAGACCATAACCGATTAGAACAAGAAATGATTTTTTATATTGAAAAGCTGGATATTTCAGAGGAGAAAATGCGTCTTATCCACCACTTAGATTACTTTGAGGCGACAATGGAAACTTCATTTTGCGGTAAAAAACTTGGTTTTATTGCACAAGAAATGGGCCGTGAAATTAATACCCTTGGAAGCAAATGCAATCAAGCACAAATGCAAAAAATAGTGGTGGACATGAAAGATTCCTTAGAAAAAATCAAAGAACAAGTGCTCAACACCCTATAAAATGATTGAGCAACAAGGAAAATGTATTATCGTATCGGCTCCTTCAGGCGCAGGTAAAACGACCATTGTGCGAGCGTTGCTCGATGCATTGCCACAACTTGCGTTTTCCATTTCTGCGTGCAGTAGAAGTCCGCGAAACAATGAAATAGACGGTAAAGATTATTACTTCATGACAGTTGACGATTTTAAAAGTAACATAAATAAAAACGCATTTATAGAGTGGGAAGAAGTCTACCCCGAAACATATTATGGGTCATTAAAAAACGAAATATCAAAAATCTGGGGAGAAAAAAAGACTGTTATATTCGATGTTGATGTGGTAGGTGGCTTAAACCTAAAAACATTTTTTGGTGATAATGCGCTATCCATTTTCATTGCGCCACCCACCCTTGCTTCGCTTGAAAAAAGACTTCGTCAACGAAAAACCGAAAAAGAAGAAAAGATTATACAGCGCCTAAATAAAGCAGCTATCGAACTTCAAAGGTCAAACGAATTTGATGTGGTCATCCTAAATGAAATACTAGAAACGGCCATCGAAGAAGCAAAATCAATCGTTCTAACTTTTTTAACATGAAAATTGGTCTTTACTTTGGTACATTTAATCCTATTCATGTTGGGCACCTTTTGATTGCGAACCACATGGCACAATTTACCGATCTAGAACAAGTATGGTTAGTCGTTTCTCCACAAAATCCATTAAAAGACAAAAACACATTGTTAGCTGATATTCATCGACTTAATTTAGTTAGAGAAGCCATACACGACAACCCTAAATTAAAAGCTAGCGATGTAGAGTTTCAGCTGTCTAAACCAAGCTACACCATCACCACAATTAATTACCTGATTGAGAAGTACCCGCAACATACTTTCGCTTTAATTATGGGAGAGGATAACTTGCGCACTTTGCATAAATGGTTTAATTATGAAGTGTTGTTAAAAAAACACCAAATCTATGTTTATCCTAGGGCGCTTACGGTACAAGAAGAACTCGATGTGATAACCACAAGCGATAGATTAACGTTTAATTATTCCGACAATCCCAACATTATTTTTTGTGATGATGCCCCCGTCATGAAGCTTTCTGCCAGTTTCATTCGGCAATCCATAAAAGAAGGAAAAGACGTTCGCTACCTCTTAACGGAGTCCGTTTACAAATACGTTGAAGAAATGAGGTTTTACAAATAACTTACAGCACCTCGATTTTCATGGTGCTTACACTTTCTTCAAATAAATAATTTTCATAAATTACCTCAACAAAATACATGCCTGCTGTCAAAAATATAGGTAGTTCAACATACGATTGGGCGCCTGAATCACCACTGCACAATCGCTTACCTTGTAGGTCAAAAACAACAAATTGAAAATTACTGTTGGCATCGTTAGGACTCCTAATAACTATTTTTGAACCACTCTTACTTGGGTTAGGATAAGCTAAAAAAGAAAATGAATTACTTGGTGTCTCGAAAAACGGTTTGTCAAAATGCAATAAAAACAAACCATTGTTTCGGTCGGATATAATTATTCTACCACTCATGTACAGGGCATAAACTCCCCAAGCTCCCCACATCGTAAAATTCGCCATGTCAGGCTGAGTGTAGGTATCGTAAATACCTATCTCCACTGGGGGATTTTTACGCAAATCATAAATGCGCAAGCCTGCATTGTAATAGGATACAAAAGCTAAATCATTTGAAATTTGGACGTTATGTGCGGTCATTTGCACTAGATCTTCTTGAATGCCAAAATAATAATTCGGTGTAATTGTCCAATCGTCAGAGACGCTGCATTTCTTTAACAAAAGGCCTTGGGTTTCGTCGGTAAAAACATATGTTTTCTTATTTTGAGACAGCCATCCTTGATGATTGTAACCTTGTTGATTGTACAAAGACAGGGCGTTTAAATAGATGGGAGAAGCCGGATTAGAAAAATCGTATACCCTTATGCCGTCGTAACCACAATTGAGAATGCCGATATTGTCCCGGACATACAAATCGTGGACTTCTTGAATGTCGTTAGGACCCTGCCACAACAACGTAGGATTCGTTGGGTTGGATAAATCAAAAACACAAAGTGGTCGCATAGACAAATTTATTCCCGAGGCAATCGGGGTAACCATGCACAAATACAACAAGGCATTTGATGAATCAATAAATAAATTATGGGTTTTACCAAATACACTATCTTGTAAGTCTGCAACTAGCGATACGGAATCGGGTAAAGTGGATACATCTATAATTTGCAAACTACCCATGCCCTCGTCGCCTACCGCATAAATATAATGTTGATAAAACTTATACTCTCTTGTTATGGCCATTGAGGAGCTAAATCGTGCCTTAATAAACCCAATTAGTACTAACTCATTTTGTTGTGTTAATTCAAAAAAATGTGAACCCTCTGTAGACCCTACGACAGCATATTCTCTATTTTGATAGTCGAATCCCCAACATCCACTGTACCTCACATTGGTAGAATTGGTTAAAAGCGTATCTTCATTCCAATTAGCTAATAATTGAACATTTTTAATTTGCTGAGACCAACCAGAACAAGCGATAAGTAATAAAAATATAATCCGCATAAAAATTTAAGCGTTAGTTTTCAATTTTGGATGAAGCAATTTGCAAAATTCCCATAATACAATACCTGCACAAACGCCAACATTTAAACTGTGTTTTGTGCCAAACTGAGGCACTTCAATTACCCCACTTGATAAGTCAACAACCTCCTGACGCACACCATTAACCTCATTGCCAAAAACTAAAGCATAGCGTTCCCCTTTTAACGTGCCTATTTTATCCAATGAAATCGTTTCAACGGCTTGTTCAATCGCATAAATAGACCAATTACTTTTCTTTAATTCAATAACCAAATCGACTATCGACGAAACATATTCCCATCGAACAGTCGCTGTTGCTCCAAGCGCTGTTTTGTGAATATCCTTGTGCGGCGGACAGGCAGTAATGCCGCATAAAAATATTTTTTCAATAGAAAAAGCGTCAGCTGTTCTAAAAAATGAACCAATGTTATTCAATGAGCGGAGGTCGTCTAAAATTACGATTAACGGAATTTTTGGTTGTGCATTGGATTCGCTTTCTGAAATGCGATTAAGCTCCCATAATTTTAATTTTTTATTGCTATTGTTCATAAGAAGTAAATGAATTCTTTTGAAATAATAAGATATGCGCTTAATTTTAACATACAAAAGTCACAAAATCAATTGGTTTTAGGAAATGAATGCCACAAAAGAAATCGCGGAAACGCCCTTAATGAAACAATATAACCAAATTAAAGCGAGACATCCTGATGCCCTCTTGCTGTTTCGTGTAGGTGATTTTTATGAAACTTTTGGAGAAGACGCCGTGCGCACTTCACGAATTCTTGGAATCATTTTAACAAAACGAAAAAATGGTAGCGGTTCAGACATTGAACTAGCCGGCTTTCCTTACCATTCACTTGATGTTTATTTGCCGCGTTTAGTTAGAGCAGGACTTCGTGTAGCGATCTGTGATCAATTGGAAGACCCTAAATTAACAAAGACAATTGTCAAAAGAGGCGTTACCGAACTTGTTACACCAGGTGTTGCTTTTAATGACCTTGTGCTTCTGCAAAAAGAAAATAATTTTCTTTGTGCTATTCACTTTGAAAAAGCAATACATGGCGTTGCTTTTTTAGATGTTTCCACTGGAGAGTTTTTAATTGGACAAGGAGATAAAGATTATGTAGATAAATTAATTGCTGGTTTTTCCCCGAGCGAATTTCTTTACGCAAGAAAAGACCAAGAATTATTCAAGAAACACTTTGGCGATCATCAATGTTGCTTTAGAATTGAAGATTGGGTATATACAAGCGAAAACGCCAACGAACGACTCAATAAACATTTCAAAACAAATTCACTTAAAGGTTTCGGTGTAAACGAAATGAACGTGGCAATTATCGCTGCAGGCGCCGCACTGTACTATCTATCGGAAAATCAGCACAAAACGTTCGAGCATATCACTAACCTTTCAAGAATATCCGCTTCCAATTATGTCTGGCTGGACCGCTTTACGATTCGCAACCTCGAACTGGTAAGCACACCGCACGAAAACGCAACAACACTATTAAATATCCTTGATAAGACATTAACTCCAATGGGAGGGCGCTTGATGAAGCGTTGGTTAATCATGCCTTTAAAAAAATTAGACGAGATTCGTTCGAGACATGATGTTGTTGAATGGTTAAAAAACGACGCGGAGCAAGCTGAGGAACTAAGTAGTATTCTCAATCAAATTGGGGATCTAGAACGCCTTATTTCAAAAGTAGCGGTAGGAAAAATTAATCCTCGAGAAGTTGCACACCTTAAAAAAACGATGATAAACATTCCTAAAATTAGTCTCCTGTTAGGAAAAAACAAAGCCCTTGCATCGTTACAAAATATTGAGGCACAACTTAATAATTGCATGGAACTTGTGACGAAAATAGCTGCTTATCTTGATCCGGAACCTGGTGTACAAGTTGGTAAAGGGCGAGTAATTCGGGAAGGATATGATCTAGCACTCGACGATTTAAGGAACATCTCGCTAAACGGGAAAGATTACCTTGATAAACTACAAGAAAGAGAGGCGATTAGGACCGGTATTACTAGCCTTAAAATTTCGTTTAACAATGTTTTTGGATACTACATTGAAGTAAGGAACACACACAAAGATAAAGTGCCTGAAGAATGGATAAGAAGGCAGACACTCGTTAATGCAGAACGGTATATTACCGACGAATTAAAAGAGTATGAATCCAAAATTTTAGGTGCTGAAGATAAAATTTACCAGATAGAAGTGCGTCTGTTTTCAGAACTTGTCGCTTGGCTAGCAGACTTTATCAAGCCGATACAACAAAATGCCGCTATCATTGCAAAGTTAGACTGTCTCCATGCCTTTGCGTTTGTTGCGCGCAAAAACAATTACGTAAGAGCAGAAATAAATGATGGACTAGCTATAAATATTCATAATGGGCGACACCCCGTTATTGAGCAGCAGCTTCCTCACGGCAATGACTTTATTGCTAACGACGTTTTTCTAGACAATGATACACAACAAATAATTATGATTACCGGGCCAAATATGAGCGGGAAGAGCGCCCTTTTAAGACAAACAGCCCTTATTGTACTAATGGCGCAAATGGGGTCTTTCGTTCCTGCTGAAAAGGCAGAGATTGGCTGGGTAGACAAAGTATTCACGCGAGTTGGAGCTTCGGATAATATTTCATCTGGCGAATCTACTTTTATGGTAGAAATGAATGAAACAGCTAGTATTCTAAATAATATTTCAGACCGAAGCCTCCTTCTTTTAGACGAAATTGGTCGAGGCACGAGTACTTACGATGGTGTTTCCATTGCTTGGTCTATTGCGGAATTTTTACATGAAAACAAAATAGCTCAATGTAAAACCCTTTTTGCAACGCACTACCACGAACTAAATGAAATGGCCAGTCGATTTAATAGAATAAAAAACTACACAATTGCTGTTAAAGAAGTGGCCAACTCTATCTTGTTTCTGCGAAAACTTATTCCTGGAGGAAGCGAACATTCATTTGGGATTCATGTAGCTAAAATGGCGGGGATGCCCAGTAGTGTGGTAAAACGTGCAGAGGAAGTGCTAAAGGAATTAGAACTTTCGCATGCTAATATGGGGGAAAATAACAAATCAGGGGTGAAGCCCCGTGTTAAAAAAAAAGACAAGGGCGATAGTATGCAACTCAGTTTTTTTCAATTAAACGACCCTGTACTAGAAAATATTCATGATGAATTAATGGGGATAGACATTAACACGCTTACTCCTGTTGAGGCCTTAATTAAGTTAAACGACATAAAAAAACTTATTGGTGGCTGATATTTTTTCAAAAACACTAAAAGATTATTGTTTTTTTTTTATATTTTTGCCCTCCGTTATAAAGTAATAATTACAACCTAATATTAAACGAAATATTAGAATTAAAACAAATTATAAGCGAGAGTAGCTCAGTTGGTAGAGCACGACCTTGCCAAGGTCGGGGTCGCGGGTTCGAATCCCGTCTCCCGCTCCATAATACTACCGGCAATCTTCCTGATTGTATTTCGCTCGAGTGGTGGAATCGGTAGACACGCCGGACTTAAAATCCTGTGCCTGTATGGGCGTGCGGGTTCAAGTCCCGCCTCGAGTACAAAGCCCTAACAGTTTGTTGGGGCTTTTAAACAGTCGTTTTTTTAACGTCCTCTTTTCTTAAACTTTAACGCTGTTTTTTGGAATTAGGGTTTAATGCAATTTTTGTTCTATTATCAGAATAATCCTCCCAATCTTCTATTAGTTCATGCGAATATTGTTTGGTAACAGATATAGGGATGTGCTCAACAACCACATTTGTTTTGTCTAATCCAAAATCCTCTGCTGGTTTTAAGCCGGTAGATTTGATAAAACGATAAATTTTTACGGATAAGATTTGAAAAGGCGTTAACAAATTATTGGTTGCCACTCGAGAATTAAGAACGATAAACTTAAAGTCTGCTTCTTCAAATTCCCCTTTAACTGATTCAAACACGCTAAGTCCACTCAACTCTCCTTTATCAATCATTTTTCGTTGAATTTGATGCATAACGTACTCCATGCGAAGTTCCTCTTTAAACCCTAAGTGTATACTAACGTAGTAGCATGCCTTGTCAATAACCTCATGTACCGAATAATGCATTCCCCAAGGTTCGTTCTGAATATCAAAATGAAGAAACCAAATCACCCCTGCTTTTCGTGGACGCTTTTTAAATAATGAAAAGAAAATCGTGGCATCTAACTTGTTTGGATTATCGCTTCGCGTTGGATAAACGATATTAGATGCTTCGTAAGGAGTATTGGTATCACTGTTAATGGCCTTCAAAAGCGGAATTATTTTCGCCATAGGAACATATTCTGTAATTCGCTTTCGCAAAATACGGGCCTTAAAGTACATGAATAATAAAATAAAAAATGTAGTGGCCAAAACTAAGGTAAACCAACCTCCATGGGCTATTTTACCAAGATTTGACATAAGAAATATTCCTTCAACTCCTAATAATATGGCGAAAACAACAATAAACGCCAATTTCCTTTTTGGGTATTTTAACATTAATAGGAATCCTAATAAGATGGAGGTCATAACCATGTTAATTGTAATCGCTAAACCATAAGTAGCCTCCATTGCGGTCGACTTTTTAAAAATAGCAATCACTAATAAACAGCCCGCCATTAGAAACCAATTTATAAAGGGAATGTAAATTTGTCCTTGATGATCCGATGGATATTTGACTTTAAGGTTGGTCCACAAATTTAATTTAATTGCTTCATTCATTAAACTGAATACCCCTGTAATGAGCGCCTGTGAAGCTATAATTGCTGCTGTGGTCGCGAGAACAATAGCAAATGGCAACATGCCATCTGGAACCATGGAATAAAATACCGTTTGTTTTCCCTGTAAAACAAAACCATCAGAAAGGCATAATGCAGACTGGCCTAAATAGTTCAATAATAATAAAACACTAATAAATGACCAACTAATTCGAATGTTATTTTTTCCACAGTGCCCTAAATCTGAATAAAGTGCTTCAGCTCCTGTTGTACACAAGAATACCGCCCCTAACACCCAAAATCCGCCTTTTACATTTACGACTAAATTATAGGCATAGTAAGGATTGAATGCTTTCAATACCTCCGGATTCTTCATTATATTAATTAAACCTAAATACCCCAAAAACAAAAACCAGATCACCATTACGGGGCCAAAGGCTTTTCCAATTGCCGATGTTCCAAACTGCTGAATAGTGAAAAGCAGTACTATTATTCCAACAACAGCTGGAATTACCGGGAAATCAGGAAAAATATTTTCGATACCCTCTACGGCAGAAGAAATTGATATCGCGGGGGTAATAAATCCATCCGCTAATAGGGTGGAGCAACCAATTAAAGCGGGAATTATCACCCATTTTATTCGTCTAGATTTTAACAAGGCAAAGAGGGCAAAAATCCCACCTTCTCCATTGTTGTCGCAATTAAGCGCAAAGTAGATGTATTTGATGGTAGCAATTAAAGTAAGGGTCCAGATTACAGCAGAAAGTCCACCCATGATTAAAGGATACGAAAAATCCTTTCCTCCAGTAATGGTTTGAAAAACATAAAGTGGTGATGTCCCTATATCCCCGAAAACAATTCCAACAGCAACAAGTAAAGTGGCCGCGCTTACTTTTTTTTTCGTGTTTTCGTCCATAAAATTCGTTTGTAATTTATTAATTTAATTATGCAGGACTAAAATTAAGTAAACTTTAAGATAATCATTGTTTTAATGAAGCAAGAAAATCATCTGAAACTGGATACCCTTGTTTTTTTGCTTGCTCTGCGTAAAAAAGCCCTTTTTTTGCCTCATTATTGAGCTTATATGCAATTGCTAAATTATAATTTGAAAAAGAATAATTTGGGTTAATAGACACTGCTTTGAGTAGGTCAGCGATTCCGTCAGCATATTTTTTTTGATTAATGTAAGCTGTGCCGCGATAAAAATACCCTTCAAATCCCTGTGGAAGAAGCTTAATTAAACGCTCCGCTTGTATAATAACCTCCGGGTACTGTCCATTATTTAATAACTCAGATGCTAAATTGGAGGTGATTTGTATGTTATTTGGAAAAAGTTGCAACGCCTTTTTAAAATCCAAAATTGCCGCTTTATGATTTCCCATTTTAGAGAAGGTAATACCCCGATTTAAGTAGGTTTCATAATTCGTATTATTTCTTTCTAAAGCTAATTCGTACATTTCCATTGCCTTATCGAATTTCGCCTCCAATGCATACATATTTGCCATGTTGCTGTAAATTAATGGTTCCCGAACCCTAGCTAAAACTAGCGTGTTATAATCCTTAAAAGCTAAATCCATCTGATTGTGCTCGCGGTAATAATTGCCGCGATTTTTGTACGCTACCTCAACGCCATTTTTTACAACTGTTATTTTATTATTTTCTTGTTCAATAATAAAGGGATGTTTTTTTATTACATCGGTCCATAACGTTTCCGAGTTGGTCCAAATTGGAACCCGGTCATAACATTGTTTGGAAAGAAAAACGGTATAAACCCCGAGTGTAAAGTACGTCACTACCTTGTAATGGAGGTGCACTTTGTAGTGAACTATAATACTCAAAAGCAGAAAAAACGCACCAATGTAAGGGACATAAGTATACCTATCAGCCATAACTGCCGATCCAACAGAAATAAATTGTAAAACAAGCGCAACCATTAAAATGAAAAAGCCCATTCCAAAAACGAAAGGCTTAAACAACGGTGACTTTTTTCTCCATAAAAATAGCGTTGGAAAAACAACAAGTAAAAACCCGAGTAATGGAGCAATATAATAAATCGTTGGCAACTGATCGGTAGGTCCCAATCCGGGATATGGATAGAATGCCGATAACTCAATAGGAATTAGTAGCTTGCTCCAATACATGATAAAACCATAGCTCGCAAACATGAATTGCTGAACCAAGGTAAAAACACCCTCCTTTGCCACGGCCTCTTGACTCTGAATCTTCCAAGCTAAGAGACCTACCAGTAAAGAAACGAGAAAAAATGGTATTTTTTCAAGAATACTTTTAAAAGTAAGCTTTCTTTCATAATAATAATCCAAAAGAATTAAAATAAAAGGTAACGGAACAGCCATAGCTTTGCTTAAACACGATGCGATAAACAATACAAACACAACGACAATGCCCCACCACTTTTTACTGATTAAATAATACTGATAGGATAAAATACTTAGAAGCAAAAAGAAAGTGTATAAAACATCTTTTCGCTCTGAAATCCAAGCTACACTTTCCACGTGCATGGGGTGAATTCCGAACCACAAAGCCGTAAAAAAAGCAATGAAACTATTTTTCGCTGTCAAATAGTAAATAAAAAGGAACACTAGCATGGCATTGAAAATATGTAAAAACAAATTCCAATGCATGTAATTCGTTATTTCCATTCCCCCTTGAGAATAATTATACGCTAATGTCAGCATCGTCAAAGGATGATAATTCAACATCACGTGAGTTGATGGGCTAAAAAGTGAATCCACTTTTTCTGCCTCAAAGGATTTAATAAGGGATTGATTTGTTACATAACCCGTATCGTCCCAATTCGTAAATTCCTTATCCTCCGAAAGTGATGGTGAATAGCAAACAAAAATTGAAATGGTAATTACCAACAAGGGTAGCCATATTAACTTTCTCGTAGACGGGCTCTTTTTTTCTGATACACTAGGCTTTGCGAATTTAGATTTATTCATTTGTCCTTATCATTAAAAAAATTATTTCATTTTATTCAGTTGTTCACTGGCCGCTTTAAGTTCATTATCTAGCGCATTAGTTACCCTATAATATCCTTCTTCAGCATACAATTGACGCGCGATTTCTGCTTTTAAATTATTTACTATAAACGCTTTACTGCGTTTTAATTCGTTCGTATTTGGGGGTACGCCATACCATTTACTGGCATAGGAAACAAAAGACTGAAGATTTGCATCGCTTAATTTAAATCGCGAGGTAAAATCTTTTGGACTGGTCCAACTACTGCGCTTATTGGCAACAAAATCAAATGAGAAAGCTTGAAAAGCGCCACTCATTAATAATTGTGTTAAATAAAACGTGTTTCCTGTTGAGTCGTACCCCACAAAAACATCCGGAGTTATCCCTCCTCCACCATAAACTGTTCTTCCTCCTCTAGTTTTGAATTTTAATGAATCAACAAACAAAGATGTGTCTAATTGGTAAAGTTCTCCTTTTACGATACGCGATTCATCTTTTAAATAATCTTCATAATTCCCATTGTAAGGCTTTTGAATACATCTACCAGAGGGGGTATAATAGCGTGCAATAGTAATGCGTAAGTTACTTCCATCTCTGAGGGGCCTGTCCTCCTGAACCAAGCCCTTTCCGAAGGTTCTTCTTCCAATAATAATTGCTCGGTCATTATCTTGCAATGCTCCAGCTAAAATTTCACTTGCTGATGCTGAATTGGCATTAACCAATACAACCGCCTTAATCGATTCTAACATCCCTCCCGAAGTAGAGTAATAAACCTGTTCCTGTTCTTTCCTTCCTTTTGTTTTAACGATAATCATTCCTGCCGACAAAAACTCATCCGCTATTTCAGTCGACGATTGAAGAACCCCGCCACCGTTGTTGCGCAAATCCAAAATTAATTTTTTCATTCCTTGGCCCTTTAATTTTTGGACAGCAACGCGAAACTCTTCTGCCGTTGGAATTGAAAATTGATCAATCCCAATAAAGCCAGTTTCTTTATCAATCATATACACACCAAATACTGATTTTAAAGGAATCTCATCGCGTACAATGGTGAAAGAAAGTTCTTGCTTATTTCTTAATATACCCACCTCAACAGAGGTTCCCGCTTGACCTTTCAAGTTGGAAAGTACTTTGTCATTTGTTATTTGCTTACCTGTAAATTTCTTTTTATTAATCTTAATGATCTTATCCCCAGCCATAATCCCAACCAGTTGAGAAGGTGATTTATCAATTATATTGGTCACACAAACCGTGTCCCTAATAAGTTGAAACCGTATGCCTACTCCACCGAATTTACCATCAATAGATTCCGTAACCGCTCGCATTTCTTTGGTGGAAATATAATTAGAATGCGGGTCTAATTTATGTAGCATTTCGGAAATGGTTTGCTCAAAAATCTTATCCTTGTCAAACTTATCTACATAACGTTCATCAAGTAATTTTAAGATATCACTTATTTTTTGAACTTGTTCATCATTTTTATAATCGCTTCCCGATAAATTACTCCCTAAAACTAGCCCAAAAACAAGCGTGATAGCAAACAATATCGGTAATATAAACCGCTGTGATTCTTGGTTAAATTTCATCTATATTTTCTATTTGTAGGGTCGTAACACCTGCGCTTTTTAAAAAATCTACACCTGCAAGGTCTTTATATTTGTCAATGAAAACAAGTCGCGTAATTCCTGCTTGCAAAATCATTTTACTGCAGTCCTTGCAAGGCGAAAGGGTTAAATAAAGGGTGGCTCCACTACAATTATTTGTTGATTTCGCCACTTTTAAAATGGCATTTGCCTCTGCATGTAGAACGTACCAATGGGTTTCACCGTTAGTGGCCTCACAAAAATTGTCAAATCCACTTGGAGTTCCATTAAACCCATCAGAAATAATTACCCTGTCTTTTACAATAATAGCCCCCACTTTTTTTCGTTCACAATAAGACAGTAAAGCCCAATTTTTGGCTAATCGCAAATAAGCCCTGTCGTAACGAAATTGTTTTTTTTCTGTCAAATCCACGCTATAAAGTTACGCTTTTTTATTTTGATAGAATTAAGTACCCGCATATCTTGTTAAAGAATATTCGCGTGGCAATTGAACTCCGTCGAGCAGGTGCGCTGTCATTTCTTCAGCCATTTTTGGTGCCAACAAATAGCCTTTTGCACCCAAACCATTAAAAATATGGACTTTACTAAAAACAGGATGTGCGCCTAATACAGGACGGCGATCCATTGTTGTTGGTCGAACCCCTACCACCTGTGATACTATTTCAGGCAAGACCTTACTTACGTATTTAAAATTTTGCAATAAACTTCGTTCCGCTTCTTTAGTTGGATTTAAAGTTGGGTTTTCCCATTCGTAGGTTGCACCTATCCTGAATTGTTGATTTCCAAGGGGAAAAACAAATCCTTTCAGGTGAATGGACTCTTTTTGTGGCAATTCATCGTGTTTAATGATCAGCATTTGGCCTTTTGTAGGTTTTACCTGACAATTTTCGAAAAAAGTTGCCTCACTAGCTTTATATCCACAACAAAACACCACCTCATCATATGTTACACCTTTGTAGTTTGCATTGTCGGGTGAAAATTGTTCAAAGTCAAAACTTGCTCGTTCCAAGACCCCCAATTTTTCAAAATACGCCAAGTTTTCTGTGTAAAACTTTTCGGCATGAACAAAGTAACCGCTTTTAACTATGCCGTAGTTTTGGTCTTTTGCACTTTGGTCAATCGTCTCCAAATGATCTTTATACAAAAAACTTTCTTGTTTCTTCTTCCACTCCTCTTTTTCATTTTCCGACGGAAAAATTCGCTTTATCAAAAATGATTCTGCTAGGCTTGTAGTTAACTTTTGCTCTAGCATTTTATAAAAGTCCCAGCTGTGTGATAAGAGCTCTGTTGCCCTCCAAGAAAGCGTTGTGCGACGAAACACGATTGGATTGACCATTCCCGCGGCTATTCGTGTAGATACGTTCTGCCCATCATCAATGACCGTTACCTGTTGTTTGCGATCCAATAAATAATGTGCCAACGTGATTCCCGCTAAACCACCACCAACTATTAATATCGATTTAATTGAATTCTTATTCATTCTTTGGCCATAGCTAGCGCAAAGATACTTATTTCTATGGAGGGGTTTGACTTCCTTATTTCTTTTACAAGCGACTCCAAGGTAGCGCCTGTTGTAATGACGTCATCGACAAGTGCAAGGTGCTTGTATGACTTTACATTTTTTCTTGCAGAAAACCCCCCAACGACATTTTGCCAACGATCGGTAGTTGCTTTTTTTGTTTGACTTTCAGTGTGCTTATTCTTGATTAAAAATTTTACATCAATTGGTATTCCCGTTACACTTGAAATTCCTTTGGCTATCTTTTCGCTTTGGTTGTATCCTCGATTAAATTTTTTTCGGTGGTGAGTTGGAACAGGAATTAAGACATCTATATTGCTGTTATTTATGTTTGCACTATTTTTCCATGCCATTTTTTGTCCCATTAGCACACCCAAATGGCCCTTGTGACCGTATTTAATTTCGTGTAAAATAGTTTGCGAAACGGCCTTTTTGTGATAATAAAACAAAGCAAAAGTTTGTTCTATCTTTACTCGTCCCCAAAACAACTTATCCAAAGCAGAATCTTCGTTCATCGATTCAAAATAAGTGTACTTAATTTCCTCTTCACAACACCAGCAAAGGAAATCTTCCTCAAGCAATAATTCATTTGAACAATTACTACATGTATTCGGAAATATTAGATTTAGGAGGGCCTTCAAATTATTTAACATAGCCTGAAATCCAATGTAGACGGCGGCTTTTGAAACAATAAACAGTGGGTTGTTAACAACCGAATAAACAAGTCGCGGTAGAAAAATCAAAATCAATGTAACTTTACTACCTAATGATTTTTCCTAAAAATTATTTTTGTTAAAGTGCTAAAAAGTTATTAAAGCCTAAAAAATAAATTTGTGGAAATCTTTATTTTTTAGCTAAAATTTTTACAAATTAAGCGCAGCAAAAGGATGTAGAATTGTTATGTTAATAATGTTGTTTTATTGTTCATTTCTTTTATTGTTTTAAAAGTTAAAAATACTAAGATTTGTATCCCTTAAAGTTTAAAAAAACACTTTGTTCTACGAACAAGTGAATATCAAAAAACAAAAGGATACAAACTCTTTTATGTAGATTGTCACTCCATTAATGTTTAGCATTTTTGGAAATTTTATTAATTATATTTAAATGCCATGAGTAATTTAGAACCTATTTTACAAGAAAACACGAACCGCTTCGTGTTATTTCCTATTCAACACAACGACATTTGGTCTTTTTACAAAAAAGCCGAAGCAAGCTTCTGGACAGCAGAAGAAATTGATTTGTCGGCAGACTTAATTGACTGGGATAGTAAATTAAACGACAATGAGCGGCATTTCATTAAACATGTTCTTGCCTTTTTTGCTGCTTCGGACGGAATAGTAAACGAGAATTTGGCGCAAAACTTTCTTTCAGAAGTTCAATATACTGAAGCCAAATTTTTCTATGGCTTCCAACTTGCAGCTGAAAATATTCACTCCGAAACCTACTCTTTATTAATCGATACTTACATCAAAAATACGGCTGAAAAAAACCATCTTTTCAATGCGATTGACACGCTTGACTGTGTAAAGAAAAAGGCAGAATGGGCATTAAGGTGGATTGACAAAGGATCATTTGCGGAACGACTTGTTGCGTTTGCAGCTGTTGAAGGGATTTTCTTTTCAGGTTCTTTTTGCTCAATCTTTTGGTTGAAAAAAAGAGGTTTAATGCCTGGATTAGCTTTTTCTAACGAATTAATATCAAGGGATGAGGGCTTGCATTGCGACTTTGCGTGTTTACTTTACACGAAACACCTGGTTAGTAAACTATCCAAAGAAACAGTGAAATCAATCATTGTAGATGCTGTTTCAATTGAGAAAGAATTTGTTACCGACGCCCTCCCAGTAAAACTAATCGGTATGAATAGCGACCTGATGGGTGAATATATCGAATTTGTTGCCGATCGCCTGTTGGTGGAACTTGGGAATGATCGAGTTTACAACACGGCAAATCCATTTGATTTTATGGAAATGATTTCGCTTCAAGGAAAAGCTAACTTCTTTGAAAAACGTGTGGGAGAATATCAAAAAGCCGGTGTCTTAAACAACAGCGGGGCACAAAACTTTGTGTTAGACGAAGAATTTTAATAATTAGATTATACAATAAGATATGTACGTAGTAAAAAGAGATGCAAAAAAAGAAACGGTAAAGTTTGATAAAATTACCGCGAGAATAGTTAAAATGTGTTATGGCTTAGACCCATTGGTTTCTCCAGAAGCTGTTGCCATGAAGGTAATCGAAGGGATATACGATGGGGTTACCACCATTGATTTAGACAATTTGGCGGCAGAAGTTGCTGCGGCTAAAACAATAGACCACCCTGACTATGCACTTCTTGCTTCTCGAATTGCCGTGTCTAACCTACACAAAGAAACAAAAAAGACCTTCTCGGATGTCATGCATGACCTTTACAGTTATATCGACCCAAAAACCAAGCAGCCGGCAGCTCTATTAGCCGATGATGTTTATCAAATCGTGATGGATAATAAAGAATTACTCGACTCGAGTATTATTTACGACCGTGACTTCCGTTATGAATATTTTGGATTCAAAACATTAACGCGATCTTACCTAATGAAACTTAATGGTAAAATAGCCGAAAGACCACAACAAATGCTAATGCGTGTCGCTATAGGAATTCACAAAAGAGACATCAAAGCAGTAATAACAACTTATCATCTTTTATCTGAAGGTTGGTTTACGCACGCTACTCCAACCTTGTTTAACGCTGGAACACCAAAACCACAAATGTCCTCTTGTTTCCTCCTGACAATGAAAGAAGATAGTATTGAAGGTATTTACGACACACTTAAATCTTGTGCGCAAATTTCACAGTCGGCAGGTGGAATTGGTTTAGCAATTCATGATGTTCGGGCAACAGGATCTTATATAAAAGGAACCAACGGCACATCAAACGGAATCGTTCCCATGCTTCGCGTATTTAATGACACTGCCCGTTACGTTGATCAAGGGGGCGGAAAAAGAAAAGGCTCTTTTGCTATCTACATCGAACCATGGCACGCCGATGTTTTTGACTTTTTAGATTTAAAGAAAAATCATGGAAAAGAAGAAAACAGAACGCGCGATTTGTTTTTAGCGCTTTGGATTCCTGATTTGTTTATGAAGCGTGTAAAAGAAAACGCAGAGTGGACTTTGATGTGTCCACATGAATGTCCAGGACTTTCAGATGTTCACAGCGAAGCCTTTGAAAAATTATATTTGAAATACGAGGCTGAAAACAAGGGCAGGAAAACCGTTAAGGCACAAGATCTTTGGTTTAAAATTCTTGAATCGCAAATTGAAACTGGCACGCCATACATGTTGTATAAGGATGCGGCAAACTCCAAATCGAACCAACAAAATTTAGGGACAATCAAATCTTCCAACCTGTGTACAGAAATCATTGAATATACTGCACCAGACGAAATTGCCGTTTGTAATCTTGCTTCTTTAGCTTTGCCAAAATACATCAGAGAAGATCGCACTTTTGATCACGACAAACTATTCGAAGTAACCTACCAAGCTACCGTTAATTTAAACAGAATAATCGACGAAAATTATTACCCCGTTGAAGATGCAAAAAACTCAAACTTAAGACATCGTCCAATTGGATTAGGCGTACAAGGTTTAGCAGATGCTTTTATTCTCATGGGCTACCCCTTTGAATCGCAAGAAGCACGCGACGTAAATAAAGCGGTTTTTGAAACGATGTATTTTGCTGCCATGACTGCTTCAAAAGACCAGGCAATTGCGTTTGGTAGTTATGAAACCTATGCGGGATCGCCTGTTTCACAAGGTGTTTTTCAATACGATATGTGGGGCGTAACACCTTCAGACAGATGGGATTGGAAGTCCCTTAAAGAAGAAGTTAAAAAGCACGGCGTTCGAAACTCACTACTGCTTGCGCCTATGCCAACCGCATCTACGGCTCAAATCCTTGGCAATAATGAATGTTTTGAACCCTACACGTCAAATATTTATACAAGACGAGTACTTTCCGGTGAATTCATTATCGTAAATCGACATTTGTTAAAAGACTTGGTTAAAGCTGGTCTTTGGAACCGAGAAATGCGCCTTAAAATAATGGCCGCAAACGGGTCAATCCAAAAGATCAACGAAGTACCACAAAAAATAAAGGATTTATACAAAACAGCATGGGAAATTTCTCAAAAAGCAATTATTGAACAAGCGGCCGACAGAGGTGCATACATTTGTCAGAGTCAATCGTTAAACATCTTTATGGAAAATGCGAACTTTGGTAAATTAACATCCATGCACTTTTACGGTTGGGAAAAAGGCCTGAAAACAGGGATGTATTACCTAAGAACAAAAGCTGCAACTGATGCCATCAAATTTACGGTTGACCAAGCAATCTCGGTTGAAACAACTGACGAAGAAGTAGATTTAGAAAACCTACAAGCGACTATTGCCTGTTCAATTCAAAACCCTGACTCTTGTGAAATGTGTTCCGGATAGAATTAATGGTCTAGGTTTTCAACGTGTTTAAAAAAATTTTAAAGCAAATCTCACTTTCCTGTTTTGCTAAAATAATTTTACCTTTTAAATAGGCGATTGTCGATAAGACAAGTGGCAAAGCGTAAACAAAAACAAGAAAAAAAAAGGCCTCCTTACGAAGAAGGTATATCGTTGTGGTGGACAATAAAGAATCGTGCGCTGAAGTGTGAAGACAAGTAACCAAAGAAAACAAATTCTTAAAATTGGAAAAGCAATTGCGCGAATAGCTAAGATTATTCAAAGCTAACAAAAGATTAGCTTTGTGTTAACTACTAATTGCCTTTTCGCTATTGCTTATGTTTTTCAAAACCACAAATATGAAGTAAATTTGTATCCTAATTTTAACTTAAATGGAAGGGGCTAAAAAAATAAAAAGCGCACTAATTTCTGTCTTTAACAAAGAGGGGCTAGCTGAAATTGTGCGCGCATTAGCCCTTCAAAAAGTGCTTATATATTCAACTGGTGGCACGCTAAGCTATATAAAATCGTTAGGGATTTACGTTGTCTCAATTGAAACGTTAACACAATTCCCAGAAATGCTTGGCGGACGAGTTAAGACGCTGCACCCATCCATTTTTGGGGGAATATTATATCAAAGAAATAATGAAGAAGATGTTAAAACCGCAAGCCAATATAACATAAGCGCCATAGATTTAGTGATTGTTGATTTATATCCTTTTGAAGAAACAGTGAAGATAAACACAAACGAGCAAGCGATTATCGAAAAAATTGATATCGGTGGCGTTGCACTTATTCGCGCTGCCGCAAAAAACTTTGAAGATGTTTGCGTTGTTTCGTCAACTTCTCAATATACATATTTTACAGCACTATTTACAGCACAAAAAGGAGCTATTACACTTGAACAAAGACGTTTTTTGACCCGAGAAGCATATCATATTACCTCGCACTATGATAGTTTAATCTATGACTATTTTTCGACGAGTCCATTTGATTATTTCAAGCAAAGTATTCCTAACAAAACTATTTTAAGATACGGTGAAAACCCCCATCAAAAAGGTGTTTTCTTCGGAGAATTAGATTTATTCTTTGACAAACTCCACGGAAAAGACCTTTCTTATAATAACATCCTAGATATTGATGCGGCAGTGAATTTAATGGAAGAGTTTTCGACAGACGGGCCCACATTCGCTATTTTAAAACACAACAATGCTTGCGGAGTAGCCACGGCATCAGATGCCGAAATAGCCTTTTCCATGGCACTTGCCGGAGATCCTGTTAGCGCATTTGGAGGAGTGTTAATTTGCAACCGAACAATTGATTACAAAACGTCGATAAAAATAAATGATCTGTTTTTTGAAGTTCTCATTGCGCCATCATTTGAAGATGATGCTTTACGCCTACTTAAAGCTAAAAAAAACCGAGTGTTACTAATTCAAAAAATGGCTCGTCTTCCAAAAACACAATTTAGGACAGCGTTAAATGGTGTGCTTGTGCAAGAACGAGACGAGTCGGAACAGACGGTAAGTCAGCTGGAGATTAAAACCATTACAAAACCCACTCACCAAGAACTACAAGACCTGCTGTTTGCAAACAAAATTGCGAAACATACTAAGTCAAACACCATTGTATTAGCCAAAAACAACACTTTAATAGCAAGTGGTACGGGACAAACCTCTCGGGTTGATGCCCTTGCGCAAGCCATCCATAAAGCAAAACATTTTGGTTTTTCCCTACAAGGAGCCGTTATGGCAAGTGATGCCTTTTTTCCCTTTCCTGATTGTGTAGAAATCGCATTTAACGAAGGAATATGTGCTGTAATTCAACCGGGGGGGTCGGTAAAAGATGATTTGTCCATCGCTTTTTGTGATGCAAATAAAATGGCGATGGTTTTTTCCGGAATACGACATTTTAAACATTAAACTTGTTTAATTAGAAATATTCCTTTTTTTACTTTTCCTTTGTACTAAATTTTAACACTATAAACATTATCATGGGCCTATTCAGTTTTTTAACGCAAGAAATTGCCATTGATTTGGGGACAGCCAATACACTAATTATTTGGAACGATAAAGTTGTGGTTGACGAACCGTCAATTGTTGCCCGAGACATTCAAACCGGAAAAATTGTTGCTATTGGAAAAAAAGCGCAACAAATGCATGGCAAAACACATAAGTTAATTGAAACTGTGCGTCCATTAAAAGACGGGGTAATTGCTGATTTTCAAAGCGCTGAACAAATGATCCGAGGCATGATTAAAATGATAAACCCCGGACGAAGCCTCTTTAACCCAAGTTTAAGAATGGTTATTTGCATCCCATCCGGTATTACTGAAGTGGAAAAACGAGCAGTAAGGGATTCCGCAGAGCATGCAGGAGGCAAAGAGGTCTATTTAATACACGAGCCTATGGCCGCTGCAATTGGAATCGGAATTGATGTGGAAGAACCTATGGGGAATATGATAATTGATATCGGTGGAGGAACTACGGAAATAGCCGTAATTGCACTCGGCGGAATAGTTTGCGATAAGTCGATACGGATTGCTGGTGATGACTTCACAAATGATATTGAAGAATACATGAGGCGACAGCATAACATTTTAGTTGGAGAAAGGACCGCGGAACGAATTAAAATTGAAGTTGGTTCTGCGCTAACCGAATTGGATAACCCGCCCAATCCCTATGCCGTTCGTGGACGAGATTTAATGACCGGAGTGCCTAAAGAAATAATCGTCACTTATGACGAGATTGCAGGAGCTTTAGACAAAACGATATCTAAAATAGAAGAGGCTATTTTAAGCGCTTTAGAAATGACCCCGCCAGAATTATCCGCCGATATCTACAAGACAGGTATTTATCTGGCTGGTGGTGGATCAATGTTAAGGGGTCTAGACAAAAGAATTTCAGCAAAAACAAAACTTCCGGTTCATATTGCAGAGGATCCATTGAGGGCAGTTGCAAGAGGAACAAGTATTGCACTCAAAAACATTACTCGCTATCAATTTCTTATTAGGGATTAATTAGCATGGGATTTTACTCCATTAATCTTCTATAAGTATGGAAGACTTTTCTATTTTTGTGTATGCAACAACTATTTGCCTTTTTTAGGCGTTTTCGTATTTTTTTAGTTTTTCTCCTTTTTCAAATTCTCGCGCTCACTACTTACATACAGTACCTAAACTTTCCTAAAAGTCAATACCTTACTAGCGCTTCATACTTTGGAGGAAAGGTCTATGGAATAAGGTACGAAGTAATGAAACATTTTAAGTTAGTAGGTTCCAATAAAACCCTACAACAAGAAAATATTATTCTTCGTAAAAAATCCTTGGCCAACTTATACCAAATTAACCGTTTCAAATTTCAGGTAGACGACACCGTCTATGAACAACAATATGATTTTATCCCCGGCTTGGTGATTAATTCAAGTACAAATAAAGTAAATAATTATTTTACATTGAATACCGGTGAACTGCAAGGAGTTGAAAGAGGAATGGGTGTCTTTTCTCCAAAAGGAGTAATTGGCGTTGTGCATAATACAAGTGCGCATTATGCTGTTGTTAAGTCTGTTTTAACCAAAGACATTAATATAGATGTACTGGTGCTGCCTATTGGACTTTATGGGTTTCTTAAGTGGAATGGTGCCGATTCAAAAAGAGGGTCAATTACAGGAATTACCAATGATTTAAGTATAAAAAAAGGATCTCGGGTTGTTACTCGAGGAGGAGCGGGTGTCTTTCCTAAAGGGTTGTTGATTGGTTATGTTGAAAAACTAATCCCTGTTGAAGGTAAGCCGCTTTGGGAGGTAATTATTCGGTTTAGCGAAGATTACAGAAAACTAGATCGTGTGTACGTAATTAAAAATCTATTTTTAAAAGAACAGAACACGCTAGAAAAAGGAATTCCACTTGATAATAAAAGACAATAATAATGGCTGCCATTTTTGTTCAAAGCTTCCGATTTATTTTATTTATCATCTTTCAGTTAGTTGTTTTTAATCAAGTGGAACTTGGTTTTGGTATACATTTATTAATGTGCCCGCTTTATGTTTTTTTATTACCCTTTGAAACCACTATTTTAGTTCTATTATTGGTTGCCTTTGGAATGGGGTTCTTCATTGATGTTTTCTCCAACACCTATGGTTTACACGCCTCCTCATTAGTCCTGATGGCCTACTTTAGACCATACATTTTTAGCTTATTTGCACCGCGAGATGAGTATAGCTTTTTGAAAAACCCTACCTACCTAGACATGGGACACCTTTGGTTTTTTTCTTCCTTCGGAACACTCCTTTTGATTCACAATACTTGCTTTTTCTTACTCGAATCATTCTCATTCCGTGGCTTACTTTATTCGGGACAAAAAATCATTCTCTCATTCATTGTTGTTTATTGTCTCAGCTTACTTATTCAACGAATAATGATTCGGCAAACTAAAAAGTAATGAAACTCGAGCAGCGTAAATACATTATTATTTTTTTTACACTATTTGTAGGGGTGTGCTATACATTTCGTCTATTCTATATGCAAGTAATCGACGACTCATGGGTTTTGCGAGCCCAAGAAATTGCGGAGAAAAGAAAAGAAATATTGCCGCCAAGAGCGGTTATCTTTGATCGTAACGGCAAAAAAATAGTGTCTAATAAAACATACTATAATCTTATGGTTATAGAAGATAATATCACAAAATTAGATACGCCTGCCTTTGCTAAACTGATTGATTGGACACCGATTCAAGTAAGAAATCGATTTAAAGAAATAAAATTTGGAGAAGGAATTTACATAAATAAAACAACGGGTAAAAGAACCAGTAATTATCAAACGCAAAGAGCATACCCATTTTTGAAAGAACTAACCCTAGACGAAATCACGAAAATTGCGCTCCATTTAGATGATTTTCCTGGTTTCTATGAGGAAGTAACAAGTATGCGTAGCTATCCTTTTTCCAATGGAGCAAATATTTTGGGTTATCTAAACGAAACAACTAGAGAAGAAATAGAGGAAGATCGCTTCTACAAACCCGGCAACAATATCGGCCGATCGGGTATTGAGCGTTATTACGAAAAGGAACTTCGAGGAAGAAAAGGAATAAAATACATCGTTACCTCAGCTATGAATAACGCCATAGAACCCTATGCAAATGGAAAATACGACACGATTGCAAAACAAGGCCCTGGATTAAAACTCGGGATGGACATCGCGTTACAAGCATACGGAGAATTATTAATGCAAAACAAAAAAGGATGTATTGTGGCTATTGAGCCTAAAAGCGGAGAAATACTAACCATGGTCTCGGCTCCATCCTTTGACCCTAATTTACTAGTAGGAAGAAGGAATATTACATTAAACTATCCAAAATTAGCCGCGGACTTAAATAAACCTCTTTTTCCAAGACCACTCCAAGCCGAATATCCTCCAGGGTCTATTTTTAAGCTCGTTCAATCGCTCATTGCCCTGCAAGAGGGAGTTATAAACAATAGCACTGGGTTTCCTTGTAATAAAGAGGTTGTTGGATGTCACAATCATCCGAATGCCGCTGGTGTTGCACAAGCCGTTCAATACTCATGCAATCCCTATTTCTATGCTGTTGTGAAGAAAATAATTCAACAAAAGAAAAAGCGTAATAATTTTGCTGATGCTGAAATTGGTCTAAATTTATGGCATCAATACATGAGCAGTTTTGGCTTAGGAGAAAAATTAGCTACTGATGTAACTGGCCAACGCAGTGGCCTTATCCCAAACTCCAAATACTATGATCGCTTATATGGCCACAATCAATGGGCTTTTTCTACCATCCGATCAATTGCAATCGGTCAAGGTGAAATTAAACTCACGCCACTTCAAATGGCAAACATTGCCGTAATAATCGCCAATAATGGTTGGTACATTACGCCTCATTTTGTAAAATCCATTGGAAAAAAAGGACCACTAGCAATTTATTTAAAGAAAAATGCCACGATGGTTAATGCAAAACACTTTTCTAGCGTAATTGAAGGTATGAGACGAGTGGTTAATGAACCAGGAGGAACCGGGGGTGCTGCGAGATTAAACGACATATTAGTTTGTGGAAAAACTGGAACTGTTCAAAATTCCCAAGGGCAAGATCATTCGGTCTTTATTGCATTTGCCCCCCTTGAAAACCCTAAAATTGCTGTTGCTGTATTTGTCGAAAATGCAGGTGCAGGTGGTACTTGGGCAGCGCCTATTGCGAGTTTAATAATTGAAAAATATTTAAAGTCGACCATCACAGATAAAGACAAAGAAACGCGCGTTATTGAGGGTGTTTTGGCTAAAACTAAGCAGCCATGAGAAAAAGCGGCGAACTCTTTTCAAAAATAGATTGGCCATTATTTATATCGTTTTTATTGTTGATTATTTTAGGAATGGCAACTATTTATTCGGTTGCATACAATGAGGAAGAACCGAATCTTTTTGCCTTTAGCGAAAAATATGGAAAACAGTTGTTGTGGCTTGGCATCTCCGCTTTTGCAGGAATTCTTATTTTTCTGATTGACTCCACTATTTATAGAAAGGTAGCAGAACTGGTATATATAGTTGTGATTATAATGCTTGTGGTTGTTCTTTTTATGTCCCCAATAAACGGCGCTAGAGCTTGGATAGGCATTGGTTCATTAGGAATACAGCCAGCAGAATTTGCCAAAATAAGTACAGCACTACTGTTGTCAAAATACATCAGTGGACTTGCTGTTAAATTTCAAACAACAAAATCAGTTTTGTTGGCATGCCTTATTTTTTTAGTTCCTTCGATTTTAGTGGCTTTGCAACCTGATGCAGGAACGCTTATTGTCTTTAGCTCATTTCTTTTTGTTATGTATAGGGAAGGCCTTACGTTTGACCCCATTATATTAAGGCTTGTTAATAGTATCCCGGGGTTCAAATTCAAAGCTACGTGGTTTGGTAGTCATTTTATTCCCGTGCTTTTTGGATTCTTATTGCTCTGTACCCTTACTTTAGCATTCAGTAACCATAACTTTCAAGTTTGGTTTTTACCTAATCAGCCTATTCGCGGGGTAAATGGTATACTACTAATTCTTTTCGTCTTAACGCTTGTAATGCTTATTCTCGCTTGGTTTTTTAGTATTAAAAGAGATCGTTTTAAAGTGCTTTTAGTTATTTCTCTTGTGTTTATTATAACTTCCGGCATCGCGCTTTCTGTAGACGCCGCATTTTCTGGCCTTGCTCGCCATCAAAAAGATCGTATTGAACTGGTTCTTGGACTAAAAGAAGATCCTGATGGAAAAGATTATAATAGAAACAGGGCTATGGCAGCCGTTGGTTCTGGAGGGGCATTTGGTAAAGGATATAAAGAGGCTTCGCTTTCAAGCTTGAAAACCAACCATGTGCCAGAAAGTGAAACAGATTTTATTTTTTGCCCATTTGCGGAGGAATGGGGATTTGTTGGCAGCTTTACGCTTGTATTTATTTATTTATTTATGATAATTAGAATAATTTTAATTGCAGAAAGACAACGCGTTAGTTTTAACCGAATTTATGCTTATTGTGTTGCTATGATATTATTATACCACTTTTCCATTAATATAGGAATGAACATCGGTTTTGCCCCTGTAATTGGGATTCCCCTTCCTTTTTTTAGCTATGGTGGGTCTTCTATTTTATCGTTTAGTATTATGATTATTATTTTACTTAAACTTGATAGTCAACGAAAAGATGAGTTTAATTGATTTTTCAGTAATTTTAATGAATGAAAAAAAATAATGAACAGCTAGGGGATAAAAACAAAAGAGTTTTTACCTTTTTGTTTTGGGGAGCGGCAATGTTTCCTTTTCTATTTATTTCATCACTCTTGATTTTTCAGTCTGAAGACGATCTTCCACCTGTATCCATGCTCGACAATCCCCCTGAGTTACAAGCATCTCTTATATTAGGTCAGGAAGGTGATACGCTCGGGCGATACTGGCAAATTAATAGAACAAGTGCAAATTATAAGGATATCTCCCCCTACGTATTTGATGCTTTAATTTCAACAGAAGATGAGCGCTTCATGAAACACTCTGGGGTGGATTTTAGATCGATTGCACGTTCTCTTTCTTCGCTGGGTAGAGCTGGTGGCGCCTCTACTATTCCTCAACAATTAGCCAAGTTGCTATTTACGCTGCAGCAAAGACAACGCGACGAAATAGCACGAGCAAATGGAGAAACGCGTGTGCGGATTTTCGGCGGATTTGCAGGAAAAATTAGCAGATTAGGAGAAAAAGCGAGAGAAAATATAATTGCAACAAGGCTTGAATCAATTTATACCAAAGAGGAAATTATTACCATGTACCTTAATCAATTTGATTTTCTATACAATGCAGTTGGAATTGAAAACGCTGCGAAGGTTTACTTTAATAAAAACACTAAAAACCTATCTAAAATTGAAGCGGCAATGCTCGTGGGAATGTGTAAAAACCCAAGCCTTTTTAATCCTTACAAATATAAAACCACGAACTATAGAAAAAAAATTGCTGCTAAGTTAGGAGTGGGATTGGGTGAGGTAAGTAGTGTGCAAATAGCAGAAGGAAGGGCCAAAGACTCATCAAGAGCAGTGTCTAGAAGAAATCAAGTATTGTTTCAGTGGTTAAAAAATAGCGAAAATAACAATGATGCATTAAAAAACACACTGAGTAAGAGTGAGTTTGACTCTTTAAGCAAACTACCCCTTATTACTAATTATCAAGTAGTGGACCACAAAAACGGCGTTGGTGCTTACTTTAAAGAATCCTTGCGAAAAGAAATCACGAATTTATTGCTAGAAAAAAAAGACGGCGTACTTAAAATTGCAAGAGAAGATGGAAGGCCTTACGATATTTACAGCGATGGCTTAAAAATATACACCACCATTAATTCTCATCTACAAAAATATGCTGAAAATGCCGTGGAAGAACACATAAAAAAAACGTTGCAACCGGCATTTAATCAAAACAACAGAGGATTAAAAAATTTTCCCTTCTCTAACGACATAAATCAAGCAGTGGTAAACCAAATTATGAGCAATGCGAGAAAATCAACCGATCGTTATAAAAATTTGGTAGAAGCGGGATATAGCGCCGAGGAAATCACTAAGGTATTTAACAAAAAAGTGGCCATGAGTGTTTTTTCTTGGAAAGGAACGCGAGATACCCTTATGTCCCCCAACGACTCAATAAGATATTACAAGGCTTTTTTACACGCTGGCTTGGTTTCCATTGAGCCAGGAACTGGGTTTGTTCGAGCATGGGTTGGTGGAATTAATTTTTCGCATTTTGCTTATGACCATGTTCGTCTTGGTAAAAGACAAGTGGGTTCTACAATTAAACCTTTCGTATATGCCGCAGCGCTTTCTCAAGGTGTTGTGAATCCGTGTTCCTCTTTCGGATCATCTGAATACTGCTTAAACCTCGTAGATAATAACAATAGGGTTGTGGGGAAATATTGCCCAAGCGGCACTCCTGCTGCCACCATGCGCGACGGCCTTGCTTTATCGTCAAATCCAACAACAGTAGCCGTGATGGCTAGAATGGGCGAATTTAATCCTGTTGCTAAAAAAGGTGGCCCCTTTCAAGTTGAAAAATTATTGAAAAGTGTTGGAATAAAACTTCGCCCTGATGATGTTGTGCCCTCAATGTGTTTAGGAAGTATGGACCTGTCGCTCTACGAACTTGTGGCTGCGCAATGCATTTTTCCAAATAATGGCGTTTATATTAGACCCACCATAATTGCGCGAATAGAAGACCGCAACGGAAAAGTAATCTATGAGGCAACAGAAGAAAAAAATCAAGCACTTAATTCCACCGTATCGTATGAAATACTAAAAATGATGAAGGGTGTGATAGAAAGAGGAACGGGAGCGAGTCTGAGAAGCGGAAGATATGGGACAATTGCACCTACAGCCGGCAAAACAGGGACAACACAAAATAATTCTGACGGTTGGTTTATTGGCATAACACCAGATTTAGTTACCGGTATTTGGGTAGGTGCTGAAGACCGCTCAGTAAGATTCAAATCAATGAACTACGGTCAAGGAGCTCGAATGGCTTTGCCTATTTACGGCCTCTATATGAAACAAGTGTACAAGGATAGCCATGTTGGTTTATCTACGTTAGATTTTGCTGAACCTCCAGACTATGATAGTAGAAAATTTGAATGCGTTGACTCGCCTATAGAAACGTTAATTATCGAAGAGGACAAACCATTTGAAAATAATTTCTAAAAATGAATAAAGTAGTCTCTGACGCAAATATAGCGCTTGACGGAATAGAAGACGGAATGACCCTTATGCTGGGTGGCTTTGGCTTATGTGGGATTCCTGAAAATTCAATCCTAGAACTTGTTAAAAAAGGTAAGAAGAACCTCACCTGCATTTCAAATAATGCAGGCGTAGATGGTTTTGGACTAGGTTTATTGCTAGAATCAAAACAAATCAAAAAAATGATCAGCTCTTATGTGGGTGAAAACGATGAATTCGAAAGACAAATGCTTTCTGGCGAATTAGAGGTTGATCTTATTCCACAAGGCAGTTTAGCTGAAAGATGCAGAGCGGGAGGGGCGGGTATTCCCGCTTTTTATACGCCCGCAGGATTTGGAACAGAAATAGCCGAAGGAAAAGAAGTCCGTGTCTATAATGGGAAACCACACATACTTGAAGAGGCGCTAACAGCAGATTTTGCTATCGTAAAGGCTTGGAAAGGAGATACTGCTGGGAACTTAATCTATAAGGCTTCCGCAAGAAATTTTAACCCTTTGATGGCGATGGCTGGAAAAATAACTGTTGCAGAAGTAGAGGAGTTAGTGCCCGCGGGTTCACTTGACCCAAATGAAATTCATACTCCGGGTATATTCGTTCAGCGCATTTTTCAAGGAAAGGCATTCGAAAAAAGAATTGAGCAGAGAACAACGAGAAAGAAGGAATGAGGGAATGAAGGAATGAGGAATGAAGAATTCGTTTAGAATTTTTTAAAACTTGAGAAATGAAAAAACATAACTTTAGAGAAATTAAAATTTGGCAAGAATCATTGGTT
>Ga0247834_1000273_pt1 | contig 101176 bp, 87 predicted proteins | sample LaCruzMarch2015__8_FD_187118 | JGI IMG/M metagenome (GOLD analysis project Ga0247834, IMG submission 187118) | Freshwater microbial communities from meromictic Lake La Cruz, Castile-La Mancha, Spain - LaCruzMarch2015_12m | ecosystem: Environmental > Aquatic > Freshwater > Lake | place: Spain...
CCTTGATGTTGGCGTCAAATCGCTCAAGCGGACCGCACTGCGCCAAATCCAAGGCCTTGCCTTGCGCAACGCCAACGCGGTCAGGAATGTCCACGAGCACGATGTCGCCGAGCTCCTTGGCTGCAGCGCAGTGGGCGCAAGTTGCTCCAACGTTTCCAGCTCCGATGATTGAGATCTTGGCGCGTCGCATTGCAGTGACTCCGTTTGTTCGTTGAATTGGTGGACGCATACACACGTCCAGTCCGATGGACTCGAGCCGAAGTGGTTCGGCCGCGAGGGGCATCCATGATAGACCGTTCGTGAACCGTTGCAGCGTGTTCACATGTGTGCAATCGGTACAACCTAGAAATGCAGCGCGGCGCCCGTTTCGGGGCGCCGCGCGTGCTCTCGGAGTGGGCCAGAAAGGACTCGAACCTTCGACCTCGCCCTTATCAGGGGCGTGCTCTAGCCAGCTGAGCTACTAGCCCGAGGGATTGCGGAGTATAGCGGAGGGTGACAGCCTGTATATGCCGATGGTTCGCTCGAACTGCGCTGCGTGTGTTACGGGTCGCCGGTCAGGCGATCGAGCATGCGGTCGAGGTATCGCAAACGGACGAGCGCCGCGGCTGCGTCCTGCAAAGCAGTGCGCAGGTCGCTACTCATGACAGCGGGCGTCCCGTGAATATCCGGAGTTGCCAGCATTGCGCTCTGCGATGACGAATGCTCAGAAAGTCCGCGCTCGGCGAGGGGCATCGCAATACGGAATGCCCCAGCAAGTGTGGCGAGTTCCTCGGCCCGTCGCTGCCGAATGCGCACCGTCAACTCGGCGCGGCTGGCGCCGTCACCATGACTACAGGCATCCTCGATGGCATCGCGCCATTCCATTGTTTCCATGAGGTATTCCGGCGCAAGCGGTGCCGACAAAAAAGACCGCGCGCCGAGGAGCTTTAGGAGCTCCTCGGCGCGCGTTAAATCGTGCGCAACCCGTTGCTTGGCAGCACCGACGGCCGCTGCTTCTTGCACCATCTGAACTCGCTGGACCTCATCGGTCGCGCGGTCAGGGTGAAGTCGCGAAACAGCACGCAAGTGAGCCGTTGTCACCTCGGCAGGCGTCAGATCAAACTGACGCGGTAAACCGAGGATGCGAAACGGATCTTCCATGGTTCAGGCATGAATGCCCGCGCCTCGGATCACCATTCGCCGTCGCGGTCGCTGCTCTTGCGGTCGCCACGCTCGCGACGTGGGCCACGGGAGTAATCCCCGCCGCCGCCGCCGCCACCGTAACCACCACCGCCGCCGCCGCCGCCACGACCGCCGCGGAATCCACCGCCGCCGCCTGGACCACGACCGCCGCCGCCGCCACCACCACCGCCGCCACCAGGACCACGCTCAGCGCGTGGCTGAGCCTCATTCACGACGAGAGCGCGGCTCTCGAAGTCCTTGCCATTCAACTCGGTGATGGCCTTATTGCCAGCGTCCTTCTCGGCCATGGTCACGAAGCCGAAGCCGCGTGAGCGACCGGTTTCACGATCAGTACCGATGAAGACGTCAAGAACTTCTCCGTAAACGGCGAAGTGCTCCCGAAGTGCTTCGGGAGTGGTGCGAAAACTCAAATTGCCGACATAGATGCGAAACATTCGTTGCTCCAACTTTCTTAAAGCGCCCGACCCAGGCGGCGCCCAATGCCTGAAAACAACGAACGGTTCAACAATCAGTCCGAGTTGCTTCGTCTGCAACGATACCACAGTCTGTCGTTAGCAACCGAAGATCTTTCGAATTTGCGTACATTCGTCGCGCCCATCGACACGATCGGTAACGAAAGAGACTTGGGTCCCATTATTATCAGGCAAAGCGCGTGGCACTCAAGCAGTGCCACGCCGATGATTCACCCAAACTCACGCCTCAGGCGCAGGTTTCTTCTTCACTGCACGCGGCCGAGCGACCGGCGCTGCCTCTGTTGGCGCACTTGCATCGGAAGCATCAGCCGGAGCTGATGGTTTGGTTGCCTTCTTCCGTGCTGCGGGTACTGCTGGACTCACTGGTGCGGGCGCCGCACTCGCAGCGGGTGGTGTCGTTGGAGCCGACGGAGCCGACGGAGCCGACGGAGCAGCGCGCGGAGTCATCGAAGTTGGTGGGCTCATCGGACGCGGTGCACTTGCGCCGAGTGGGCGCGATGTGCCGCTTGCAGTTGGTCGTGGAAGTCCACCACCACCGATGGGTCGCGATGAACTGCCAAGCGATCGGCTTTGCGTTGATGAACCACCAGGAACCGGTGGTCGCGGTGCACCGGGGCGCATCGATGGCGCGCCGCCGAGTTGTCGACTTGTTGGACCGGGCGTTGGCGTTGATTCAGACGCGCCACCCACTCCTGGAGCACTCGGCGATTGGCCACCAAGACTACGAGAGCGAAATCCAGAACTCAGTGGCGGACGCGGAGTGCCGTGATCCGCCGGCGATCCTGCACTCGGAGTAACGCCAGGTCCGCTTGCTGATGGAGTTGCCCCCTGCTCTGCACTCGGGTTTGCAGCGCCACCTGATGCGCTACTGCTACCAGTATTCATTGGCGAACTTGGTCCACCCGCCGCACCTGGAGCGCGGCGTGGATTGCGATTGAAGCGCGATGATGCGCCACCAGCAGATGCGCCAAATCCGGGGCGGCTACTCGCCATGCCGCTCGGACGCGAATCACCGGAGCGCGGAGCGCCGGGACGGAAACCACCACTCGTACCGGGTCGCTGAAATGCGCGAGGCCCGAGCGGCGATGTTCGTGGCGCCTTCTCTTCGACGGGCAAAATTCGCTTGCCCTTCTTCACCGCTTCATTGATTTGAATTTCGCGCCCGTTGATCTTCTTCCCAGTCAGCGTCTCCACGGCGAGCTGCCCCAGCTGCGGATCGCGGAAGAGCACGATCGCAAATCCGCGCGGCTCCCCTTGCTCGTCCATGACGAGAATGATTTCATCAACAGCCTCTCCGAATGGCTCGAAGTACGGCTTCAGTGCCTCAACCGTCGTACGCGGGTCGAGATTTCCGACATAGATCTTAAACATTGGCACGGGATGTATTCCTGCTCAGCGATTCGGCGTCGTGCAAACGCCATCATGTGCGCACTGCGGCGAAAGCCGCACCCCGGCTCACGATTTGCAAACGACAAACGACAACCCCAACCCACCTTCATTCAAACCAAGACCAACTCAATCACGGGACACCATCATTGAATCACAACCAGCACATAAAGGCAAGCAGTAAATGCGACAAATCTCATTGCTGTGTGTGAGTAGGCCGCAGATAAACCAAGCAGCGAAAGTGCAAGCGGGCAAATCCAAACCGCGAAACCCGTACAGCTCAGCCCATACAGCCCAACCCGTACAGCCCAACCCGTACAGCGAAGATACAACCGAAAAATAAAGAGGGCCCTACCAGTTGTGACTGGTAGGGCCCATGAAGCCGGCGGTGACCTACTTTCCCGCGGAGCAGTATCATCGGCGACAAGGGCTTAACTGCTGTGTTCGGGATGGGAACAGGTGTTTCCCCTTGTCTATATTCACCGGCAAATCCGTAGGAGGCTTTCCAGCCACCGACGGCGTGTTTGCGTGAAGAGTTGGTCGTTCAACTGAATTGTTCTACTCGCCACTTCGGATGAGTAAGAATGAGTGAACCGAAGCGATCATGATCTCTCATGATTGAGTCGGGATGCCCACCAGAGGGAATCTGGTAGACATGGCCAAGACGTCGACCGTTAGTAACGCTTAGCTAAACGGATCTCTCCGCTTACACACGCGTCCTATCAACCCGGTGGTCTACCGGGGGTCTCTCGTCTTGCGACATGGAATGTTCATCTTGAGGTGGGCTTCCCGCTTAGATGCTTTCAGCGGTTATCCCTGCCGTACGTAGCTACCCAGCTATGGACCGAGCGGTCCAACTGGCACACCAGGGGTACGTCCAATCCAATCCTCTCGTACTAAGATTGTCTCCTCTCAACATTCCTACGCCCACAGCAGATAGGGACCGACCTGGCTCACGCCGGTCTGAACCCAGCTCGCGTACCACTTTAATGGGCGAACAGCCCAACCCTTGGGACCGCCTTCAGCCCCAGGATGTGATGAGCCGACATCGAGGTGCCAAACCGCTCCGCCGCTATGGACGCTCGGGAGCGATCAGCCTGTTATCCCCGGGGTACCTTTTATCCGTTGAGCGACGACCCTTCCACACGGGATCGCCGGATCACTAGAGCCCTCTTTCGAGAGTGCTTGCCCTGTCTGGCTCGCACTAAAGCTGGCTTATGCTCTTGCACTCTTGGCGCGGTTTCCAACCGCGCTGAGCCAACCTTTGCACTCCTCCGTTACTATTTGGGAGGAGACCGCCCCAGTCAAACTGCCCGGCATGCAATGTTCCCTGCCCAGTTTCATGGGAATCAGGGTTAGACCACGAATGCGCTCAGGGTGGTATTTCACCTTAGCCTCCATCCGGACCGAAATCCGAACTTCAAAGGCTCCCACCTATGCTACGCAGAACAAATCCATGATCACTGCAAGCGTACAGTAAAGGTCCACGGGGTCTTTCCGTCTTGCTGCGGGTAGGCGGCATCTTCACCGCCACTACTATTTCACCGAGTCGGTCCTGGAGACAGTGCTCCAGTGATTACGCTATTCATGCGCGTCGGAACTTACCCGACAAGGAACTTCGCTACCTTAGGACCGTCAGAGTTACGGCCGCCGTTTACCGGCGCTTCGGTCGCTAGCTTCGCTTGCGCTGACCAGCTCCCTTGACGTTCCGGCACCGGGCAAGCGTCACACTGTATACATCCTCTTGCGAGTTAGCACAGTGCTGTGTTTTTGATAAACAGTTCCCAGAGCCTTTTCTCTGCGCCCTCTCTTACGAGTAGGGCCCCCTTATCGCGAACTTACGGGGTAAATTTGCCTAGTTCCTTCAGGACCGTTTTCTCGAGCCCCTGAGGCTATTCGCCACGCCCACCTGTGTCAGTTTTGGTACGGACTTCGTAATCGTCCGGTAGGGCTTTTCTTGAGACTTCCTCACCCAACATCGGCCAAATGGCCTGGACGCTTCACTGTCCCGTTGAGATATGGAAATCCGTCACCTACCATCAACCTATACGAAGGTGCAGGAATATTAACCTGCTGTCCATCGACTACGCCTTTCGGCCTTGCCTTAGGATCCGACTAACCCCGGGCGGAATTACCTTCCCCGGGAAACCTTGGGCATACGGGGATGCAGATTCTCACTGCATTAATCGTTACTCAATCTGGCATATTCACTTGCTGCCGCTCCATCCACCCTTACGGGAAAACTTCAACGCTGACAGCAACGCTCTCCTACCGACTCATACGAGTCCCACGGCTTCGGTGTAATGCTTATCCCCGATAATTATTGGCGCCAGAATCCTCGACCAGTAAGCTGTTACGCACTTTTTAAATGGTGGCTGCTTCTAAGCCAACATCCTGGCTGTCACTGCATTCTGACTACCTTTTCAACTGAGCATTACTTAGGGACCTTAGCCGATGGTCCGGGTTGTTTCCCTTTCGACCACGAAGATTATCCCTCGTAGTCTTACTCCCAGCGCTACATACACGGTATTCGGAGTTTGATTGGGGCGGGTAGCCGGGTAGGCCCCCAGACCCCATTCAGTAGCTCTACCCCCGTGTATTGATAAGCTGAGGCTAGTCCAAAAACTATTTCGGAGAGAACGAGATATCTCCGGTTATGATTGCACTTTAAGCCCTCCCCACAGGTCATGCCAGAACTTTTCAACGTTCACGGCTTCGGTCCTCCAAGAGGTTTTACCCTCCCTTCAACCTGCCCATGGGTAGATCAACCGGTTTCGCGCCTACCGCCTGCAACTTGACGCCCTTTTAAGACTCGCTTTCGCTTCGGGTGCACCGGGATTCGGTTTACCCTTGCCGCAGACAGTAACTCGCCAGATCATTATGCAAAAGGCACGCCACAACCCTTGCGGGCCGTGACCGCTGTGTAAGCACATGATTTCAGGTGCTATTTCACTCCCCTTGTCGGGGTGCTTTTCACCGTTCAGTCGCCTTACTGGTTCACTATCGGTCATTGAGTAGTACTCAGGCTTGGAGGGTGGTCCCCCCATGTTCAAGCCAGGTTTCTCGAGCCTGACTCTACTTGAAGCCATTCACAGTTCCCGCCGTACAGGACTATCACCTTCTTTGGTCGGCCTTTCCAGGCCGTTCATACGGGTCGCTGTTTAGATCCGCGTTCGCTCGGCGCTACTTGCGGAGTCGCTGTTGCTTTCCTTTCCTACAGCTACTGAGATGTTTCAGTTCGCTGCGTTCGCTCTACTGGCCCTATACATTCAGGCCAGAGTTACCTTTCGGTAGGGTTGCCCCATTCGGAAATCCGAGGATCACAGCCTAGTTACCGGCTCCTCTCGGCTTATCGCAGGTTCTCGCGTCCTTCATCGCCTCTCAATGCCAAGGCATCCATCATGTGCCCTTTCAGTCTTGGCCATGCCTACCTGACCCCCGCTGGGGGCCGGTGCATGCCATGTCGGACTTTGCGGATCCGACATTCGATCACGTGTCAAACAACACACACGTGAACGACGACTCAATACTCGAGATCATTCTCGATTCAATTCAAATCAATTCAATTCAATTGTTGCACTGCCAGTCGCAGCTCTTTGCAAACCAAGGTCTGCAAATGCGTACGTGTCTGGGGTGCACGACCAACACTTCACTTGTCAAAGAACTCAAACCACTCTCGTGGCTGGAGGATCGGCAATGGTACAGAGATCTGCAAGTACGTCAAGGGGGTTGATGGGATCTTCAGCAGGAATTTTTGAAGATTTGATTATGGGAAATCGCCCTGTTATGAACCACCAAAAATGCGATTGGGCGCGCAGGTCACTGCGCGCCCAATCTCAAAATATGGCTTGTTTCTAGGGGTATTTGCGGCTATTTGCCGGTGCCGGGTTTGTTGCTACCACCTGCCCCACCGCTTCCAGGACCCTTGGGCTTATCGCCTCCGGGGCCACTGTTGGCTGGCGCGTCCTTGGTGTCGCCCCCCGCCGGAGCTGCCGCGTCGGCCTGCGCGCGCAATTTCAAACGATCAGGATCCTCATAGTCGGTGTACGGAACGCGAATCTCCGTGCCGGTACCAGTGATCGACCCCACAACAACGATGCCAGGACGGCGATCCTTGCCTGCAGTACTTGGTCCGCGTGATGTGTCGAGATCTTCAACAACATCGACGACGAAATACTGCGTGGTGAAATCAACTGGCTGCGCACCCTTGTTGTCAATGCGACCGATTCGCTCGCCTGGCTGCACGCTGGTTTCAGACTTACGCCATTGGCCACCAAGCAACTTGTAAACCTCTACTTGCGCAGAGCCAAGTGCCAGCGATCCATCAGCAACGAGTGCGCGCGTTACAAAGAAGCGCACGTCAGGCGAGACAGTGATGGATGTTGACCACTCGCTTGCGGCAGAGTCAATAGTGAACTGCGATGCAAGGCCTTTGTCTGCTTGCTTCTGCACGAGCTGATTGCCCTTGCCGAAGAATGGGTTGTAAACGCGAGCAACGCAGCGATATTGATAGGTGCGACCAGGCATGACCTCCAAGTCATGACCCCACACTAGGAGTTCATCAAGTGATCCCAATGTGGGCGCCTTCACCGCCGGACCGCCTGCACCAGCGCCGGGTGCTGCTCCGAGGGACTTCTCGAGAGCTGCGATCTCCGCTTCAACGCGGTTCAGAACCGCGGACTTGGTCTTGCGCTCGGCGAGCTTTCGCTTGGCATCCTTCTGATCATCCGCGGCAGTGGAGTTGTTCTTGCCGCTCATGCTGCCACCCGGTCCGCCACCACCAGGTCCGCTACCGCCCTTGCCGCCGCCCTTGCTGCCGGCCTTCTCTGCTTCCTTTTGGTCACGCTCATCCTTCTTGCGCGCCTCTTCCTTCTTACGCTCGGCTTCCTCATCGAAGACGCCACCGAGTTTTTCTAGTTCTCCACGAAGCGTCAGGGCGCGACGCTGCTTGTCTTGCAACTGGGTCTGCAACTGCAGGTTGCGGCGGGTTGCACCAGCATCCGCACCACTTGCAGATGCTGCACCATCCCCTGCGTCAGCAAGCAGCATGGGCGAAACGAACGCACCGTTCACTGTGTCGTAGAACGTTGGTTGAAGAATTTCTTTCTGATTGTCATCAGATCCGAGCAGCGCAAATACTTCGTCACGAACGTCGGCCGCTGCGTTCTCAATGCGTCCACGGAAGGTAATTTCATCCGCACGATTGGCAAACACCGGGACGACCACTGGAGTGCCCCACGAACCATCAGCCGCACGCTCGCGGCGCTCGAAGGCAATGTCGACCACGTATGGGGTCTCTTGGTACCAAACGCCTGGAATTGCCATCAATGGTGGGGTTGCGTCCTTGCGCGAATCGGCGAGCTCCGCACGGAGTCGCTTCAAGTCAATGCGCGCGAGCGGCGTGGTCCAGACCACATCTTTGGGACCGTCGATCTTCTGGAAGTCGGGGCGAGCGGCAAGAATCTTGGAAACTTTGGCTGCGTCCTTGGCAGAATCGGCAGTCAGTGCATCGGCGGTTTCCTGAACACCGCGCATCTGCAGTGCTGGAACCGTTGGTTCGAAGTACCAGATGTCGACTGCGGAAACTGCGTCCTTCACGAGCGCGCCGTTGAAATTCGGGGCAGTGCGAGCCAAGCTCTCCACCGGGGTGATTGGTCCTTTGATCGCGGCAGAAAAATCTGGCGCGGCAAGTTTCACCGTGTCGGTCGGAATATCGATGTCGCTCTTCTCGCTGTCGTTCAGGCGCGCGAGCAGTGCGTTGGCTTTGACCTCCAACAGCGCATCAACTTCGCCTGCTTGTACGGAGCGTGACCCGAGCTTGAACGACGGCGGGCTCAGAAACTGCCAGGCGACGATGGCTAACAGCCCGATGACCGAGACGCCGAGCACGATCTTCTCGAGATGCTGCTCGAACTTGTTGATTCCCTTGAGCTTCATGAGTATTCCGATGTGTGTTCAGGTAAGTGCGATTAGGTGGTCGGCTCAGTAGCAGGTGCGCTTGGCGCCGGATCATCAGTGGTGCGGCCGTCAGTGCCCTTGAGCGTCTGCAATTCACGGGGCATCAGCTTGGCGAGCCATGGACGAAGCCACACCGACTCGATGGTCAGGCGCAGCTCGGAGACCGGTGCTGCGCCGTAGATGTATCCCTCGTCGGCTGCTTCAAAGGCGTCCGTGGGGCGAACATCCATGCTGATGACCGTCATGAAATTCTGCCGCGCGATGGCATTCAGAACTTCCGGGATCATCGAGGTAGCGACCACCAATCGAACGGTGGCAAAGCGCACGTCGTACATGGAGTTGGATACGCGACCGGTCATGGACTTGGCAAAGTCGTACGCCACAACGGCTTTGGGATCGAGCGGCGGCAACATGGGCGCAGGAGCTGCAGCTGCAACTTCAGCGCCTTCGGCTGGTGGCGTGCTTCCTTCAGCAGGGACTTCCTCGGTTGCTGCGGGTGCCGCGACTTTTGGAAGTACGTCTTCGCGCACGTTGATGGACAGAACCCGCTTCACGGGCGCGTCAACAACGCTGCGATAGGGCTTGTTGGCTGCGTTGATGGCGTTGAGCACATCCTCAATGACCCAGAGGCGCCATTGCCACAAGAACATCTTGGTTTCCGAAGGCGGGGTACCTGCCTCGGTTGGGAGTTCTGGCATGCCAATATCAGCAATATCAGCATAAAACGATGTGTTTGCAGCGGCATCGGCGTACAACTGCAATCGCTTGTCCACCAACGAACGCTGCAGCCGACCGAGCTGTTCTTCGTTCAGCGACTTGCGATCAGCCTTGCGCTCGGCGGCGATGAACTGGTCTTGACGGCGCTGCAATTGGTCCATCAGACTCTGGTCGGTGGGAGGCTTTCCGGCGCGGGCTTCCTTGAGGTCAGTGACGGCGCGGGCCTGCACTGCATCAAAGACTTCCTCAGCGATGAGATTGACGTTCTCGCGAGTCACGGTCACGTCTTTGACGAGCTTGCCGCGACCTTGCTGGTTGTGAGCAAGTGCAGTCTTCTGAATCGCCTGAGCATCTGCGCGGAGGCGTTCCGCCAACTTGCGGTACGCCGTCACGGTGTTCTGATTGACGACACCAACCTTCTGCTCCGCTGCAACACCAGGCAGCGCAATCTCGACTGATGACTTCTCATACTTCTCAAGTGCGGCCATCTCTTGAACACGCTTGGTAGCAACTTCGTCACGAGCGGAATAGATGTCGCTGGAGATCCACCATGCGACCACCGGGGCGACCAACATGACCGAGATTGATGCCACGATCACCGGGTGTGATTTCACCCAAGTCACCACCATTTTGGGGTCAAACTTGCTTCCGGAGGACCCTTCTGACGAAGAGCCCCCGCCCCGCTTCCCGAGCGAAGAGAGCGAATCACGAACTTTCTGAATGGCATCTGAGATTGCACTCATGGCTGGCCTCCTTCTGAACCGTCAGCGGCTGGCTCGCCTTCCGCGGGAGCCGCGGCGGGCGCGAGTTCACGACCGACGGGCGGTCGCAATTCAACAGTGAACTTAATGACGACCGTTGTTGCTGCCTTGCCGACGTATGCATTCGGCGCCGAGGGCAGTGATGCATCACGGTCAATGTCAACGGGCTCGGCAGCGGATGACTTGATGGCAACGCGGCTTGCTTTGCGATCCTGCTTCGCTTCTGCCTTGGTGCCCGAGCCGGAAGATCCGCCGGGTGCGTTGGCGTCGCCGCCGGGGGCGCCTTGACCGAAGCCGGATGAACCACTCAGACCACCTGCACCACTCTTGGTGAATGTCTCGCTGGTCTTGTTCTTACCACTCATGGTGCCAGCACCATCGGTTGCAGCGCCAGAGTCGACTGCCTGAGTGTCTTCGCCACCGCCGCTACTGGCTGCAGCAGTGGCTGTGGATGCACCGGCAGCTGCGTTTAATGCCGCAAATTCAGGCACAATTCCGGTTGGTGGAATGATGATCTTGTACGGCGCGTCTTTACGATCAGCGTGCTTGTTGAGCCAATCAAGCATGCTCTTCTGAACGAATTCCTTGGCTGACTTGGTGTCGCGCGGAACGATGACACGCATGGTGACATCCACCGTGCGCCGCGGCGCTGGCGATGAGAGGAACTTGTACTTGCCGGCGAGATCAACAAGCTCCACCGTGTTCCACTGCTCGTACGGAACGGGCGGCTTGGTGAGATCAAACTCTCCAAGCAACGGCTCCTGCGTGCCGGCGGTTGCCATGGCCGCATTGACGTCCGACACGATCCATGGCCACACCTTGCGATCCTCAAGAAGGAAGATCATGTTGTTGGCGAGCGCGCCGACGTCAGCGGATGATTTGACTTCGTCGAACTCTTTCTTGTATTTTTCGGCGTCCTGCTTGGCAGTCATGACCGGGCCAGGAACGTTTGGCCGCACATCACCGCCCACTCGGAAGAACATCGCTGCGGAACCGACGCACATCAGGACCGCGGCGGCGATGAACCACTTGTTCTTGCGGCCCCAGACCTGTTCGCGAAGGCTTCCAACGGGGGACAGATTGATGGAAATCTCCGTCAATCCAAGGCCTTGAAGCGCAAGTCCCACCGCAGTGGAGAGGTTCATGGCATTGGCAGCAAAGTCGCTGGCGGCACTGCCTTCCACCTTGATCTTCTCAAACTCCTCAAGGCGCCGAATCTCTACGCCGAGTTGGTCGCTCAGGAACTTACGGAGCCCGGGAATCCGGAACGTGCTTCCGAGGCCGATGACTTGCGAGACCGGCTTGTCAGGATGCAGCGATTGGTAGTGACCCATGGAGCGCTGCACTTCTTGCAGCAAGTCATCAAAGACCGGGCGCATGGCATGCATCAACTGCTTGGCGTATTTGTGCGTGGCTGCTTCGGCCTTCAGGCGGTCTGCCTTGCCGTAGGGAACACTGAACGCAGACGCGATCGCTTCCGTGAAGTGGTGACCGCCGATTGGGAAAGTGCGAATCCAGCAACGACCATCTTCGATCACCACCAGGTCACTGGCGCGCGTTCCAATATCAAGGAATGCCATCACTGGATTGCCGGCGCTGTTCAAACCACGGTCATAGACCATGGCGTTGTAGACAGCGATCGGACCCATGGTCATGCCAGCGGGACGAATGCCAAGCTCCTTGTAGAGACTCAGCCGTTGTGCGATTTTCTCCTTAAGAATTGCGAAAATACCCACTTCATACTCAGGGGAATCTTCGCTGGCAAAGAGGTGATAGTCCCATTCAACCTCTTCGAGAGGGAATGGAATCTGCTGCTTGGCTTCAAAGAGAACGGTCTGTGGAACGGCCTTCTTTGGGATCGGCGGAAGCTTGGCAAACCGGGCGAGACCGTCGTTGCCAGGGACCCCCATCATGACTGCGACGCCCTCAATGGACTTCTGCTGCATGAACGAACCCAAGGAGATGCGGAGCATTTCCTCAATGTTCAGATCGGGCGTAGTAAGTACCTTTGGATGCGGAATGACCACGAAGTCCGCGACGCGGACTTCGGTTCCGTCGCGCTCAAGGCGAACCGCCTTGATTGCGGCGCTTCCGACCTCGATACCCCATGCTGCCTTTGCTTTTGCCATGTGACGAGTGGCTCCTGCCTGCGGTGACCTGTGATGCTCTCCACCCTGCCCGCCGGAAGTCGGCGGACACGGGTGCAAGCCCTGCGATAATACCGAGTCAGATGATCCGGCCCCGGACCGACCGGGAACCAACCGGGGGGCACCCGTCGGGAGATGATTCGGACGAGACCCCGTGCGGGTTGCTGCGTAAGATCGGGTACTCTTAAGCGTTCTCCGGCATCACCCCGCGCGATGCCACGCGCATCACCTCCGCAGGCCCCTCAAAATGGACCAGATGAACTCAAGCAACCCCATGAATAACGCCCCCGCAACTCCAGTGCATTCGCCGTCTGGATCACCAGAGCGCATTGCAGCAGATGCTGAATTGATGCAGGAAATTGCGGATGCATTGGGTGATATGCGACTTGAGGACATGGTTGATGACCGCTCCACCGCTCACCGCGGCGCGCAGGTCAATGGCGAGCGGCAGTTGCGGGTCGGCACGGTGTTCCGCGTGCACGACGGCGAGGTCTTCATTGAGTTTGACGCCAAGCGCCAAGGGGTTTGCCCGGTTGCTCAGTTTGAGGCAGAGCCCAAGGCTGGGGAAAAATACGAATTCTTCGAGGAGCGCTTTGACCCGTTTGAGGGCCTCTGGGTGGTTAGCCGCCCCGGCGCGACCCACAAGGGTGAGCTCAATAGCCTGTCCGCCGGCATGATTGTGGAAGCCCGCTGCGTTGGCATGAACAAGGGCGGCTTGGACATGGAAGTCTCGCACCACAAGGCATTTATGCCTGCTGGGCAAGTGGACATCCGCCACATTGAGGACATTTCGGTGTTCTTGGGCGAGAAGTTCCCGTGCAAGATTATTGAATTGCGCCGCGAAAAGGGCCGGATGGTCCTCAGCCGCAAGGCCGTGCTGCTTGAAGAGCGCGCCCGCATGCGTGATCAGGTGCTTGCAGAGGTGGAAGTTGGGCAGACCCGCACCGCCACGATCACCAGCATTCAGCAATACGGTGCGTTTGCCGACATCGGCGGCGTTGATGGCTTGATTCACGTTGGCGATATTTCCCACGAGCGAATCAAGGACCCTTCGGAAGTACTCAAGGCTGGTCAAGTAGTGCAGGTGAAGGTGTTGCGCATTGATCGCGACGCCAAGCCAATGAAGATCGCTTTGGGTCTCAAGCAAACGATGTCCGACCCGACATTGAACGCGCTCGGCGAGATCGAAGCTGGAGCATCGGTCACTGGTCGCGTCACCAAACTCATGGATTTCGGGGCATTTGTTGAGATCGCCCCTGGTGTCGAAGGTCTGATTCACGTCAGCGAAGTGGCACACCAACGCATCGATACGCCTGCGCAGGTTCTCTCGGTTGGTGAGGTCCTGCAAGTGAAGGTGCTGTCGGTTGATATGGATCGCAAGCGCATTTCACTGAGCCGCAAGGCACTGCTGGAACGCCCTGAAATGCCTGCAGCGCCAAGCCGTCCGGGTCGACCGGGCGACAAGCGCGAAGAACGTGCTGCACTGCCAGCGCGTGCGGACGATCCAGCCATGCGCAAGCTGCGCGCGAAGTTTGCTGGCGCCCGTGATCTCAAGGGTGGCCTGAGTTAAGCGGTAAATGTGGCGCGTTTGTGTGATGCGCTGTGATGCACTGCGTTGGGGTCGTCTATTTCACTACGCCGAAGGATCGTCGTGACGCAACGCCTTGAGGGTTCGCGTAGCGGTTGGTCGCGCAGTCACTAGATCATGCTCATGGTCGCTCCACCACTCGGGGAGGCATCGAACCACCACGATGGTGACGCCGTCCATGGACGTGCGGATGCGATTGGCACGGCCGTGCGTGGTCTCGATCGTTTCGAACGATGGTTCCTCGCAACCGACGTCAACGAGCAGTTGCGCGATCTCAGATAACTCGGCGCGCGCGTACAGACGAATGTGTATTTCTGCGCCGCCATCAAAGTGGCCGCGGGCACCCCGCCCCGCCAGCAAGGTGGTGCCGGAAAAGCCGCGCTCGAGGAGGTCCATGAGTTCGGCAGCGAGCGCCAAGATGCCCTGAACACCCTCCCGGTAGCCCGCATCGCCGAGCGACTCCTGCGCCATCCCTTGCAAGTGCTTGCGCACCTCGGACTCGGTTGGAATGGGCGCGCCGCGCGAGAAACCAAGGGTAAACGCAGCTTGTTTGATGGCGTGATGAATGTCCGGCTCTACACCCGCGGCAAGCAATGCGGCGGCGCGACGCGCAATGCGGTCACGGAGAACATTCATGCGTTGCGGCGCGCGGCTGGTGGAACTTCGGAGACATCAAGCGGCGTCTCAAACGGCCAGACGGCATCGGTTGGTTGTCCATCACATGCTTCGCGCAACAGGAGGTAGCCGCGCGTGAATGTTCCGACGACGAGCGAGATGGCGGCGCCTGCAACGGCGATGGCGATCAAGAGAACCCACGCCCAGATGAAGAGCGATCGTCCGTCGAGGGGTATGGCCCAGTGCTGCGGCGCGATGGCCAGTGCATGCATGGGTGCTGCACCGTCTGCACCGATTTCCACCATCGCGGCTGGGAACGCAGTGATCGCCCAACCAATGATGCGCAGAATGGCGAAGCCGACCGTGACAACGGTCAGCGTGGTGCCAAGGACAATCGTCCACAACATGGGGCGCGCCAGAAAGTAAATGGCTCCGCGCTGTGAAGCATCAAGCGCGCTGAGGCCGTCACACGCGATGGCTGATGGCGCGTGGAATGTGCCTAAAGCCGCAATGAGTAACGCAATGCCAGCGATGGCGCCAACGAAGAGTGGCACGATGTAGAGGGCTGCGCCGATCCATCCGCCGACGTTGGACCGAAACAGGAAACCCCATGCAATACAGGCAATTCCGACGACTGCGGCGATCGCCACGGGTGCAACCCATGACAGGAGGAAGGTGGACCATCGCTCCACGGCGTACGCAACGGCAGCGCCCGGACGGATCAGTCCGCGACCAGAAATCTGCACGGCTTCCATGCGCGCAAGAGCCCCCGCACCCACCGCAAGCACCAGCAACGCCCATGCTCCAAAGACACCGGCAAACGCGGTGGAGCGCACCGCGCATGCGACTGGAATGTCTATGACCGTTGCGCGGAATCCAGCGGCAATGGGTCGAACATCAAGGGCGAGTGCGCCGTCGATGATGGCCGCGCAGGCATCGGCTTCTGCAGCGGCGAGTGCCTGAAAGTTTCCGAGTGGCGCCAGCGAGGCGGCGCGACGAGCCGCGGCAGCAACGCGCTCAGCCTGTGGATCACTGCCCAATTCATCGGCACGAATAGCGAGTGCTGCAGCCAGTTCTGCGGCCGGAATACGAGCACCTTCAAAGTTGCAATCCGGAACATGCTGCACGGCGAGACGACGAAGCGTTCGTTGCGCATCGTCTTGCTCAGTGTCATCCCATGGTTCCGCAAGCAGCCCGGGGGGGTCGATAGAGGCGCCGACCGACGCGTCCCACGCCAAACCCGGCACCCACAGGAGAAGGGCGATCACAAATCCGACCACAAGGCGATGGGGTTGAGCTGCCGTTCCAAGCGCGCCTGCAATCCATGCCAGGCGCGAAAAGGGCACAGCGTCCGAAGCTGCAAGTTGCGCTGATCGATCCACGTGCGGAATCGTAAAGGAAATGAACCGGACCCGTTCCCGTAGCAAACGACCAGCGAGGCGCCTTGCTGCACGGGCAGACCATGGCGGAACATCTCATAACCGCGCAGCAGTGCCTGAAACGGAACGGGAACGTTGGCAGAACATTGAAATAAAGCGCAAATCACTAGGCATCGACGCTAACCCGCGCTACTGTGGTTCTGATGGATCTTCACCCCGATGCCCCAACACTTGAACGCCGACACCTTCGGCGGCGCTGTGTGCAGTGCGGCTTGGCGGCGGATTCCATTGAGCAGCCAAACCGCGATCAGTGCCCGCGATGCGGGTGCGACTTGGCGGCGCGGCCGCCGCGCAGTTACGCAGAGATGGAGGGGCTCTTTGACTTGCCTCCAAACGCGGTGGCGGTGGATGCGCAGGTCCGCGCCCGAGCGGATGCGGCATCGGCGCGTTGGCTTCTAGTGGTTGTGGCGGTTGGCCTTGCGGCCATCGCGACACTGGCAGCAACCATGCTGATGGCCGGCACGCGGATCTGAGTGTCAACCCGCGGGGTTGCTTGGGCAACGTTCACTCTTGCGATGAATCTGCCCCCAATCCGAGCCGAGGGAACCTACCCTGCGCGGATGCAATCGCACCTTGATTCAATTCTGAAGCGGATCGACTCTGATGAGCGCGGGGCCATTGAACGCCTCTGCGATTTCCTACGCATCCCCAGCATCTCGACCGATCCAGCGCACACCGCTGATGTGGCGCACGCGGCGGAATGGTTGGTGCGCGACCTGCGCAGCATGGGATTCAATGCTGCAAGCGTGCCGACCATCGGCCACCCGATGGTGCTTGCCACGCATCCAGGGACGGGCGGAAGCGGCGCACCGCGCGTCCTCTTCTACGGTCATTACGACGTGCAACCAGCGGACCCCATTGAACTGTGGGACAGCCCGCCATTTGATCCGCAGTTGCTTGATGGCCCACACGGCAAGCGCATCGTTGCGCGCGGCGCCGTGGATGACAAGGGGCAAGTGATGATGTTCCTTGAAGCGCTCCGCGCGTGGCACGAAATTGCGGGCGGTCCGCCCTGCCCCGTCACGTTGATGATTGAGGGCGAAGAAGAATCCGGCAGCGTCAGCTTGGAACCATTCATGAACGCGCACCGCAAGGAATTGCAGTGCGACGTCGCAGTGGTGAGCGACACTGGTATGTGGGACATCAATACTCCTGCCATTACCACCAGCCTGCGCGGACTGTGCTACCTAGAGGCAACACTCACCGGCCCTTCGCATGATTTACATAGCGGGATGTACGGCGGAAGCCTGCGCAATCCGATCAATGCATTGGCTGCGATGATTACTTCGATGCACGATTCATCCGGTCGCGTGGCGGTCAAGGGTTTCTACGACGGAGTGCTTGAACCAACTGCGGAAGTGCTGGCCAGCTGGCAGAAACTTGGGTTTGATGAAGCAGAATTCCTAGGCGAAGCGGGCGTTCGCGTTGGTTGGGGCGAAGTGGGTCGATCATGTTTGGAGCGAACATGGAGTCGACCAACGTTCGATTGCAACGGCATCTTTGGCGGATACACGGGCATAGGGGCCAAGACAGTGATTCCATCAAAGGCCACGGTGAAATTCAGTTGCCGACTGGTGGCTGGGCAAGACCCGGAGCGAATCAAGTCGCTGGTGGAAGCACATCTGCAAGCGCAGGTACCACCCGGATATACGTTGGAGATTCATTCCCACGGAGTGAACCCCGCCATTCATGTGCGCACCGATTCGCCGTTTGTTGCGTGTGCTTCGCGCGCCTTGAAGCGCGTGTTTGGACGCGATGCGGCCTTGATCGGCAGCGGCGGTTCCATTCCGGCGGTGGGCAGCATTCAGCGCATTCTTGGTGTTGACAGTCTGCTGGTTGGATTTGGTCTTGATGATGACCGCGTGCATAGCCCCAATGAGAAGTTTGAGGTGACGTGCCTGATGAATGGCGCGCGCAGCCACGCGGCGATGTTGGCGGAATTTGGAGCGATGACTACTTGAACGACCGCGCACCCTGGTACCCACGTGCTTGGATGCAGCGCGTCGCGTTGTTGATGGCGACGTGTGGCCTGCTGTGCGCCGCGGCGCGTGGCGCGGATGTCGATATTGCACTGGTGCGTATGGGTGTTGGCAATCATGTGCGCCCGGGGGATCCAACCGCCATCCTGGTGCGCGTCACCAGTGGAATGCAAGCACCCGTGCAGGCCCGCGTGGAATGGGTGGTGGTGAACGCGGACGGCGACATGGCGCGGTACGCCCGCGATGTAGCGCTTGCGCCCGGAGCACCGGTGGAACGGTGGCTGTACGGAGTGACGCCCATCGTTAGTTCCGCGGCACAGACGGCCGTGGACAAGGTCACCATCGTGCGCGTGTTAGAGATGCAAGATGGGCGCGTGCAACGGGTCTTAGGTGAGAAGCGCATCGATGGAAGTACTGGCGAGGAACCAGCTGTTCCGGTGGAGACCACTGAGAGCCTGATTGGCGTGATCGGTGATGGCCGCGCTGGATTGGCCGCGCTGGCAACGCCAACGCCCAATCTTGGATTTATTGCCTCGATGAATGAGCTGACCAAGATCGCGCGGGGCATTTCCGCAGGTGACCTCCCCGACCGTTGGGAGGGTCTCGCAAGTTACGAATCGATCATTTGGACCAACGCCCCACTGCAGAGTGTGGGTATTGATCAAGCGCGCGCGCTTCTTGACTGGACGCGGCGCGGCGGCAACTTTGTGATCGTCCTGCCCGAGGCCGGCGATCCGTGGGGATTGGGCGGCCAACGCAATCGAACCCCGTTTGCGGAGGCGCTCCCAGAACGCGCCGAACGTCGCGACGCGGTGCCCGTAGCGGAGTTACTTCCAGTAATGACGCGCAGCGGTGCACTGCGAAATGCAGAAGCCCGCACCAGCATCTGGACATTTGCGAACGATCCGGGCAACGGATTTTCGCCACTCCTTCTTGCACCCGCACCCGTTGACGCGAACACCGGAAACGTGGCGACCGATGCAACGATCGCCGGGCGCGCCTTGGCAGTGCGAAGGCCATTTGGATTTGGATTTGTCACCGTCATCGGAGTGGATGTTGACGGACTTGATCGCCGCGCACTGACCGCCGACGGAATTCCGCAAGCAGATCAATTTTGGAACCGCATCTTGGGAAGGCGCGCTGATGCACCGGGACCAACCGAGTGGGCCGCACTCGCTGAGGCCAAGCGACTTGAAGCGCGCGGCGGCTTAGTCATTCCGGCGGATGGCGGATCACTGGTCAACCAGTTCATCGGGCTGCGCAGCCAAGCTGCGATCGGCATCCTTGGACTACTGGGAGCCTTCGCGATCTACTGGATGATTGCTGGTCCACTTTCGCACTGGGTGCTGCGTGGCGCAAAGCGGCCGCAATATGCGTGGCTGGCATTCGTCATTGTTGCCGGGGTTGCAACCGTGATCGCTTGGGCGGTCACCGGAAGCTTTGAATTGAAGTCCGGGCGCGTGCAGCATCTGACGTTCGTTGATCGCATCGAACGCCCGGGTGCGCCCAGCGAAGAGCGTGCCCAGATGCGTGCGCAGTCGTGGTTTAGCGCTGAATTGCCGGGCTACGGAACGGCGAAGGTGGCCGTGCAGCAGGGCGACGGTGGCGCGGGCAGCGACCTGCTCACCAGTTGGTTCCCGCCGCCCGCTGGAAATCCAAGCGGATTTCCAGATACTGAAACGTATGAAGTTCCCGCCGCTTCGCCAGCTGCATACACGCTGCCATCGCGCGCAACATCCACGGTGTTGCATTCTTCGTGGATGGGAATTGCGCTTCCAGCGTGGCATGGCACACCACGCGAAGTGAGTCAACGACAACTGCGGCAAGACATCAGTTGGGGCGCGCAGCCGCGCATCGTCCTGAGTGGTGCATTGATGCACTCGCTGCCCGCACCGCTTGAGAATGTGATGATCATCCACGTGACTCCATTTCACGGCGCCGCGCGATCGATGATTGGGAACACACCTCCCCTCATCACACCGAGTGATGGCATGCCGTCCTACGCACGTGTGGCGCGACTTGCACAGTGGGACCCGGAAGTGCCTCTTGATATTGGACTCTCACTGTATGGACAAGAGTCTTCACCCGAAGGCGCCAAGCGAAGTGTGACACCGGGTCTTGCACGTGACACCGGAGTGACCAGCGCAGCCACAACATTCAAGGCGCTCTGGTATGAGCCAGTGCTCGCCAGCACGGTTGCCGCCTATGACCCTGCATCGGCGCTCACCAAGGATCAACGGCTGGACATGTTGCAGCTGTACGCCATGCTGCAGCCGCCGAGTTACCTGATAGACCCGAAGCTGCCGGCCGTTGGTTGGCGCGGTGATGCGGTCCGTGTCGAGCGTGACTTTGCGCGCGGTGTGGACATGTCGCGCTGGTGTTCGACGCCGTGCCTGATTGTCATTGGCAAGATCACCGACAGCGGTAGCGGTCAACGGATTGACCTGCCATTTCCGTTCACTATTGATGGCGACGAGCCCCGCGCCGATGGCGTGACGTACGTCCGCGTGGTGTTCCCACTGCCAGCGGTTCCGGGCGCAATGATTGCCCCGGCTGCTGCCACACGGGCAAGTGCCAGCAAATGATCGACCGGGTATCGCCCCAGTTCGCACACTCTCTTAGAATGACCGCACCATGCCGATGATCGAGACGATCAACCTCACCAAGAAGTACGGTGACCTGATCGCACTGAACAACCTCAACCTGCAGATCGATGAAGGCGCGTGCTGCGGGTTCATCGGCCCCAACGGCGCCGGCAAGACCACCACCATCAAGATTCTGGCGACGCTTCTGAAGCCAACGTGGGGCGAAGCGCGGATTGATGGAAAGACCGTCGGCTACCAGAACCCACTGATTCGCCCGGTTATCGGATTTGTACCGGACTTCATGGGCGCGTACGACGACATGTTGGTCAACGAGTACCTGCAGTTCTTTGCAGCGTGCTACGGGATTCACGGTGACAAGAGAGAGCGCGCCATTCGCGATGTGCTTGATCTCACCGATCTCAACTACAAGGCCGACGCAGAGGTGAACGGTCTCAGCCGCGGCATGCAACAGCGCCTCAGCGTTGCACGTGTCCTGCTGCACGATCCGAAGGTGCTCTTGATGGACGAGCCCGCCTCGGGTCTCGATCCACGCGCGCGCATTGAGATGCGTGAACTGCTCAAGGAACTGCGGCGCATGGGGAAGACCATCATCATCTCCAGCCACATCCTCCATGAACTTGCAGACATCTGCAACATGGTGGCGATCATTGAGCGCGGCGAACTCATTTACGCCGGAGCAGTGCGCGACATCATGCAGAAAGTTGGCAGTGGCACCGTGGTGCAGATTGCCGTGGAAGATCGGCACGCAGAGGCGGCCGCACTCCTCGGCGCGGTCAAGGGCGTTACTAAGGCCATCATTGTGGAGCGCGACGGTATGAAGCCGCGTATCGATGTGGTGCTTGATGCCGCGGCACCAGTGGCGGTGAGCGACCTCCCGGCGCGCTTAATTACTGCAGGATTTCGACTCATCTCCATGATTGAGGAGCCAATCAATCTGGAAACCGCGTTCATGCGTCTCACGAAGGGAATGGTGGCTTGATGCGCGTTGTCCTTCTTTCATCACGCGCGCGCGCGGGTACTGGCGAAGTGCTGGCGCAGGTCCGCGCGACGATCGCTCGGCACGCCACCGTGGTTGGCGAGTTTGACGTGAACGACACACTGCCGCCTGAACTGAAAGCCGATCGGGCCGTAGTCATTGGTGGCGACGGCAGCATCATGGCTGCGCTGCGCATATTCATGGCTCACGCCACGCCGGTGGTTGGCGTCAACACTGGGCGCCTGGGCTTCTTGGCGGAGTTTGACACCGCGAGCCTGGAGACACATGCCACCGCGATCTTCGGTGCAAACCCATTGATCCGACAGCGCATGGTGTTGGCGGTCACCGTACGGGCAGCTGACGGCACCACCCGATACGAAGGTATTGCGGTGAATGACTGTGTGGTGACGGCCGGTGCACCATTTCGGATGATCGAATTGGCACTGCGTCTCGATGGCGAGAACGGCCCGGAGTTCCTTGGTGATGGAATCATCATCGCCACTCCGGTGGGCAGTACCGCCTACAACGCAAGCGCTGGCGGTCCGATTGTCCATCCGGACGTCGAGGCGATCATCGTCACGCCGAACGCGGCGCATTCGCTGGCGTTCCGTCCGGTGGTGGTACCGGCTAGTTTGGCCGTTCAAGCACACGTGGTGCGGGCGAACGAAGGGACAACGCTGGTCCTGGACGGGCACATCAACGTCTCACTGCGCGTGGGCGACACGGTGGTCGCCAAGCGCCACCATGACATGGCCCGAATCGTGGCGCGACCGGACTCGAGCTACTGGGAGACGCTGGTTGACAAGATGCGCTGGGCAGAAAGCCCCAACTACCGCGCGCCCGGGTCGTGACCGCCCGGACCCCTCGCCGGGAAGTACGATTCCCGCCCCATGATCGACATTCGCCAGCTGCGTGAGAACCCGGAACGCTTTCGCCAAGGCGCCCGCGACAAGAATGCGGCGGTGGACTTTGACCGACTACTGGCGCTCGACACCGAGCGGCGCGACATCCTGCAGAAGTTGGAATCAAAGCGCGCTGAACAGAACAAGTTGAGTAAAGAGATCGGGCCGCAGATCGGCAAGCTCAAGGGTCAACTCAAGGGGATGGAAGGCGCCGCACGCACCACGGCCGAAGCGCAGCTCCTGGAGTTAGAAGCAAAGCCGACCGCGCTGAAGGGCGAAGTTGCGCTCTTAGAAGATGCACTGCGTTTGGTGGAGCCGCACTGGAATGATCTGTTGCTGCGCGTGCCGCAGCCGCCAGCTGCAGACATCCCGCGCGGCGCGGATGCAAGCGGTAACGTGGAATTGCGCACGTGGCATCCAGCAGGCTTCAATCCCGCAAAGAGTTTCACAGCGAACAAAGGATTTGCGCCCAAGACGCACCTTGAGTTAGTGCGCGACCTTGGACTTGCAGACTTTGAGCGCGGTGTGAAGATGGGCGGCACCCGTCACTATGTGCTGACTGGCATGGGTATGCGCCTGCACCAAGCAGTGCTTCGCTACGCGTTCGATCACATGGTGGAAAAGCATGGATTCACTGCGATGGGCGTGCCGGTCATCGTGCGCGAAGAGTGCATGCAGGGAACCGGCTTCTTCCCCTTCGGGCGCGAGCAGGCGTACCACGTTGAGGAATCAGCCCGCGGCGGCGGCCATGATCTGTTCCTCACTGGCACCGGCGAAGTGGGTCTGATGGGAATCCACGCCGACGAGATTCTGCCGGAGAGCGCCCTACCACTCACTTACACCACGGTGAGCACCTGCTTCCGCCGTGAAGCTGGCGCTGCCGGCAAGGACACCGCGGGCCTCTACCGAATCCACCAATTCGACAAGGTGGAGCAAGTGGTGGTATGCCGCGCAGACGAGGCAGAGAGCCGCGCGTGGCACACCAAGATGCTCGGATTCGTGGAGGAGATCCTGCAGTCACTTGACCTGCCCTACCGCTTGCTGCAGTGCTGCACGGGCGACTTGGGTATGAAGAACGAAGACATGGTGGATGTGGAATGCTGGATGCCGGGTCGCGGCGACGCTGGCTCGGACGGCTCACCAACCGGTGAATACGGCGAGACCCACAGCGCAAGCCGACTGGGTGACTACCAATGCCGCCGCCTCAACCTGCGGTACAAGGACGCGGATGGTCGCACACACCATGCCTATGCACTGAACAACACGGTCATTGCCAGTCCGCGCGTCTTGATCCCACTGCTTGAGATCCATCAGAACGCTGACGGCACGGTCACCATTCCGGAACCGCTGCGCGTGCACATGGGCGGACGGACGCGGATTGAAGCGCCGATCAAGCGGATGCCCTGACGCGAAGCAGACGACATTCCACTTACACGGGGCCAGCCGCGCACACGCCGCGACTGGCCCCTGCTTGGCTGATTGTTTATCGACGACGACGCGAACTCAGTAGCCCGACCACACCCAAGAGCGCCACCGCACCCGGTGCGGGGGTTCCGCATCCAAGGACCTTATCCGACCAACCGTCACCCGCACCACCACGGAATCGGACAGCCATGGCATTGCCATCCGCATTGGGACCAAACGCAAATTCTGCCGTGAGCGCTGCAAGCACAGCACTTGAGCCAGTGATGCTGAAGTTGAAGGTGGCCGATGATCCCGCGGCGATGCCGCCAGTAGGCGAACCGCCACCAATCCAGTTGGCGCCCAATGCACCGCCAGCAGTAAATGTGCCGAATGGCGGTGCGCTGACTGCAGACATGGCCAAGAAGTTCGCGTTACTGCAGGAAACAAACGAGATACCAGTGGTACCAGCAGCCTCGTTCAGTGCCAAGCCGGTGATATAGCCACCGTTAGCAAGCAACGTGGTGTTGTTTAGGACGATCGAGACGGATGCCGTGGATCCGCTCGAATACGAATACGTCACCACTGCAGAAAATAGTCCTTTGCTATTGACACCCTCGCTCGATCCGCACGGGATCCACGTATCGGTAGATACGACCGCGTGCGCGGACGTGGCAGCCAACGCTATTGCAGTTACCGCAACAATTCTTGAGTAGCGTTCGAACAGTTCCATGGGATTCTCCGGGAAATTGTTCCGCGCCCGATTCGGAAACGTGTGGGATTGAAGGGAGTAATACAAGGCCGGCATCCGGGCGTTGCGCGACCGAATCCCAAAGATATGAATTGCGCGCGCGGTTTCAATCCAACGAGAGCCAATCACTACCAAAGCGAGCAGATGTCACAGCAGACACGAGGAACTCTCCCGCCAACACCCTTCGCAAAAACAAACGCGCGCGCGGAGTGTTGTCCGCACGCGCAACGAAGTGAAACTGTCGCGCGAGCCCTTAGGCCTGCGTGATGCCCTCGCGTATCGCAAATCGAATGAGGGACGAGCGCGAATCAATGCCGAGCTTCTTCATGATCCGTTCTTGGTGACCATCGATCGTCTTGGGGCTGCGCGAGAGCGTTTGAGCGATCTCAATGCGCGATTGACCGGTTCCGATCAGTCGCAGCACCTCGATCTCGCGCGCGGTCAGTCGGTCGACCAATGTGCCGGGCGCCACTGACGTACGACTGGACCGCCGCGATGTGCCTGTACCGCGCGGTATCCCATTCGGCGCGCACTTCGCCAGAACTCGCGGCGTCATTACGAATGACCCCGGTTGGCTGCGAGCAACGCGCTTGATTGCATCGATGATCTCGTTCATTTCCTCCCCCTTGAAAAGGTACCCAGATGCATTGCTACGGTATGCCGCAGCGATCAGGCACTCTCGGACATGGGACGTTAGCAATGCAAACCGAACCATCGGAAAATTTGCATGTAATTGGCCGGCGATTTCAAAGACGTCAGGACCAGGCATGTCTACATCGAGCGTGATGACATCCGGCCGACACACGGCAACATTCTCAAGAAGATTTGCCGCATTCGGGAACCCGGCGACAAATTCAATATCCGGATGAAGTCCAACTTGAACCTTTATTCCTTCGAGCAGGAGCGCGTGGTCGTCCACGCACATGAGACGAATCACTGTTTCCGCTGTCCCCGTCAACTTGCCAAGTACCTTCTTACGTGCAAGAATCTTTGTAGCACTCCGCGCAATCGCCGCGTCGTTCTTCGGCTCAGGCATGATCCGTACTTCCATGAATAATCTCGCACGCACGATTGATGCCGACGAGCAAGTCTTCGAAATCCTCTGCGCGCTCGACCGCTCCAGTGGCGATGCCGCGCCAATCCTTCCGCTGCAGCCGATGCGACTTCCCGAAGATAATCACTTTGCGCCCATGGCGTTTGGCACTCCAGACAAGTGCATCATGAGGCGTCACGATGCGTGGATCGACGAGCCAGACATCCGCTTCAGCAGCGTCATCAAGCTTCACAGACTCATACCCGTTCGAAATCAGTACCGACTGTACGAATGCAGCGGCACGACCATCGGCAAGCGAAACGGCCACCTTGATACTGAATGACGGGCGGTGTTGCGTGGCAAACGGCAATTCAAGCGAAATGGTTGTTCCGGCACCTTCCGTTGATTCGACCATGACTGACCCGCGTGCCTGCTTCGCAACGCGTGAAACAAGCGCAAGACCAAGCCCGGAACCGAGACCGCGGGGCTTGGTCGTGAAGAACATGTCTAACGCGCTCGCACGTACAGCGTCCGACATGCCGATGCCATTATCTTCGACGGACAAGACGATGGAGCGCCCATCTGCCGCCGCGACAGCTGCGATCCGAACATGACCGCGCCAGTCGGCTCCGCGTGCAGCGATTGCCTCGCCGGCATTCACGAAGAGATTCAGAACTGCCTGAGTCAATGCCGACGCCGTCACTCCAACTGGAGGGAGATCACCGCGGATCGCGACCTTGACTTCGGTATGGACAGGAAGTGACTTACTGAGTAGCGCGCCGGTGCCGGCCCACCATGCGGCAAGCCGTATGCCTGCACCGGAATCCTGTGAATGTTCATCGCTGTTGACCAGGTAATGGAGTCCGTCCGCCAACTGCTGTAAATACCGAACGCCGTCCATGATCGCGGTCACATGATCCGTGTCTCCTGGTTGGCTCTTTACTACAGGCGCTACAGAAAGTGCATTGAGGTGCGCACGAATCGGAAACAACACATTGTTCATGTCGTAACCAAGTCCAGCAGCAAGAGTGCCAAGAGCCGCAAGACGGTCTGACTGCCGAAGCCGTGCAGCCGTTGCGCGGCGTTCAGTCAAGTCACGGATCACAGCAGTAAAAATCGGCTGGTGTTCGACTGCGGACACCACCAATTCCACTTCTAATTCTGCGCCATCTTTGTGCAGCGCGCGAATTTCGTGCCGTTGGATCACGAAGTTCTCAAAGCCGTCCGAACTGATGGACTTCACGAGGCGCGACATCCATTTCTCGCGGTCGCGCTCCGGCAAAATGATCCCGATGCTCTGACCGATGATGGAGATGGGTTGGTATCCGAGAATTGATGCGGTCGCGGGGTTCGCTGACCAGATTCTGCCCAGCTGATCAATGGTCAGGATGGCATCTGGCACACTGTCGAGCACGGAATGCAGACGGGCGTCGGACTGACTCGCCATGACACCAGCCATGCGCCATTCGATGAAATCCGCGGCCTGGCGAGCGAGGAGATCCAAGACGTGCTGATCGCGTTCATCGGTAGCCCCGGGGCGATTCGATAGCGTCGTAATAGATCCGATCATGTGTCCATGGCGGCTCATGAGCGGAGTCGCATGAAATCCACGGAATCCGGATTCGATGGCGGCGATCAGTAGTCGATCTGGCTGAGGGGTCTTGATAGCACGGAGATCCGGAAATGAAAGATGACCATTCTGTGGATCAAGTACCGACTTGTCACTGACGCGACACATGCGCGACACGCCACCAGTGTTTGCGATGACCCGTGCAGGAATGTCTCCGTGCGACATAACTCGAATAAATCCGGCATTGAAACTGGTGACGTCGACTGCGACACCGAGCAACTCTGCGAGAAGCGGCTCCAAGTCACCGTTGTTCACTAGTCGCGCGCTCACGTCTCGAACGCGTGACCAAACCGAAAGGTCCGATGCGATCCGAACTCGCGCGTCCGCTAGTTCGTCGGCCAAAGATGTGCGCTCTGAATCGGGCATGGCTAGCGGTGGCACGTTGGACTTACGGGTCCAAACTGGGGACTTGTGCCCCGGTTAAGATGATGAACTTTGATGGTCGCGCATCGATGTAACCCCCGCTCCCCTTCGAATTTACGCTCTTGGCGTCCCCCAAACAGGTCTTAATTTCCAAAACGAGGAAAATTGTCACTAAAGCCGGTCGGTTTATAGGGAAAAGTTCTCGAAAGTCACAGGCAGAGCAGAACGGTGGTACTTCGACGCGGATCCGCGCATCCGCCCATGCCCGGTACGAACAAACGGGCGTTGTTGCGGGGCGCATGCCCAACAAACCAGTGCTCCCCGGCATGTGCGATTCACCGACATTTACTGTGTCTTCGACAGAATCACGTACTTCTGTTCATGATGCGCCCGCACGTTGCCGATCAGTTGACTGCAACGGCGGATTCGCTATCCTCCCGTCCGCAAACGCCATTCCCCTGTAGCTCAATGGTAGAGCGGGCGGCTGTTAACCGCCAGGTTACTGGTTCGAGTCCAGTCGGGGGAGTTTAAGGGCCGCCTCGAAGCCGAGGCGGCCCTTTTCGTTGACTGCAGGCGTGGGCTGGACGGTGATGGGGAGGAGACCGTTCGACAAATCCGGACCAGTTCCTCTCGCCTCGTCGACCGAGCAAACGAACGACACCAAGTTCCGTCGACCCAGGCCGTGGCTGTGCTACGTACGGCCGCTGAATTGTGGGGAAGCGCGCCGGATCCAGATCCTTTGAGTAACGAGTCAGTAAGCGAGGTCGACCGGCTACATCGTTTGCTCCGGAGTTGCGATGCGGAGCCTGGCTCAACTGAACAGGCGGAGTTTGTCGACGCCGCCCGGAGCGTCGTCGTCTACGAGGGGAGTTCGTGGCTGACGGACGCTTACTCGTCTGGCGTGTCGTCGCCAGTGTGCCCGGAGTGCGGAGAAGATCGAACACGTAGCCACTCGGATTGACTGGTTGGAGGCCGCGATGCGGGATCCGGAACGCCCCGTCGAACTGACGACGGACGGAAACGCACTCACCATCCGCCCGATGACTGAAGGCACCAAGGGCGCACGCGTCGCGCGATCGCTCAAGCGAGTGAACGACAAGCACGGGAAGGCACTAAAGCGACTGGGGGAGTGAATGCAGCCGGAGTTTCTTGAGGTCGAAGACGTCCTCCAGATCCACATCACGCGCAACCACCCATTGCTGACTTCCTTCGAGCGCATTCGGTTCGGTGAATGCGGAGTGTGGCTGTCACTGGTGAATAGGTGTCGTTCAGGATGCACTCATCCGCGCCGTGCAGTCGCTGAAGCAAACCGCCTCGAAGTCGAGGCGGGAGCGGGTCGGACAGCGCCGGACGTGGCGCCCTGCCCCATAAACGCTCGGTCGGCCGTGAAACGGAGAACGCGATCAGGGGAGTTAAAAAGAATTTACGAAATCTGGCGGATTGGCCTGTCACAGCGGGGCTGGTCAGACGGTGATAGGGGTGATGGAACGTGTACGTTCATCCTGCGTCGTTCTGCCCCGCAATGGGTGGCAGACTCCGACGGCGGCAAGAAGTTTGACCCAGACGATAGAAAGTGCCCCTCAATGGAGACTACGGAAATGAAAGTCATTCTCAAGACAGCATTCTGGATGGTGATTTCCGGCTTTGCGACGAGTGTCGCGCAGGGTCAATCGATGCGCACCGTGTCCCCTGTACAAGTGGAAATGGGAGGTTGGCGCTACGTCTCGACACTGATCGACGGCCATGTAGAAACAATTCTCGCGCTACGGATCGGCGATCCCGTTGGCGACAATTTGACCGCTGTGTGGTATCGCTCACGCGCCGAGGGTGGCTGGGACTCCTGGAGTTGGACCACCGCATCACAGGCGAAGATCATCAGCTCCGTGAAGGCAACGCTCGGAATCGCAGTCCAAGACGATGCGCTCTGGCCCGTGCAATGTGATGTTGAGACCGCCGGCACGCCACAATCGCTCGTCTCTGGGGTGTTCGAAAGCGACCCATTCGCACCGATACTAAGTCTCGCAGACCCTTCCACTGCGGCGGTGATGCTCGCCGCTTTGGAGGATGCTGGTTGGCAAGCCGCGTCAAACGCGCCCGCGCTAGAGGTTTGTGGCGGCGCGGTGCTTGATGTCCAACTCTTGGCATCATGCGTCGACGTAAACACGAATGACGAAGACTCCGCCGCTGGCGAACTCTATGCTGTTACGATCGCCGCGAACTGCGCCCCCACTCAGGGAAGCTCAGGAACTTGCCTCAGAACGGTAACTGAAGGCGGATGGGGAGTCGCTAGATACAACGTTACCTGGACCGCAGGTGCACCCACACTTCAAGGCCCGATCGATGGACCCTGCCAGATCGTGAACCACTACACAGCGATTGGCATGGCCACGCAGTGTCAGAGGCTAACAGTCACCTGCAGTGACTGCTCCATTATCAAGAGGACGCAGTGCAAGACTTGGTGGATCCGTTGGACACACGCCCAGAATGAGACGAATCCCCGAAGCGTCACGCCTTGCGCGATCCCGCCTGGATACGCTCCTCCCGCCGCGCCGACAGCAGCGCCTGTTCCGCCCGCAAACTTTGAAGGACCTTTTGACGAAACCGACCCAGTTCCTTCCGCTTCGTCGATCTGCCCTTAGTTCCTCTCGCCGTTCGAACTCCTACTTAAGGCACTTCAGTGAATTCCGTTGGCCTCATTTCACGGAACTCGATGCGATGGGGAATAGCGGCATGCGTGGTCATACCACTGCCATGTATCTGGCTGTGGCTTCACGCCAACCCACCGGTGGTGCGGGCAGGCTGGGCGCCGCTTCCTGGTATTCGCAACACCGTATCGCTCCTAGCAGCGTGGCTCGTTCTTTCGATGGCGCTGATCATTGTGGAGAAGTTGGCGCGCAGGATGCTTGGTGGTGCAGCTTTCGCGAGCCCGTGGGACATGGCGGCGGTCGCCGCGCAACGAGCGGCCGTGGCGATCGCATGCGTGCTCGTCACGTCATGCGCCCTGCGCCTCGTTGACCGATCGAACGAGCGACACCAAGTTCCGTCCACCCATGCCGTGGCTGTGCTACGTACGGCCGCTGAATTGTGGGGAAGCGCGCAGGATCCAGATCCTTTGAGTAACGAGTCAGTAAGCGAGGTCGACCGGCTACATCGTTTGCTCCGGAGTTGCGATGCGGAGCATGGCTCAGTTGAACAGGCGGAGTTTGTCGACGCCGCCCGGAGCGTCGTCGTCTACGAGGGGAGTTCGTGGCTGACGGACGCTTACTCGATAAGCGTTGATTGCAAGCCAGGCTCGCTCGGTTGCCCCGTCTACGAGACGTTCGGCTGGCCGATGCGAGTGATCACCAGTCATCATGGAAACTTGGCCGCCCCCGACGTCTGGCCTGTCATCCGGCAGCATGGCATAGCGAGCGTGCCGAGCTGGCTGTGGGAAACCATTGCCCTTTCACGCTTGGATGTTGGTGGACTCGTGGGCTCTTCATTTATATTTGCCTTCGTGGGGTTGGTGGCATGCCACGGATTGCACGCGGCTCACACCCGGCTGAAGCGAGGCAAGTGCCGACACTGCGGGTATCCGCAACTTGGCGTGTCGTCGCCAATGTGCCCGGAGTGCGGAGAAGATCGAATCCGCACGGACCACTCGGATTGACTGGTTGGAGGCCGCGATGCGGGATCCGGAACGCCCCGTCGAACTGACGACGGACGGAAACGCACTCACCATCCGCCCGATGACTGAAGGCACCAAAGGCGCACGCGTCGCGCGATCGCTCAAGCGAGTCAACGACAAGCACGGGAAGGCACTAAAGCGACTGGGGGAGTAAATGCAGCCGGAGTTTCTTGAGGTTGAAGACGTCCTCCAGATCCACATCACGCGCAACCACCCATTGCCGACTTGCTTCGAGCGCATTCGGTTCGGTGAATGCGGAGCGTGGCTGTGATTGGTGAAATAGGTGTCGTGCAGGATGCACTTGCTGGAGAAGTTCAAGCGCGAGATGTTGGACGGTTGAACCAGCGAACCGGCGAAGGAACCCGCGTTTGTAGAGGCCGATGGAGGGAGCAAGTCGGACAGCGCCGAAAGCGGCGCCCTGCCCCACAAACGCTCATTCGGCCGTGACCCGGAGAGCGCGATCAGGGGCGTAAAAAAGAATTTTCGAAATCTGGCGGATTGGCCTGTCACAGCGGGGCGAGTCAAACGGTGATAGGGGTGATGGAACGTGTACGTCCATCCCGCGTCAGGCCGCGGGGAAAGCCCTAATAGCTAACGCTCATAACGGGTCGGCCGATGAGAGCACACTGGACGAATGCGTCGCCACTAATAGAAGGATAGAGAACGATGACCCCAACTTTACAAACAATCCCGCCCCATGCCCCGCTCCCTTATCGAACAGTTTCTAGCATCACGCGTGCGGCGCTGTGCATGGTCGCGGCGATTTGCATTAGCGGCTGCTGCTCAGAATCCGACAAGCGGGCATTGCAAGAAATGGTCGACCGCGCCATTGAGCGCAACTTCAAGGCCTGCCGGGGTTTATCTGATCAACACCTACAACATTCGTGTATCACGAACGCACAGAACTAGCAGACCGCCCTCGTGCCAGCCTATTCGGCATACTGGACGGCGTGTGCGACGGGTGACACAGAATTGATCAAGCGGGCACTGGAAGGCCTAAAAGAGCTTCTAAAGTCGTCGAATAGGACCGCGTTGAGCGCCGCTGGGGTAGTCGCGAACACGGAGATGGTGCTGGGTAGGGAAGAGAGCGTGAGCTTCTCGATACAGATGACTTCTGACGGAACTCGAATGCCACAAGATTTTATCGTGATCGATAGCACAAAATACCTGCCCGAAGCTGCTGGAAGTGCGGCGTTGGCGGTGAACGAAGCGGATGGACCACTCACCATCTCAACTGTCTCAGGCGATCTCGCTGCGAACAGCTATACGAGGTTTGCCATCGACCCAACCTCAACTATCAGTTTCAATGCGAGCGGCCTATCTCTGACTGGACAAATCAGCGGGTCAATGTCCTTCTCGATGGGGGGAACGACGTCGAGCCCAACGTGGGTTCCCACTGCCGGGAGCCTAACCGTGACCGTGGCAGGCTCGAGTTTCACGCTAACCCTGGATAAGACATGTAAGTTCAATTCTCTCGTTGTGGATCAGACCGGAAAGGGGACGCTGGGCGTGCGTTTCAATTTCGCACCGGGGAATGGCTCAACACTTCCGGCAAGGCTACCGGAAGGAGCCTGGATGGCCATCCCAGTACAGATGACTACATCGGGCACACAGCTGCTCGCAACCTCCGGTTCCAGCGCCCTGAGCGGCTGGACGCTCTTTCCCGCGCTACCAAATCCGATTGCAGACTTCGACGGTAACGGCGTGGTGAACGACGCGGACATGAGTGCGTTCCTCGCCTCGTGGACGACCGGCGATTTGTCGGCGGACGTCAATCACGACGGCATCCTCAGTTCCGCGGACTATGATACCTTGATGGCGCGCTCGAACTACTGGAGACAACCATGAATCGGGCCCGCTCACAATCAACGCCGCCCCGAACGTCCGCACTGGTTTCCTTCATCATGGGCACGGGCGCGTTGGTTCTCGCGTCGTGCTCGGCCGCGCCGGCGATCCGGCACCTTGTGCCTGACCAGGACAGCCTTTCCGAAGTCGGTAGAGCCTATGAATTTTCCGAACTGACTATGGCCTTCTATCGGCAGTACCAGCCGAGGGATCCCACTCGATGGAACGAACTCGCTCGTGGCGCTGGTGACCTATATCAGCATGCTGGTCAAATGGTCATGGCGAGAGTCAGGGCTGTTGCGGGAAGCTCAGACGACGCCGCGAATTTTTACGACCAGCTCGGGGAAAGGGTCGCCAGCTTGAGGTCTGAGCGCGAAAAGCTCACAGCCGACCTTTTGGCAGCCGTCGAAGCCGCAAGATAGAGACGGCGCACGCAGTGCCGAAGGCCCGCCTCGAAGCCGAGGCGGGCCCTTTCGTTGGCGGGCGAAGATCCCCTGCAGAGCCAAGGAATGGGTCCTTTCCTTTCGCCGTCGACTAGGAAGCGATCGTTTCCTAGCATGATGCCTTGAGAAAGGAACGCTTCCCGATGCCACGCACCACCGGCACCTACCGCAATTCCACCGTCACCGGCGAGACCGTGCGCGCGTTCGTTCCGGCCGCCCTGCCCCCCGCCGGACCGTCGCTCCGCGTCGAAGGACCCATCGACGCCGCCTGCGCACGCGCCATGGCAGCCATCGGCAAGCTCGAGGTGGCTGCGAGCCTGGTGCCGAGCACCGAGTGGTTCCTGTACGGCTTCGTCCGGAAAGAGGCGGTGCTGACCTCGCAGATCGAGGGCACCGAGGCCACCCTGCGCGACGTGCTGGAGTTCGAGGCGACCGATCACGCCACGCATGAGGACGACGTGGCGGAGGTCTGCAACTACGTCGAGGCGCTGACCTACGCACGGCGCGAGCTTGCGAAGCCGAAGGGGCTTCCGTTGAGCGCACGCCTGCTCTGCGAGGCGCACCGGCGTCTCATGAGAGATGCCGGCACCCGTCGCGGCGGCAACAAGAAGCCTGGCACGATCCGAACGAGCCAGAACTGGGTCGGCGGCACGCGGCCTGGAAACGCGCGCTTCGTTCCACCTCCGGCGGATACGGTGCCGGGGCTGCTTGCCAATCTCGACCGATGGATTCACGGGCGCGATCCGCTTCCGCCGCTCGTCAAGGCCGGGCTGGCGCACGTGCAGTTCGAGACGATCCACCCGTTCCCGGACGGCAACGGCCGTATCGGGCGCCTGCTCATCACTCTGCTCCTCGAGCACTGGGGCGTGATGCGGTCGCCGATCCTGTACCTGAGCCACTCGTTCAAGCGCCACCACCGCGAGTACTACGACCGGCTCTCCGCCGTGCGCACCGACGGCGACTGGGAGGGTTGGACGCAGTTCTATTTGGCGTGCGTCGAGGAGGCCGCCGAGGACGGCGTCGCCGTCGCTCGGCGCATCTTCGCGCTCACGGGCAAGGACCGCGGACGACTCATGTCACACGCGGCGGCCACCGTGGCAGCGATCCACCTGCTCGACCTGCTGCCGTCGAACCCCATCGTGACGGTGCCGAGGGCCGCGAAGTTGCTCGGCAACACCGCGCCCACCGCGCGCAAGGCGGTTGAGGTGCTGGAACGGATCGGCGTCCCGCGCGAGACCAGCGGGAAGCAGCGCGACCGCGTCTACGCGTACCAGGCGTACCTGCAGGCACTCACGGCGGACGAGGGGCGCGGGTAGCGGCACCGGGGTTTGAAGCTGGTTCGACCGGGCAGTTCAAGGCGCGCCTCGACTCGTGATTCCGATCACTGTGCCATGCGATGGCCCGTTTGCCACCACTGCGCTCAAACGCGGGGAATCCCTGCGTTTGTGGCGGCGGATGGCGGGAGCGGGTCGGACAGCGCCGGAGGCAGCGCCCTGCCCCACAAACGCTCATTCGGCCGTGAAACGGAGAACGCGATCAGAGGAGTTAAAAAGAATTTACGAAATCTGGCGGATTGGCCTGTCACAGCGGGGCGAGTCAAACGGTGTTGAGGTGCCAGACATTCGAGCGCAAGTCCAAACAAGGAGAAATCACATGCACAAGTCGTGGAGTCAGTTACTTCTCATCACGCTGGTGCCTTCGGCGCAAGCCGTGGCCGACAACCCCATTTTCTACCGAGTGGTCGTATTTAACGGAGTGCTGCACTCCAACGAGCCCGGCAGTTCCGTGGGTCAGAATCTCGCGATCTGGCCGCGCGTCTCCGCAAAGGGCGATGGCCTTCGATTTCGGTTCTGCGGAGAACAAACCGTTATCGGCACGACGTCGGTCAGTCCGTCTGGGCTACCGACGCTGGGCGACCTGCGCGGCGCAGCCTGGCGAATCGGCACAACCGATCTGCCGACTCTTCTTCCGCTCCCGGCTGGCGCAATCGGCTCCGTCGCATCTGACTCGAACGATGACGGATCGGTCGTGGGCGGCATCATCGTCTCATCAGGCGACACTAAGTCTGTGCAGGCTGCCGCATGGTCGTACTCCGATGCCAATCTCAGTAGCGAGCCGGTCGTGACCACCGCCTTTCAAGGCATCGACCTCGGCGTTTGCTTCGATCAGCCCCCGCCGTCGTTGCTGACGGCTGTCGGTCCGCGTGACTCAACGACTGGACACAAAGCAATGGTGGCTGGCACTACCGCGATTGTGAACGACGGACAATGGAACGACGGATTTTTCGGTGCAATTGCCTCAAACGGATCCATTTCAGACGTTGCGCGTCTGCCCGGAGTGACTGACACGTCGTGGTGTGCTTCGTGGGGGCCTACGACAGGAAAGCGGTGCGCGATTGTGCCATGCGTCGCGTGGGATGGAGCGGCTGGTCCAGCAACATGGTCAAACTGCATCGCCATTGGGTCAATTCGAAACACTATCTCCGGTCCAAACGCTTTCTGCGTTGACACCCAGAAATGGGACTTCTGTTGCTGGACCAATGTGGCCCAACAACAGCTCATAGACCATTGCCGTGGTTGCGACGGTTCGACTTTAGACCGTTGCGTATCGATAGGTACGAATCCGACGCCGATTTACGAGGCTGTAACGGATCTCCGGCTCGGTGCGTTTACGCCTTCATGCTCGGCTTTGCCGGCGGCGTATGCGGGAATGATCCAGGTGAGGTCTTCTACAAGTGAATTCGGCATTTGTAACTCAACAAACTGTCCGAAACCACACGCGGCAGTTGTCACTGCGATTGACCCACAAGATCCATCCTTGATGCACCTGTGGGATTTGCATACCGTACTTCAGCAAGATCGCCCGAGCGATGGAGCAGGCGGATCGGCGATCGCCCGGATTCTGCACCATGTGCACAGCGTGGGGGTTGAGACTGAAACGTGGTGGTTGGCGGTCGGCGCAGTCAGCAACGCCCCCGTCCACAACAACCTTTCGGTTCTTAAGAACGGCTACATCTGGGTGGGAAAGGCAGCGCCCAATGAGGCCACGGACTGGTGCGCGTGGAACGTAAACGACATCGCCATCCGCCCATTGGGCATGGTCGTAGAGAGCGTGCACGACATGAACGCCGCAGGAATTGGCATCGCCGTCGTTTCGAGCACTCAAAATGGAACCTCCACTCTAAGTCTTGCGTATCTCACCCCGGTGGCGGACCTCAACGGAGACTTGCAAGTCAACGGCGCAGATTTAGGAATGCTCCTCGGGGAATGGGGACCTGTGGGGAACGAAGGGCAGCGACTCTATGACCTCAATCAGGATGGCAACATCAATGGCGCAGACCTGGGACTCTTTCTCGGTGGATGGGGTGACTTCACCGGGCCAACAACATCTTGGATTGGATGTGGCACTCAAAGTTGGAATCGTCCCGTACAGCGGTATAGTTACATTGACAAAGCCAGTGAATTGCTTGGGTTTGCCACCCTTGACGAACTCGGTGAAACCGCGCGGGCTCTGACCCCGGATGGTCAAGTAGGGCTTTGCTCAGTCGTTCAAATGCTCGCAGACGCTTTGGAAGGAACACAATGATTTCATTTCACATCATCAATCAAACTGACCGGGTCGCCACAATGATCGCTTCAAGCGTGTGTTGCTTGGCTGCGAGTACAGGCGTCGCATCCGCTGGCATTCTCACATTTGAAAATCTGCCTTCCACTAGTAATTCAACTCATCGTGGACAGGCTATAACGGATCAGGACACTATTGATGGATTCCAATTTGTTGTTACTTGGACCCTTGATAGCCCCAATAGTTGGGCGTACTACAACGTCCCAAACCCATATCTGAACTCGGTAAATCCCGCCTATACGATTGGTGCTAATGGCACTACCGCAATGTTCAGTGGATACTACGAAAATACCAGTAGTCCTAACACCTTGGATTTCATTATCGCGCGCCCAGATTGGAGTCTGTGGAAGTTCAATCAGGTTGTGTTGACCTCTGTTTGGGCTATGGGGCGTGTTGAATTGTTGGGTTACCGAAATGGTCAGCAGGTTTCCTACCTTACGCAAAACATTAGCAACACCCAACAGACGATGGTGAGCGCTAATGGCTCCGAATTCGGAGCCAACGCTTGGATTGACTTCCTAATAATCAGAAATTATGTAGGGGCTGGTGTTGCTAGAGACTTCATCATGGACGATATGTCTTACACACTTCCTGTTCCCGCCCCAAGTGTCTTAGCAATGATTGGAATTGCTGCATGTGGAAGTCGTCGCCGGCGATGCCGAGGATGAATCGCTGAATCAGTGAATTCATAAGCCGCCTCGACTAAGTCGAGGCGGCTTATTTCGTTGATGGACCGGGTGGATCGATCGGCCCACAAACGCCCGGATCGCCATGAACTACAGAGCGCGATCAGGGGCCGTTAAAAAAAATTCAAAATCGGGCGGATTGGCCTGTCACAGCGGGGCGAGTCAAACGGTGATAGGGGTGATGGAACGTGTACGTCCATCCCGCGTCAGGCCGCGGGGAATTCACAAGAACCAACGCTCGTACCGGGTCGACCGATGCGGGCAGGCCTGTCACCTAACCAAAGAGGAATCGCAATGCACCTGAATTGGAACCCACTTAGCCGACTCGTCACGCCCCATCACCTCCTGAGCGCCGTTACCGCTGTTGCCGCCGCGCTGATCGTCCTGCCAGCGTTCGCCGACACGTCGGTCACCGTGGCCGCCGGGGCCATCGAAGCCGAGGTCGGCGTCAAGTCATACGAAGTCTCCACAGAGACGGACTGGTGACCGATGACAGTTACTGGTTCTGCCAAGTGGTCGGGAAGCCGTCCATCGCGGGATCGGTGACCGTGACCATGGCAAACGGGAACACCTCGGCGGTGATCCGCCACGCAGTGACAGGATCAGAGGTGACGGTGATGCTGCTCGAGGACCGTTCGTTCTTCGTGACGAAGTCTGGAGTGCAGATGGCGTACCTCATCCCGGGACCGCTCGGCTCGGGGCTTCCAAGCACGGCATCGGGCTTCGCTAGCCTTTCGACGGACCCGGCATGGCAAATGTTCATCACGGCCATCAACGACAGCAATCTCCGGAGCGCGATCGCCGCACAAGCCGGTCCGCCAACGAACGCCTGCCAGTCGGCGTGTGCAAGCCTGTATCAGCTACCCTCAGACTGCGGGCCGGTTTACCCGGCGATCGCCTGCTGCCAGGTGATGACCGATCGCGCCTACTGCCAAGCGCTGTGTGATTGCAATCTGTCGCTCGCCCCTGCGGCCTGCAGGACCATCGCGGCGACTAGGCACTTGGCTGAATTCGTGGCCTGCTCCTACCAGTACCTCGTGCCTCAGTGATGAACATCCAAGAACCCAACAAGACCGGCGACCGCACTCGCGCCTCCGCCTGCCCCATATGCGGCGCACCAGCATCCCTCGGATCGGATGGCGCACCATGTGACCGCTGCTGCGGCGAATTCCGGCAGCGGCTCACCATCGGTGCAGAGACGCCAGGGGTACTCGGGACTCGCATGGCAAGGGAGAGTCGGATGCTCCTCGCCTTTGTGCTCGGATTGGCGGCGATCATGGTTGCCGTCACGGTGCTTGTGTCGCACTACCGAGGCGCCGTCCCGACGCCCGTTGCAGTCTTGATGCGGGCAACTCAAATCGTGCTGATGGTGTTCGGCGTCGCGACCTGCCTGCGTGCCGATGCATCGGCACGCACGCTTCCGCGGGCGCCACGCATCGGCGCCGATCTTGCGTCTGGGCCTGCGGCAGCGGTCGAGGATTTCGTTCCAGGTGCGGCACCGGCTGTCCTTGCACTGCTGCTCCCCTGGGCACTCAGGGGCAACGGTCACTCGATGCTCCTGGCCGGCGCCGACCTGGTGCTCGCACTCGCAACACTGACCGCCGCGACCGTCATCGTCTACCGGTCGCAGCTGCTCGCACGGATGCGGATGACCTGCCAAAGCGAAAGCAGCGATCGCGCTGCCATCTGGGCACGCGTCTCTCCGACCAAGCGGTCACTTGTCGTAGTGCTGGTGTGGGCAGTGGCCGTCATCGGCGGATGCGCCATGTCAGACGCGTTCGGCGCTGGTCGCAACGCGCTGATCGATCGCGCGGCGGACGCGGCGCTAGCAGTGGGGGCACTCCTCTGGTTCATCGCATTTCGAGCGGCACGGCGAGAGTGCGAACACCTCTACGCATGGCTCGGCACGAGGAATACTTGAACCGACACCCCGACTCAACACCGAGCGCGCCGCCCTCGTTTCTACCGTCCGTGCGGGGCGGAGTGCCATTAGCGGAATCGGAACTGATCGACCGCATGCGGGATGACGCGATCCGTTGCTTCCGCGACTTCCTCCTCGTTCCCACGATCGGACGGTACGCCAAGGCGGTCAATCCGTTGATGCAACCCTTAGCAGCGCGTGAGGTGAGCTGGCAGGTGCTTGAATCGTGCGAATCAGAAATCGGCGAGGTGTCCGCAGTGCTTTCCGAAATGTACCCGGCGTGGTCAGCGGCACTCGGGAACGCGCAGACCCGTGCCGTCACATCCGTCGCGGCGGATTGCTCCCCGCTGCTCCCCGAGTCATGCGGTCCGATGATGCCTGATGGCGGCCACCGATTTACGATCGGGCCACGTATTGCAGCGGGCTCGAGCGGGGTTGTTCATCGGGGTGAGGACCGCCGTGGCGATCTCGCTCAACGCGAATCGGTTCATCACATCATCATCAAGCTGCTGCCTAACCACGCTGGCGAAGACGATTCGTGGCGACACGAGGCACAGCTCGCCGCGACCGTCGGAAGCCCGTGCGGAATCCGAATCATCGACTCCGGCATCGCACCGACGGGCCACGGCTACATCGTGATGGAACGCGTCGACGGCCTCACCTTGATTGCGCTCGCTGCTTCCGAGCAGATGACGCCAGCCAGGCACGCAGGTTTCGAACTTGCCTACCTCGCGGACGCGCTTGCAACCATTCACGGACAGGGACTTGGTCATGGGGATATCCATCCCGCGAATGTGATGATGGATCGGGTCGGACACCTCCGGCTGTTGGACTACGGGAAGGGACCAGGCGCGTCGACCAACGAAGACGTGCGGTCCCTCTGTGCCCTCAGTCTGTGGATGACACTTGGCTATCTGCCTCCGCCCGGCACCACTGTCCCTTGGCAATGGTCGCCGATGCGGGCGGCGGTCGTCGAGTCCGCGGTCGATGCGCTGAACAACCCGCGGACAGCAGGTGAATTCGCACAGAGGCTGCGCGACCGAATGCGACGAGCGCGCATTCAACGAAACACGGTGACGACGCTGCTGATGGGTCTGTTGTTGGCGGTGCTCATGTATCTTGGGGCATCCGGGCAAGCAAGCGGCCCCGGGGCGAGTCATGCCGCAGAAACAAACACCCACCACACCGACCCCTGAGAACATCGACCCGGAGCTGATCCGCCAGCTCGAGGCCTATGTCCGATCGGAACGCCGGGGTCCGCGGATCGCTGGCTTGCACACGAGCGAGATGGTCTCTGCCACCGTCCTGAAGTTGCTGGTGAAAGGAGACACGTCGGGAAAGTCCTTGGAGTATCAGGACTTTCGGAAGCTTGCGTACAAGGTCGCCCACGATGTCGTGGTCGACGCCGTTCGCGCGATCTCCCGGGCAAAGCGGCGAACGAAACCGCTCCACTTGGTTCCGGAGCCGGAAGCCGCGCCATCCGAGCAGCCCCCGCTCGAGCCGCAGGTGCGGGATGCACTCATCCGCGCCGTGCAGTCGCTGAAGCCACCCGACTACTGCCTTATCATCATGTGCCTTCGTGGCGCGGGCTGGGAACACGTCGCAGCCAGCCTCGAGATCACCGAAGAGGCGGCCCGAAAGCGTTGGCAGCGACTGCTGGAGAAGTTCAAGCGCGAGATGTTGGACGGTTGAACCAGTGAACCGGCGAAGGAACCCGCGTTTATAGCGGCGGATGGCGGGAGCGGGTCGGACAGCGCCGGATGCGGCGCCCTGCCCCACAAACGCTCGGTCGGCCGTGAACCGGAGAGCGCGATCAGGGGAGTTCAAAAGAATTTTCAAAATCTGGCAGATTGGCCTGTCACAGCGGGGCGGGTCAGACGGTGATAGGGGTGCCAGACATTCGAGCGAAAGTCAGCGATGCACCAAACACTAGGAGACAACGAATGAGGAATCGATCAATCTGCAGGGCACTTGGACTCTGGTGCTCAATACTGGCCTCCGGAACGTGGATTTTCCCGATCAACGCGATGTCGCCGTTACTAGCAACCTCGGTTTCCATCCCGGCGACCCAGGACGATGGCGACAACGTTTGGACAGAATCAGAGGTCGCATCTTCGTGGGCAATCGCAACGGGGATCCCATACGTTCCATCAGCGCAGGTATTGACACTGGGACCCGGACCAGACGGATTCCCGACGCCAATCGAACAAGTCAATGCTGCCACCGGCGTCGGAATTTCCATCGGCTTCTTCGTTGTTGATGACGCGATTTTGGTCGTCGATCAAAGCGATTCGATCGGCGACGTTTCCGTCCACGGCTGCGCCGAAGTCGTCATCGGCCGAATGCTGGTTACAGCGGATCAGCCCCGCAGCTTCGCAGGATTCAGGCTGACATACTCGGCAAATTCATCGGCAAATCCGAATAGTTCCAACTCGGTCTTTCTGCCGATTGCGGCATTTGCCTCCGAAACAACAGCAAATGCATATATGACCGGTCTCAGAGATGCGTCAGATGGGGTGGGTGAAGGTGGTGGTGTTCTTGCTTGTATCAATCCGCACTGGATCGGAACTGATGGCACCCAATGCTGCATGCTCAAAGCGGCCTACGAAGCAGGTTTGCGGGCTTGCGAATTGGCATATTGGGCCAGGATGGTTGCCTGCCTGTCCGTCGCGCTTGGGTCAACCGTCGGAACATGGAAGTGGTGCGCCGATAGATGCATTCCAACCTGCCTCGTAACTGGACCAGCCGGCTGTGCAGCGTGTGCGAAGGGCTGCTTCTGGCTCGGAGCCGCCGCGGGCCTCGGATCGCTCCTTCTATGCGAACTTGGAAATCAGCTTTGGCGCAAATCCTGCGAGCAGGAGAAACTTGCCGGTTACATCGGGGCTCGCGCCACCCACGGGTGCCCACCGAAGCCACTTGGATCAAATGGGGGCACGAAGGTTCCCGTGCTACTAGAGGCCGAGACCCTCGAGCGGGTTGGAGGCGAACTTTGACAATGCCGCCAGACCTTGATGATGCAAATCTGGCGAAGCTGATGATGCACCGTTTGAAGCGCCGGGTCTATGGTTGCGCTTTAGTTTGTCTTGTCCTTGCAACTCCAGTGATTTGCTTTGCCATTACTTTGGAAAGCATGTGGGCACGCCTCGCCACTCTTGGACTGCTCGGCATCGCACCCATGGTGGACGGCTATCTCTATCTTGGGCGAATGACTACTCGTTACAAACGTAGTTCGTGAATTCCCACTCTCCTCATCCCCGGAAAGATCTGCGGATATTGTGGGCACCCGCTCGCGCCAAGCGGACAGGCAGGGCGGGTCAGACGGTGACAAGAGAGGGACCAAATCCCACTCGTAATGGCCCCTTCCCACAATTACTCCCTCAGGACAAACATGCTGATCACTAACTATCAATCCGCTTCGCGCGTATGTGCAACCGCCCTCATTGCGACTGGCGCCACCAAGGAGGGCGTAATCATCACGTACGACTTGAAGGCTGGTGCTGTCGATGGGAAGAGCACTTGAAATTGGACTGCGAAAGTGATCCCCTTCGGCTCCGGTCGCGATTGACCACAGCAATCTTTGCGGTGTGGCGGAGATACATCGCCGGTGCTCTGCTCGCCTTGACCGCCTGCGCATCGCCGCCACCGCCTCCGCCGCCGCCGCTGGTGACGCTGGCGCCCGCCGAGGGTGTGGTGCTCACGGTCGATGTGTTCCGCTTGCCCGACGGCGTTGCGTGGGAGGAAGTGACGGCCTACTGCGTCGACGGCCTGCGGCGTCCGGGCGACATTGAGGTCCGCGACAGACGCTCAGAGCCGGGCGCTGCCGTCGCGCCGTGCTTTCGCGTGGCCTGGGCCAACGGACTTCCACAGCGTTGGGAGGGATGCGGATGCGACCGATTCGGTCACTTCGAACTGTGCGGGGTCGCGGCGGCCCGGGCGCTTACCGGCACGTGGGTAGCCGACCGTTCCCGAAACATGCTCTGGAAGATGCCGGCCAACATCTCAGTCGCGGTGCTTGCAGAGGTCGGCTGGTGGGACGACGCGTCGGCACTCGCCGAACGTGATTGGGTATGGAGCTGGGAAGCCCAACAATCGACCGGCGCTCGTAGTGTTCTTGAGTCCGCGCTGAGGGGTCTGCCCCCCGATCGGCAGGCTGGGTTGCACGACGCTCTTGTGCGCGAGGCATTGGAGCAAGCGCGCCGCGGCCAGGCAGACGGGGACGGAGAGGCGAAACACCGTGCTGCGTTCAAGCTAGTGCGTCTGGGCACTGGCCAGCCGACGGGCAGCAGCGCCGCGGCATTCGTCCGGCGCGTGCGCGACTCCGGCGTGATTGATGTCGAGAACCTCACCAAGGTCCTGCGGCATCTCCGCGCCGCGTTGGTCGCCGAGCGCGCTTACGTCGACGCACTTGAGGGCGATCCAGATCCGGTCGGCGAGTACCTCGACCTCGCATCCATGTCAGACCTCGTGACCGGCGCCGCAGGGCTCTTCCCATCCGCACTGATCCCCGCCCCCAGCACGGCGACAGCTGCGGAGAAATGGGGCATCAAGGAGGGAGCCCGAGTAATGATGTACGAGATGCAGCGCAAGGAAGGTCTGCTGCTCTATGAGGCGCTGGTGGGCGCTGGACGCGTAGCCGATGCGGAGCGGATGAAGCGTGAGCTCAAGTCCCGCTACCCAGTGCCTCCGATCCCGCAGGGAGATTCCGAAGAGGATGTCGTGCTGCGGCGTTTACTCAAGGATCTGCTCCCGCCCGGCGATCTGGATTTCCGGCTTCGCGAAGCAGAGGGGCGGGCTGGACGGTGATGGGGGTGGCCATGATTCGAGTGGAAGTCCACCATGAAGGAGTGTTCGATGAAGATCGCTGGACAACTGTTCGCGACAATGATGGCCTCACTCGTTGTAGCTCTCTACTTAGCTCCGAAGTTGAGACGCGGGAGGCTTATGTGGCTCTATCACCCAGTTGCATTGCAACTTTAGGATTTGCGGATCACAGCACATGATGATGCGGAATCGAACGATCGCGGTCGGCTGTTGCGTGGCAATGGCGTGGGCACCTGTACTGCTTTATGTGTGGGTGTCTCACGCCGTGCATGTCGTCTCCCCAGCTCAGCCGGCAAGATGGGTCGTCGAGCTGGGCGTCGCCCCTTGGCTAACGATTGGTAGCGACGCCGCCCGGTTCGCTTCGTCGGATTTCGGTAGTTGGAGCGTCGATCTGTTTGGAGTTCTGCTGGATGTGGCCTTGTCCCTGACGTGGGTGCTACTGGCATGGTTTGTTGTGCGCTGGCTCGTGAAGAATTCAGCGCTCGCGCAGAAATGCGATCGGTGCGGATACGCCTTGCAAGGGCGAGCGGAACCCGTGTCTTGCCCAGAGTGTGGAGAGGCGCAACGAGCGGAGGACCGCGCCCTCGCAATCTCGCGGCGTTCGTGGTTCTTCCTCTTCACGGCACTCGCCATCGGTGGAACCGCCGGCGCCGGACTCGCGATTGAAGTGGCGCTCCGCGCGGCTTCCACAGTCACCATTGGGTTGAATCCTTCCGGCACGAGCTGGAACCCAGACTGGTGGCCCAACGAGCTCTTGGGCTGGTTTCTCTGCCTCTTTGCCCTTGGCGGAGGCACTTTCGCCGTATGGCTGTATAGCGAGCCTTGCAAGCACCCCCCTGATCGCCTCGCCAGCTTGTTTAGGCGAATCTCCCGCTGAGCCGGTGGGCGTTGCTGCAGTACGCGGCGCGGGCTGGGAACAAGTCGCAGCCAGCCTCGAGATCACCGAAGAGGCGGCCCGAAAGCGTTGGCAGCGACTGCTGGAGAAGTTCAAGCGCGAGAGGTTGGACGGTTGAACCAGCGAACCGGCGAAGGAACCACGAACGCCATCAGTCAAGATGAACGCCTGCGGCGCCGCGACCCCGTCGCAAGTCCGCACACGAGCCACGCTGCGGCGCCTGGTGCGGGAACAACCCAAGCCACTATGCCAATGCGTAGCGTTTGACCGGATTGCGTCAGGAACTCCATTCGGTTGAAGGACTCGGTTGAGATGAACCCGGCCTCGCTCACGGACCACCAATGGTTGTAGACGAGCACGTCATCATGCCAGAGCCGAATGTAGCCCTGCCCGAAGGCACCGTAGTACACGCTTGAAATCGGCGAATCCCAAGTCACCGATGCACTGGTTCCAGGGATTTGGACGTTCAGCATGTTCCACGGTACGGGCGGGCTGCACACGAACGGGCTGGTAGACGTGAAGGTCACGCCCCACTGCTGTCGGAAGGCATCACCGGCGATGACGTCGCCGGGGGAATATGTGGCAGGCAACAGGTCGTAGAAAAGCATATTTTTAACCGGCTGGTTTCCCGCAGCCGCCTGCCAGGCGAGCCAATCCCTGGAAACCACGTCGGCGGACGCCGGGGAACTCAGTGCGACAGATATGGATAGCAGAGTGATGGATACGCGCATAATTAAGTGCTCCTTTACTGGGTCTAGCTTTTAGGGACAATCTTCAATTGAGAACAGTTTGCGCGATGACCGCAGCCTCGAATGCCAAGATATTCGCTGTCGCCGGATCTTGGGATGCCGCGAAGCTTCCGAGTTCGTCCAAATCCTCGAAACCGAGAAACTGCGCAGCCAACGTGCTCGCCGCAACAATGGGCAACGTCTGCCAGCCTCCCTCGCAATCCCATTTCGGAATCGAAACAAACGTCCCGCCGGAGGTCCATGCGCCGAGCATCAATCCGAGATCTGATCCATTGACCGCACCGTCACCGTCAATGTCGTATTGGTAATCGCTTGAGCCCCAATGGGAGAGAAGTAGGCCCAGATCAGAGCCATCAATATGAAGGTCTCCGTTGTAGTCCGCCGGATGGGTCATGAGCATGAGCTTTGGTCCGTAGCCACCCCAATTCGTGACCTGGTCACCCTGCGGCACGCTCAAGTAACCAACTGCTACAGCGCAACCTCCCGAACCTATCGAGTGTACTGCACGCACTTCCAGCACCCTTGCTGATTTATTGGAGGGCAGATTCACGCAGAGGGCTTCGGCCCGTTTTCCGCACCAATCACCAACCGCGTTTCCCTGCCATAGCACGCCTCGCGACGAGCTACCCGATTCAAGGGGGGATTCGCCACCCGCACCGAACCGTGCGCCGACCAATAGCCATGACGGACACGGGGTTTGATCCGACGCTACGCACCATGAAGTCGGAGCCATGCACATGTCCGCAACTCGCGAACTTTTGCGCGCGCCATCAAAATTGTCGTAGGTGTTCAGCGCATAGTGAACGTCCATGAACGACTGAGAACCGCCACCGAACGCGAGCACTGTTGCATGCGACTCTCCACACGGGAATAGAGCACCACTACCACCGCTGCCAACCCCGCGACTTCGAGACCAGCCCGCGGCGGCATTCACAGTGGCCGTCAGCGCCCTCGAATCGGTCGTCACATAGCCGGGAGGAGTGAATTGCCAAGAGCCTGCACCAGCTCCTGGCACCCAACGCGCGAATTGTTCATACTGGACGCCGCCACTTAGCCAGTCACACAGTTGCTGAGGGAACACGCTGCACGGCGAACACACACGCCAACCGAATCCGAAATTGGACGCGCCTGCCGCCACGATGGCGTAAGTAGACCCTTGCATTTCCATGGGTACAGTTTGGGATTCAGAATCAGCCCATCCGCACGGCTCGACAATTTCACCGACCAGCGATCCAGCTCCAGCGGTGTCATGCATGAAGGGAACCGGAGGATGACAAGCAGAGGGTGCTGTAACCGCACCCGCGACCATCGGCAACACGCCCGGTCCCACGGCCTGAACGATTCCTAATGCGTTGGCTGCCCAGATCGACGACGGCGGCGTAAGAGCTGGCGAACTTGCCGCGCTGACCGAAACCGACCATACCGCTGGCGTACATACGCCGGACTGGGCGATCGCACCACCGACGTGAAGTACTCCCGAAGCAGCGTTTGTCGAGACACTCGTGGCAACGGAATCGAGGACATTGATTTCAGCCGTGCCCAACGATGGAAACACCAGCCGCATTCGGGACCCCGAGCCGCTGCTCGACGCTGCCACCCAGACCGTGGCGCGCGGATGAAACATCCCTGCAGACTCTACGACTGACGTGCCAACGATGTTGCCAACTTCGTCAATTCGAAACCGAAGCAACTCTGGAAGAGCACCGTTACCGGTGCCGTCGGGAAAGAGCTTGATCTGCGCCATCGAATATTGGTCGCCCAAGTCGTCTACCCAAACAAGGCGGTATGGACGCGCTTGGCCCGAAGCCTGCGCAGCTTGCGACCACGAAAGCGACGAAACAATTATTGAGGCAATCGTGAATCCGCAGTTGCGCAGAGGCGTGTTGGGACTGTTGGTGGTCATGTCTTTACTCTCGAATTTCGTCACTGCACCCAAAGGGGAAGCTGGCCGGACACCGGCAGCATGCACGTGTCCGCCCTCATCACCGTCTGTGAACCACACTTGTGACCGTGAATTTCAAATCTTTGTAACTTTTTTTGTTGAGGATGCGTGATTCCGATAATTATGGCGTGCAGTTGCCTGATTACGACCGCTGCGCTCGAACGCGGGGAATCCCCGCGTTTGTAGAGGCGGATGGCGGGAGCGGGCCGAACAGCGCCGGACGTGGCGCCCTGCCCCACAAACGCTCGGTCGGCCGTGAAACGGAGAACGCGATCAGGGGAGTTAAAAAGAATTTACGAAATCTGGCGGATTGGCCTGTCACATCGGGGCGGGGCAAACGGTGATGCCAACGTGCCCCCGCATCGTGCTGGGGATCCCTCGCCACAGAAGAAAGCCTAAACATGACCATCGTTCGTAGCGAAACTCCGCGACTGTCCACATTCCTCGTAAATGCTGTTCGATCGGCAACAATTCTTGCGCTCCTCGTCTGCGCTCCCGCAGCCGCCCAAGTCCAGGCGACGATCGCCGCTGGCACCGAAGAAACCCTCGCCGGGATCAAGACCTATGAGGTGGCAACCGAAGCAGAGGCGAGCTCGCAATCGGACCTCTGGTTCTGCCAGGTGGTGGGCAAGCCATCCGCGGCCGGCTCGATCAGCATCACGGAGTCAGGGGGCAACATCTCCGCCGTCGCGAGACACGCCAAGAGTGGCGCTGAGATCACGGTGATATTCCTGCAGGATCGATCCTTCTTCGTCACTCGCAGCGGGGTCCAGATCGCGGCCGTCATTCCCTCGCCGCCGGGTTCGGGGCTTCCGCCGACGACGACCGGAACGCAGGCGCTCAGCTCTGATCCAGCCTGGCAGGTCTTTCGGACGGCAATAATGGACAGCAACTTGAAGGCCTCGCTGGAAACCGGGGGCGCCGCTCCGGCAGCAAACTGCATGGGAAACTGCGCCCAGCAGTGGCCGACTCCGCCCGGCTGCGATCCCGCCGCTCCGACCGTCTACTGCTGCCAAGTGCAGGCAGAGCGCGACTACTGCCAGTCACTATGCCGATGTGAGGGATCGGTCCTGCCAAGCACCTGTCGCGCGGTGGCGGCGGCTGAGTATGTGGTGGACTGGATGAACTGCTCGATGCTGGATGACGAGATCTTCTGATGAATGCCCCCAGTCAACCCCCCCGGGACTCAGACGACGCGCGTAGCGAAGTTGGGGACGCCACGTGCCGAATCTGCGGCTTGGACAGGCCAACTGAAGCCAAAAGTCCAGTGTGCGATCGTTGCTGCCGAGAGTTCGTCGCGAGAGGCGCGGTGGCAGCAGAGGCCGCGCGCCCTACGCTGCTGCAAGCCACCCGATTTCGCTGGATCACGGTCGTCGTGGCCGCAGGTTTCATCACCCAATTGGTGGCGATTGGGGTGGCGTCCACAGTTCATCAAAACGCGGTTCCAGAGCTGGTCGCCAACGGGCTGAAGGGATTGCAGTTTGTCCTCCTCGCTGCAGCGCTATGGACCTGCGTGAGGCTCGACACGATTGTCCGACACTTTCCCAGCCTCCCACGGCCGCCACGGTCACGCATGCACGCGATCTCAGCCGGCCTTGAGGACCGGGCTCCGGGGGCAGCACTGGCAATGCTCGCGATTCTCCTGCCGTGGGTGATCGGTATCCGCGATCGGTCGCTCATGCTGCTCATTGTGTACGCGCTACTCTCCTTCGCCACCATTACGACGGCGGCCGCGCTCTGGTCCCGCATGCGGTCCTACGAGCGAATGCGCACCACATGCCAGGCCGACTCGGCGCACCGGCTGCGCGCGTGGGGTGGTGTGCGCGTGCATCGCCGAGGAGTAATAGCGGTCGCTGTATGGGCGGCAATTCCCTGCCTGATTGCAGCTTTGCCGCTCGTGGGGATTGGAAGACCGTACCCGCAAGGCGGGCCCGGGTTGTACGAGTTTGCAGCTTGGCGTGTAGTCAGCGTGTCGCTTTACCTCGCTGCTTTGCTCTGGTTCATCGCCTTCATCGACGCGACTAGAAGCCTCCGAAGGTGGATTCCAAATGGGGCGTAACCCGCCCATCGACCAGCAGCCGCTGGCATCGTGGCGCCCTTCGCGGTTTGCCCCACTGCTCGCAGCACCATCCGGCGATGGTCGCGATCAGGAACTTGCCGAGCGCGTCGCCGAGGACGCCGAACGCTGTCTCCGCGAGCACCTTCTCATCCCGACGATCCGCAGGTACTCGCCCGCCGTCGATCCGGAACGGCACCACTTCGCAGCGCAGGAGGTGGCGCACCAGGTGCTGACGGCGTGTGGCCCACATCGGGAAGTTGTCGGGGAATGGTTGGCCGACCGCCATCCCGCGTGGCTACAGACCCTCCGCCGGGCGTTGAATGCACTTGAGCTCGTCGATGACGTGCCGCGCGACGACACGGCGCCGGCAGCGGTCGGCCCGGAACTTGCCGATGGCGCGCCACGCTTCCGCGTAGGAGAAAGGATCGCGAGGGGGTCAGGCGGATCGGTCTATCGCTGCATCGACCGGCTGCGTTTCGATGGAAGATTGCTTCCGCTCGACGCCGAGGTTGATCACGGTGACGAGGCGCCCGGTCCATTGGTGGTGAAGTTGCTGCCGCGGGTATCTCGCAACGGTGACTCTTGGCACCCCGAGGCGCGCTTCGCCGCGAAGGTTGCGACGCCGTGTGGGATTCGCATCGTCGACTCTGGCGACGCGACCAACGGTGCCGCCTACATTGTGATGGAGCGTGTCGATGGACTCACGCTCTCGGCGATCGCTGCGGCCGAACGGCAGGTTGACCCGTTAGAAGCCATGAAGGAGCTGGCCCTGCTAGCCATGGCGCTCTCGTTGCTTCATGCCGATGGCCTTGGACACGGTGACATCAACCCCATGAACATCATGCTCGACCGTGGCGGAAACCTGAGGCTGCTCGACTTCGGTGCGGGCGGATCGGCGTCGGCGGAACGCGACGTACGTGCGCTTGCAGCACTTGGACTGTGGCTCTCTCTTGGCTGCCTGCCGCGCAAGGGTGCGGGGATCCCGTGGGGTCCGCCGACGATGCGCCGGGCCCTCGCAACTGCGTCGATCGAAGCGATCAATGGCGGCTTTAACGCAGCGGAGCTTGCGGATCACCTGCAGAAGCGGAGCCAGAGGATCTGCGTCCTCCGAAGCATCATCACGGTAATCGTGATCGGCGCACTCATCGGCACCCTCCTGTATCTTTCTCCTGAGGGTTCAACCAGCCATCGCGGAGGTGACGATGACAGAGAGCCAAGCAGAACCTCCGAACCATGAGCGAATCCCCGCGGGGCTGGCCGAGGCGCTCTATCCGCACATACGTGCCTGTAGGAACGGGCGTCGAACCTGCGACCTGCATACGAGCGACATCGCGTCCACGACCATGCACGATCTCTTCGTGTTCCTGATGCGCTATCCGCAAGTCATCAAGAAGGAGGACGTCCGACGGCTGGCGTTCTGGTTTGCGAGGCACGTGACCTTTGATTCCATTCGAAAGGCGCGGCGCCGCCTGCTCGCGGGTCAGCAGATGCCGGAGGACGCTTATCAAGTGGACAGTTCGGTCCGAGCCCCGGGGTCGGGGTCATTCGGAGTGCCCGAACAAATGAATGACGAGTTGCGAACCAGAGTTGCAGCCGCATTGATCACGCTCGATCCTGTCGATCGAGCGATCGTGAGGATGCGGAATGACCGCATTCCGTGGGATCAGATTGCAGTCGCCACGGGCCTCCAAGCGGCAGCGATCCGCAAGCGCTGGCAGCGGATCAGGTTGAATCTTCAGAGAGAGCTCCGGGAATTGGCCTGAGCGGAAAGTGCAGCAACTTCGAGCGAGACCAGCCTCTGCATCGCGTGAAGCATGAAGGCTGCGCCAGTCGCTGAAGCGACCCGCCTTCTGCCTTCTCATCATGTGCCTCCGTGGCGCGAGCTGGGAACAAGTCGAAGCCACCCTCGAGATCACTGACGTCCAAGGGAAACGAGGCGCAGACCACAGGGGACTGAACCGTGATGACTACTTATCTTTGCGGCTAGTGGTTTAGGGTGCGTGATTCTGATAATTATGGCATGCAATTGTCCGATTACGACCGCTGCGCTCGAACGGGGGAAACCCCGCGTTTGTAGAGGCGGATGGCGTGCGCGGGTCGGACAGCGCCGAAAGCGGCGCCCTGCCCCACAAACGCTCGGTCGGCCGTGAACCGGAGAGCGCGATCAGGGGAGTTAAAAAGAATGTTCAAAATCTGGCGGATTGGCCGGTCACATCGGGGAGGGTCAGACGGTGTTAGGGGTGATGGAACGTGTCCGTTCATCCTCCGCAAAGTCGCCCTCCACCTGGGCGGCTGTCTCGTATCCGATGAATCCTGGGAAATCTGGGCAGCTCGTACAACGGGTGGCGAAGGCTGCGGGCAAGTCACCAAATCCGACTCTCACGCAAGATGGAACGATGAGAGTGACCCGGTCACGATGACCAACCAACTCAAGCAGGAGAATGCACCATGAAGAATTGGCCGTCCGTGGCATGCGCGGTACTCATACTGTCGACTCTGACCGCAAACCGGGGCCTCGCCCAAACCGGTCCACAGACAAACTGCCATACCTTGGGCAAGGGCGAGTCGTGCTGCGCGACCTACGCATTCAAGACCATATGGTGTCCGATCATCGGGCAATGGTGCCCTTGGATGCCCGCCCCAGGTGGCGACATGACCATCTATCTCGGCGAGTTTGGCGCACCCGGTTGGTCTTCGCCGCTGCCGCAGGATCCCATTAAGCATTACTGCTCGTTCTATGAAGCAGTCTGCCCGAAGTCTTCGACAGGGGCCTGCACCACCTCGTTTCCCGTCAAGAAGTCGCATCCGTGTGGTTCATTGGCTGAGCCCAAGACATCGAAGGACTGCGGCGTCGCTCCCTACATGAGGCAGTGGAGGAATCAATGCTCAGCGTACTGATCATGGTGCACGTACTCGTGCTCGTGCAAGAATCGCCGCCAGCTGAGACGCTGAAGGTGGTCGAGAATCCGAACTTCCAAGCTGGCAGCAGATTCGTGTTTCGCAATGGTCTCGTCGGCGTGGTTGGCGTTGGCCAGCTCGATGCTCCGTTGAGCAACCTCCCTGCGCCGGACACCTGGATCGCGGTTGCCCGGAGAACCACAAGCCTGCATCTCGATCCAACAAGTGATGAGCTTGCATCACTTCTAGCATCGGCCGAAGCATTCCGATCGGCTTTGGCGAAGCGCAGGGAACGCGACTGGCAGCCACAGTACGACCGGATCAATGCGCTCATGTTCGAGAATGCGCAGCGTGGGAGCGGAGACGATGACAACACCATCGCTCTTGCAAGCGAATACAGCCGCGACTGCGTTCGTGGGGCGCTGGCGGACTTCGATGCCGAAGCCAGTGCATTCGCGGTGGCACTTGCAAAGGTGAGCGGCGGCGAAATCGATCAGCAAGTTGGCGATCGAGCTTCCAAACTCCTGTGGCGGACACGCGCCACGCACTTTCTGCGTGATCCCGCGCCGATACCTGTACCTCCGATCGTGTACATGTCGCTGAGGGACGATGTAGCGGACGTGCCAGTGGCGGAATCGAAGGCGCAGGCGCTGGAAGACGCACTTCGCGAATACGAAGCTGCGTGGGACGAGGCACTTCGCGACATGATCAATGCGCAGGCACGAGCATTCACGAGCCCTGGCGACACGCCGCGCGTGCTCCGCCTCGTTGCCGCGATGGTCGATCGGATGAACGACATCGACACGCGCGCGCTTGACGAAGTGGCGGAATACGTGAGCGATCCGTCGATCCGCTGGCTGCGCGGAGTCTTGGTGCGCCGAAACCCACACGCCAAGGAGGTCATCGACGCATGGCTCGGAGTGAAGCGATTGCTCACTGCACCCTCGGATCCAGCGATCCGGGCTGTCATCGAGCCGACCGACGGCGCTCTCCGGTCGCTGACCCAGGAAATGCGAATGACCGCGTGTGAAGGCTGGCGCGCAAACATCGTGTTCGGAGCCACGCCGTCCCATCCAGACCGAGCCCGATATCGGCCGGAGATGCGAAGGATCGCCGCGCAGTCGCAACAGCACGCGCTTGCGCTGATCGCTGAGATCGATCGAGTGGTTGGTACTCAGCGTGGCAGCAGCGGCATTGAAATCTCGATGGCGGTGCGTACTGCTGTTGAATCCGTAACCGGGACGTTGGTGGATACTGAGTTCAGTGCCGAGCCAATCTCTCCAGAGTGGCCGCCCCAATTGGGAGATGCACCGCAAGCTTCCATGCTTGGCCACTGACCGTTTCGTTATGCTGATGGTCCATCCTGCGTCCGGCCCCGGTGAAAGTCACAAGAACGAAATTGCTTCCTTGAACGTGCCCGACCAAGATAGCCTGACTGAAGTTGCTCGATCCATCAGCAACCAAGAACGCACGTTCGCCCACCGAGCCGTGAAGGCAAACTTCATGCGAGATGTGTGGGTTCTGCTGCCCGGCGGCTTCTTCCTAGCAGCGGCGTCATGCGCCGGTGTACGTGGACTTGGAGGCAGCCTCCCGACGGCACTGTCCCGAGTGCGGCTACAGCCGAATCGTGACGAAACGCAACTCAAGGTTCCCAGAGGAGCCAACCGAACTCTTGGATCTTCGTCCCTTGAGGCACGGCGGACCAGGTAGGAGTGACATCTATTGAGGTAGCTTCGGCTGTTTTTCTGCATTCTCTGGTAACAAGCCCGTTCATGTCCCGACGCTGCGTCGTGACGAACTTTCGAAGCGGAGACACAAACACTCCAGTCTCTGCCGCGATCTGGTGGGGCCATTGTTGCGCTGTGATTTCCCCGCTAGTCGAGACAGTGAACACGCACTCACTGGCGCCCGGTTGGTAGCCAAGGCACGAGTCGCGACCGGCAGGGCTGACACTTCTCTCGTCCGGCCCGAGACCCCCTGGAATGCTCGAGACAAGGCTCCAATCCTTCGCGTGCCTGACTTCGATCAGTGGGCCAGTCCGCTCGAGCAGCAAGAAGCGGCCGTCCTTGCGCCAGATCAGATTACGAATCTCTCCGGCGATCGGAACAGCGTTCGCCGTGATGGTTCCCTCCTTTCCGGAAGGATCGAGTTGACCGACGTTCAGAGTTCCATCTCCGGCGAGTGCGGCCCACTTTCCCGCGTCTGTAACTCGGACTGTCTCGAGTTGGTAACCAGTGAATCGAAACCTCGTGGTCGGTTGCCGGAGATCAACGATGTACGACGAGTAGGGACCGCCAGTTGGGTGCTGCGAAAGCAAGACGTGGTTGTTCGAGATGAACCGCACTTGTGAGACATCGGCAAAGCCGATTGATGAATCAGCGTCCTTCCAGTCAGGCCACACAGTCACTCCCGCGGGCGGCGTGGGGTCATCACCTCGCTTGGCGCACGTACAGGCAACGCTTCGCCCGTTGTCGCTCACGATGACCGCCGGCAGATCGATTCCAAGCTTTGCTATTGCGTCTCGGATCTCTTGCAAGTCCTCGATCGCCGCGGGCTTGAGCATGGGGATGTCGGACCAAACCAGCGTGAACACGCCTGGGACGGAAGCAGCGGTCCGCCAACCCACCATGACTTCGCTTTGCGCGAAGGCGGCCGGGGATGCTGCTGCGAGAGTGCCGATGATTATTCCGAATGCACACTTTGAGAGCGTCATGTCGATCTCCTTTCAAGTTGAGTTTCTCTCGAAATCAAGGACTATTGCGGGCAACTCGGACAATTTGCGAGGGGAATCAAGACGCTCCACCCCGGAGCACCGAGCGGGGGTGCGGGGATTGGCAATGGCTGTGGCCCACCGCTTGAGGGTTGGCATGCATCAATTGCAGTGAAAGCCGACGAGTTCGAATTGAATCCGTAAAGCTCCGGGAGCACTTCGTACCGAACGCAGCAAAGTTCGATTCGACACATGACGTCTCGGATGCAGTCGCATGTTGCGCAGTTTGTGCCGGATGCTGTATCCGCGCAGGGGAGCGGGGGAAACTGCCAATCGGGATGCCCATTACTGTATGGGCCGCAGTAAGTGTCAATCGGTCCCCACGCGCCATCCACGATTGTCCATCCGTTGCATTGTGGTGGAACGTTTGGCGAGGTATCGACCCCGGCGGGCCATTGGTCTACGAATAGCCCGCTCGGACTGCCTCGACAGGCGGTGACTTCCACGCTCCCATCCGGGAAAGTTGTCGTGCACTTTGTGAAACAGTGCCACGCGAGGCCGCCGGCCCCTACGATGCCTTTACAACACACCTCCACTTTGCAGGCTGGTGCGATCATTTGCTGTGGCGTCGGTGGCAGAATCGTGATGACCTTGTCGCCACCCGCGGCCGAGCTGGCGCCTGAGATTGCGCATGCCACAACGGCAGATCTCATCCGAAGCCTTCTCGCAACGTACTCCAATAAACTCAAGCGTTCACGTGTGCCCCTCGAACAGCATCCGCTCGGCGCGCTCACAGGCGACCGCGCGGTTCGGCGCGAGACGCGCCTGATCCAGCAGCGGTCGGACAGGATCAGTCGTTCGGATTTGGTCGCGTGTAGCTTCATTCGGTACCTCGATCGGGGGTCGCGGGCCGGAAACGGACGCCGCCAGCCGGACAACCCTATCACCGTTCGAGACCGCCCCATGTGACCGACGAATCCGCCAGATTTCGCATTTTTGTTCCGATGACTCCAATGCGCTCATGAGCCAAGCCCCGCACGCGGCGCGCCACTATTGGCACAAAGTCCCAACAATCTCCACCGCAAAACCACTTCCGCAGCTTGATGTAATGCGCTGCAGCGTAGGTAGTTGAGACTGGACTTCCATCCCCCAGAATTACGGCTTGCATTTGTAAGAAATCTATACTAGTATTTCTTACAGATGCCGCCCCGCCCTGCAAGCCCGGTCGATGCCAGGATCCTCGCGACGCTCCGACGGCGCGGCGCGGGCACCGTGTTCGTTCCCAACGACTTCCTCGCCCTCGGGACCCGGAGCGCCGTCGACGTCGCCCTGCACCGCCTGGTGGAAAGAGGCGCGATCCGACGACTTGGACGCGGTGTCTACGACCTTCCGAAGCGCCATCGTGTTGTGGGCGAGGTCACGGCATCGGCAGACGCAATCGCCGCCGCCCTCGCGGGGCGCGACCGACTACGCCTGCAGCCGAGCGGTGCGTACGCGGCGAACCTGCTCGGACTCAGCGAGCAGGTACCAGCGAAGGTGGTGTTCCTTACCGACGGCGCCACACGGGCGGTGCGTATCGGCAATACCACCATCCAACTCCGCCGGACGACGCCCCGAAACATGGCGACGGCGGGTCGCCTCAGCGGGCTTCTGATCCAGGCCCTTCGCGTGCTTGGCAAGCACCACGTTAGCCCGCAACGGATCGCGCACTTGAAGCGAACGATCCCGGCGGTAGAACGGCGTGCACTGATCAAGGACCTGCGTTTCGCGCCGACGTGGATGCATCCGATCTTCCGTGCACTGGCCGGAGACGGTCGGTGAGGATTGCCTGCATCAATGCTGCGATGTCAGCTTGTGCTAACGACGTCGCCGCATGCGCATCGGCGGGCGGAGGCAGATGACGCGCCGACGCCGAACTCGGCTCATCTACTGCTGCGTCGGCCTCGCGGCGATGCCAGTCCTCTTGGGCTTCTTGATAACGCCCAGCGTGATGAGCATCAACCCACCTGCGCAAGCCACAGCGTGGCGAGTGAAGTTCGGGATCAACGAGTGGCTCACGGTGGAGAGGGAAGCGACGCGCGCAGGCGCCATCGGGCCGCTCCATTGGGAGGTCGATCCGATCGCAGCCTCGTATGCAGTGCTCGCAAGCGCTGTCTTGGTGGCTATTGTCTTCGTCGCCGGCCGTTGGCTTGTGCACAACTCCTCCATCCGACACCGTTGCGACACATGCGGCTTTCCGACGGACTTGAGTTCCTCGGCCCGCCCATGTCCCGAGTGTGGTGAATTGCGCGCAGCGGCAGATGAAGCGCGTGCGATTTTCCCTTCTTCCTGGTTGCTGCTCCTCGTAGCGCTCGTCACGACGGCTGCTCCCGGCGCACTGCTGGCGCTCACGCACTCACTCCATGTGACATCGACCACATCACAGTTCCTGAATCCGAGCAAACCGCCTTGGATGCCAGGCTGGTCGCCCGCCGATCTGACGTCGTATCTCGTCGGGGCGTTGCTTCTTGGGGACTGCATCTTCTTGGTGTGGTTCTATCGCGAGCCGTCCAAGCATCGGCAGAGGGCGCGGTAGCGTCGGCGCAGCGCCGGATGCGGCGCCCTGCCCCACAAACGCTCGGTCGGCCGTGAACCGGAGAGCGCGTTGAGGGGTGTTAAAAAGAAATTTCAAAATCTGGCAGATTGGCCTGTCACAGCGGGGCGGGTCAGACGGTGATAGGGGTGATGGAACATGTCTGTCCATCCCGCGTCGGGCGGCTCCCTACATCAAGTCGCAATCAACGGAAGGTAATCACATGAGCTCCACTTTCACCGTCGTACTTGCCGCACTCATCTCTGCGGTTCCGCAGTCGGGTCCATCGCCGCTCTGCCTGCACGAGTTGCCAAGTTGATGTTGCTAGCAAGGCGCAACAAGTGGCTCGCCGTGCTACTCGTGTTGCTGTGCCATGAGTTGGTCATCGCGCAAGACGGCAACGCGGAGTACTTCGCGTGGATCAGCGGCACCGAAACGAAGTCGTCGGGGATCGTGAGCAACTGGGCCGCCACGATGGGCGCGATTGATGGTCAGGCGTGCAGAAGCATGCGCGCCCGACACAACCTATTCACCGCATCTGGTCGCGAACATTCTTCGCCTCCTGCACCTTGCGGCTACTGATCGCAGTACCAGTCCGGAAGCCAGCGCATCAATCAGGCGATTGGCACTGGATAACGCCCCAAGCATGTGCGAACAGCGACGAGTTGTCTTCGAGGCAATGAAGAAGTGCGGCTATCGAGGAAATGAGGCTCTCCAACGGGCGATTGATTCCGGAAACTCCACAACTGGATCGATGGCGAGCGTCTTTCGCCCCATTGCTCTGGGATCGGCACGCGTCGCAGCCACAACCCAAGATATTGCCGCCATGGCGCGAGCCGAACTGACGCCCGAGGTCGCTAAGAAACTCGACGACAGTCTGCTTCGTCTCACGTACGGTGCACTGGCATTCGACATCTTCAGTACAGACGCCGTTGCGCACGTGCTCATTCCACTCGTACCGGATCAAGATCGGGAAACATGCGTCGCGCTGGTCCTCGACTCCGCTCGTCAACGTGCGGTGCTGCGCGAGCGAATGCTCAAGAGTTTCGATATGGAAAGAAGCAAGTTCATCGAGCGCGGCTTAGTGCGCGACGAAGCCGCCAGCGATCGCTTTGGGAAATCACTCCTCGGCTACCTCAAGACATCCCGAATTGGCGCTGAGCAAATGCTCACCAAAGTCGCCGCCATCGCACGTACAAACCCGAAGTGGGACGAAGCAGAGTTCGATGCTGCGCGGCGAGAGTGGCGGTCAGCAGTGCGGCAACGACTCCAAGAAGTAGCAATCACCGGCGGGGCGTCACCTGTCCTGCCCTATCCGCGGATGGAAACGATTGTTCAGGCAGCGCTGGAAGAGTGACGCCGAGCGAAACGCAAGCGGTTCGGTACTCGAGCGAAAGCTTGTAAGAAATGTTGGGCACAATTTCTTATGAAGCCAACGGCGTAAGGAAACGATCGTTTCCTTACGCCACTGAATAGGAAGCGATCGTTTCCTAGCGTGATGCGGTCGCCGATCCGGTATCTGAGCCACTCGTTCAAGCGCCACCAGCGCGGGTACTACGACCGGCTCTCCGCCGAGCGCACCGACGGCGACTGGGAGGGTTGGACGCAGTTCTATTTGGCGTGCGTCGAGGAGGCTGCCGAGGTGCTGGAACGGATCGGCGTACTCCGCGAGACCAGCGGACGGCAGCGCGACCGCGTCTACGCGGACCAGGCCTACCTGCAGGCACTCACGGTGGACGAGGCTCGAAGTTAAGGATGGCCGGAAGGCGACCGCGGCACCGGCACGCAATCAACCACGATTCCTTGCGACAGGACTTTCGCCATGACCTCGCTCGCCGAACCGTCGGGAAATGGAGTTGTTGCTTCGAATTGGCGGATCGGGGTGCACGTGACCGTACTTCCCGCCACGAGTTCCACGGAACCGTTGACCACTTCGGGAGGGAACGCAGTCAGTTCGATGACCGGCCACTCCGAATCGCTCCACGGTTGTGAGCCACGTGAACGCCCGGAGCTAGGGACGGATGGCCGCGCACGCAAGGTTGCGTTGAGGGCGTTCCAATCGTGCAACGAAATTCGTGCGCTGGTTTTCATCACGCCATGCGTCGTTCGAGCTTGGAACTCAAGGAGCACCGCTTCGAATCGAAATGTGCCCCAGTCGGGCTCAACGGGTGTCGCGCGTGCCGACCAGTCGTTCATCAGGCTCCTGATGGAAACCATGATCCACGCGTTGAAGATCACGCCACCGGCGGCGACAAGAAGTGTGACAAGCACCACGGCCACCGCAATCCGCCGAAGCGCACGCTGCCCACGCTCGAGTTCGGCCAGTCCCTGCCGGAAGTGATCCACTGCGTTTCCGAATCGCTCTTCCGCTTGACGCGTCGCGCCGCGGGCGGCACTGACCGAGTTTGGGTCGTTCTTCATGACATCCTCCTCAAGCATCTCAAGATGACTTTCAATCTCCCGTCGTAACTCAGACGCCTCGTCCTGTGGATCATGCGAATCGGACACGGTTGCTCCCTTCAATCTTGTCTGCCAACTTGGTGTTCAGGAACTTGGCGATCGCGCCGGTGACGGATGTCCACTCTTGGACGCCCTCGCGCAGCGATACCTTCCCCGCCGGGGTGATCGAGTAGATCCGCACTTCCCGACCATTCTCTTGCTTCTGCCATTCCGCCTCCACCAGCTTGCGCTTCTTCAGGCGCTGCAGCGACGGATAGAGCGACCCTTCCTCCACCGCGAGACGACCATCGCTCACCTCCTCGACGAGACGGGCTAGGCGATAACCATGGGTGGCCTGCCGTGCAATCAACGAAAGGAGGACAAGGTCAAGGCTGCCAGAAGGAAATGACGGACGACTGGATGGGGCTGTGGCCATATACATAGCGTAACGATGCATACGGAGCAAAGCAAACACGCGGGGGCGAATTCCTGAGAAGTTTCTTAAAATCTACGTATACATAGTTACGCTAGGCATAAAAACGCGATACGTAGTCACGCCATGCTGCAGATCAGATTCAGCCGCCATCGCGCCGGGTGAATCACTGCTGCACCACCGGCTGTGACAAAAAAACACCCGCCGCCTCTTCGGGCGGCGGGTGCTTCATTTCGGCCTTCGGCCGATCAATGTGCTTCAGTATCAGGGAGCGCACTTACCCCAATCGTTGAGCAGGAAACTGAGGTCGCGGCCGTTGCAGATCCCGTCGCGGTCAATGTCCGCGGCGCCGTATGGCTCGCCCCAGTGAGAGAGGACGTTCGCAAGGTCATCGCTACCGATGACGTTGTACGGCGCAGCCAAGTCAGAGTCACAGATGCCGACGCATTCTGGGCAGTAGAAGGCGAACAGCTGGCCATTCTCCATGAGCGGAGCGGCGAGTGAGTAATGACACTGAATGTTGCCAAGGAACCAGCCGAGACCGAGCTGATCGCGTGCGTCGATCACGCCCGAGACCTCCTCGTCCTGGTTGAACGGAGCAGTGGCAGAGGTGGTGCCGTTACCGAAGCGAGCCGGATCGCACTCGAGGATCGTGGTGCGCGTATCGGTGGCCACATTGTAGAGGTGGTGCTTGGCGTTTTGCAGGTTGTTACCAGGATCTTCCTGCATGATCACCATGGTGGCCCCAGCTGGAGTGTTGTAGACGCAGATGTTGTCCATCATCTTCTGACCTTCGTTACCAATGAGAAGCGCTTCGATGGTGCCGCCCGCGAGCGGGTTGCTAACGTCGGAGAAACGCATGCGCCAAAGGCGCGAGTTGGTGGTCATCGAGGCAGTGGTGACGAAGTAGAAATCCGCCGGGTTGGCGGGATCCCACGCACCGTCCTCAGGACGAAGGAACGTGGTACCGGAATCAGTGGAACCAGCGCCGAACGTAAAGGTGCCGCTGTAGACGGGGGTGCCGCTCGTAGCGAGGCCGAAAGCGCTGGTCTCGGCAGCGACATCGCTACCGTTGACCTGCACCTGCATGCCATAGCCAGTGCCATTCTTGAGGCCGGCCTTCTCGACCGAGGTGCCGGTGGACTGCTTGGTGCCGACGTACATGAACACGCGGTTGGTCCCGCCGTCAGAGGTGGCGACTACCACGGTGCTTTCACTTGCGAACGGACGGGCACAGCCGTTCTCCCAGCTACCCTTGAGCGAGTCAAACGCTTGGAGTTGCGTGCCGACGCCGGTTTCAATATCCATTGCCATCATGCGACCGGGAACGCCACCTTCTTCGCCAGCGAGGAAGATGTGGTTCAAGGTGCCGTTGCCGGTGGCTGGGTTGTAGTAGGCGCTGGCGGCAGCCAAGTCAGCCGAGCAGAAGCGCTGGAACTGGTAGAGCGAGCCAGTGCCGGCGGTGGTGACGTCCACTGAAGTCATCGCGTCGGCAGCGCTGGTGATGGCGAAGGTTCCAGGAGTGATGTTCCACTTGCTGACGAATCCGCCGCCAACGATCCCTGCAGGCTGGTGCGCGCGGGCCTGGCCGCCGACAGTGGCGGCAATCTCGTGGGCCACGGTGAGCGTGAATGAGCCATCGCCGTTGTTGAACGCGCCCATGCCGTCCGGGATGCCGATCATCTGGTAGCCGCCGATGATGTCACCGACAGTGATGATGGAGACCACGTCACGCACTGGGCTGCCGGTGTTCGGACGGACGAACGGGGTGGCGGAGGACGACGGACCGGTGCGCACAGAGCTCTGCGCGGTGGCCGAGGCGGCAACCGCGAGAACGGCGGATGCGCCGATGGCGAAGGTAATACGGGTCATTTCTTTATAACTCCAGATCGGGTTTCAAGACATTGCGCCCCGGACCTTCCGAGACACGATGAATAATGGCGGCATGCTGTGAAGCCTGCGCTTGACAATGATGTGGAGTTATTGAACAAACGATGTGTGTCGCATTAGCGCACTTCAACCGATTCCGCAAAGGGCTGCACAACAACAATTTGCGGCGGCGATGTTCGCGGCTTCACCACGTGTGAAGAAAGCGATCAGTTTCGGTTTGCCGCCGTGGGTCGCTCTTCGATCTTGAGCATCACCGTCACGTCTTTGCCGTCACGAAAGAACTTGACAGGTACCTGCGAGCCGCTGAAGTAGTAAAGAGACTGCTGGAAGTCGACCACGCTGATGATCTTGGTGCCATTGATCTCGGTGACGAAGTCGCCGCGGCGCACGCCCGCCGTAGTGGCGGGGCTGGGGTCGTAGAGATCGTCGACAAGGAGACCAAACTCTGGCTTCTTGAGCGCGGCAAAGGCGGAGTCGTCCTTCATACGCGTCTTGAGTTCCTGCTGCGATAGCACAGAAAATCCTGTCCAAGGCGAGTGGTTGGAGCGCTTCTTGGTGAGCGCCTCGGCGACGCCGAGCGCCGTGTCGATCTGCATGGCGTAGGTCACGTAAGCGTGCGGCTGCAGGGGTTCGGACGGCTGCATCGAGGGCGGCGGAACCAACATGCCCAGCACCTCGCCCGCCGAGCTCACGAGCGACCCGCCCACGGATTCAGGGGAAATAGCCATACTTGAGTGGATGAAACTGCCAGTGAGGTCCGCCTGGTAGCACGACGCCACGGGCAGTGCCATCACTACGCCGGGTGCAAAGGTGCGCGCCGCGCCGAAGGGATCCGCCACTGCGAAGACGCTGTCGCCGATCTCGAGCGACTCGGCTTTGCCGATGCGCGCAGGCGCCAACCCGCCCGCCGTCTCGCCCTCCGCCGGCTTCAACCGAAGCACCGCGAGATTGATGGTCGGCTCGCTCCCGAGGAGCTCTGCGTCGACGCGCACGCCGGTGGATGTCTCGATGTCAACTCGCTCGGCAATTCCGCCGTTGTCGAGGACAAGCGGAGAACGGCAGCAGATCACCATGCCATCCGTGCCGACGAAGATGCCACTTGAAACCGTAGCACGCGCCATGCCGGGGTACGGAGATTCATCCGCCACCGCCCAACGCCCTTCGCGGGGAACGCCCTCGGGAACGCGCTGGTAGCTAGTCACTGTGACGATCGAAGGAACGACAGATACCTGCAGCGCGCGCCGTGCCTGGTCGCCAGCGGAAAGCGAGGGAACCGCTTGCGGCGCGGTGGCCTGCGCAACCTGCGCGTGCGATGCAAGGAATAGGCAAGCGGCGAGCGTGATCATGCGAGAGAGACTATTGATGAAGAAAGTGCTACCTGCTAGCGAATGGTGAAGATTGCATTTGGGACCGCTGTTCACGCTGCAATCCGGCAACCTATCGCGCCTAGTCTTCGTGCGTGGTCTTCTTGATTCCAGCACTGATGGCGTGCGCCCTGCTGCGCGCCTCCGCGCCCCCGGACCGGGCCACGATCACCGCCGAGGCGGTGCGCGGCTACGTTCGTCACGCAGAGCGCGCCTACGACGCCACCCTCACCGCAACGCAGGCGATGCGCGAGGCAGTGCAGTCTTTTTGCGCTGAACCGAGTGACGCTGCCCTTGCGCGTGCCCGGCAGTCCTGGACCGCCGCTCGCGAGGCCTATGGGCGCACCGAGGCGTTCCGCTTTGGAAACGGCCCCATTGATGCCAAGCGTGGCGGCGTCGAGACGTTTGTCAATTCGTGGCCAGTGGACGAGGCGTACATCGATGCGGTCGAAGGTTCCGTGGGCGGCGGGATCATCGGCAACCCTGCGAAGTATCCAGCGCTCGGGCGCGCCATCCTTCGACTTCACAACCGCCGCGGCGGCGAGACCAACGTCTGCACCGGATGGCACGCGATCGAGTTCTTGCTCTGGGGGCAGGACCGCTCCGACTCGGGACCTGGCGCACGACCCGTGACGGACTTTGTTGACGGTAAGGCTCCCTTTGCGAACCGCCGGCGCGAGTTCCTGCTGGAGATCACCGACATGTTGTGCGAGGACCTTGCGAAGGTTGACGCGCAGTGGCACGCGGGCGGAGAGAACTATCGATCGCGATTCGAGGCGGACCCGAAGGCTGCGATGCAGGCGATCATGACCGGTGTTGCGCTGCTTGCGGGGTTCGAGATGTCCGGCGAACGGATGGCCGTGGCAGAAGAAACGCACGACCAGGAAGAGGAGCAGAGTTGCTTCAGCGACACAACGCACCTGGATTTTCGGGCGAACATGCGTGGGATCGCCGACGTGCTGCGCGGCGATGGCGCGCCTGGAGTGATCGCGGTGGTAGCCACCGTTGACCAAGCGCGAGCCAACGTGATGACCGCGGCGCTCGCAGCGGCAGTGGCGGCGGTTGATGCGACGCCCGCGCCGTTCGACCGCGCGATCCGCACCGCGAAGGGCAGCCCGGAGCACGCGCAGATCACGGCGGCAATTGCTGCGCTTGAGAAACTTGGCGAGGAGATCTCCGCAGCGGCAAAGTCAATGGGCTACTCGCTTCCCTCGGAGCCGCACGGTTGACTATGCGCACGCCAGCCTCTCATCGACACGCACACCCGCGAACGATGCTCGCCGCCGCGATGGCGCTCGCCGCGGGCGTCACGTGCGCGCTTGCGCCGCGCGGCGATACACCCGCGGACCTTGCGCGCCTCGGCGGACCAGCGACGGTGGAGATCGACACGCCGGACGCGTTCGGTCTCTCTGCGCCCGGTATCAGCAGCGAAGAGCGCCGCGCGTTCAGTGTTGGCAACTCGTTCTTTCGCGACAATTGGGTGACCGCACCAGCAAGCACCGAGGGGCGCGATGGCCTCGGCCCGCTGTTCAACGCCAACTCATGCAGCGCGTGTCACGCCGATGACGGGCGCGGCAGACCGCCGCTGGCGCGCGGCGAAGTTGGGCTGGGGCTCGTGGTGTTCGTCAGTCCACGCGATGCCGATGGCGCGCCGCACCCGCTGTACGGCAAGCAGCTTCAGGACCAAAGCATCTCTGGCGTCGTGCCGGAGACAGAGATCGTGCTGCGCGCGGTGCCCGTGCCCGGCGCGTATCCGGACGGCACGAAATACGAACTCAATCGCTGGGAAGCAACGTTCGAGCAGCCCGCGTACGGCCCGCTCGGCGAGGTGCGGACATCGCTTCGCATCGGTCCACAGGTGATCGGCGGTGGATTACTTGAAGCGGTGCCTGACGCCGCGATCGTCGCGCGTGCTGATCCGGAGGACCGCGACGGCGACGGCGTGTCCGGTCGTCCGCACCTGGTGACGGGCGCAGATGGCGCGCGGCGCGTGGGTAAGTTTGGTTGGAAGGCATCGCAGCCGACACTTGAAGGTCAAGTGATGGCCGCGCTACACGAGGACATCGGTATCACCAACGACGCGCATCCGGTGGAATCACTCACCACCGGTGAACGAGCAGCGATCACGGCGCCGAGCGGCGGAATCCCCGAGGCGGACGCGCACAAAGTCGCGCGGCTCGCGCATTACTGCCGCGTGCTGGCGGTGCCGATGCAGCGCGATGCGGACACGCCGACGGTGGAGCGTGGGCGGCGGCTCTTCACCGATACGGGGTGTGTGACATGTCACACGCCAACAATGTCCACGGGTGATGCATCGCCGGTGACGCTTCTGCGCAACGCGACCTTCCATCCGTACACCGACCTCCTGCTCCATGACATGGGCGAAGGCCTCGCCGACGATCGTCGCGATGGCGACGCAACCGGACGCGAGTGGCGCACCCCGCCCTTGTGGGGCATTGGTCTGGTGCAAACGGTGAACGGTCACACACGTTTCCTGCACGACGGGCGCGCACGCGGCCTTGAGGAAGCCGTCCTCTGGCATGGCGGCGAAGCACAGCGCGCGCGGGACCGATTCATGGCCATGCCTGCAGCGGATCGCCAGGCGCTGCTTGCGTTCCTGGAATCACTGTGAGAGACGTGATGCAAGTTGCGGGTTGTAGGTGAACACTCCGTAGCGCGCACACGGGTCACACACACTGTGGGCATATCAAACGAGGTCAAGTCGGTGGGCATCAGCGATCATGTCGGTTTGCTTGGAGGCAACTCCAGCCATGGCGGCGAACTCCCTCCACCCGGAGACCGCCTTCGCGACTTCGCGCGCAATGACTTCCGCGCGACCACGCTTCATTGACGCCGTATCCGCCACTGCCTTGAGATCGTCAAGCGTGAAGCCCTCCCGCTTACCCGCCAAACTCATCTGATGGCTCGCAGTCCATGTGCCAGACGGGTTGTATGCGTACATGACATCGAAGGCCGGCGCGAGCGACCACTGCCCGCGTTTGTCCATGAGAAAGGCGATGTTCTTCACGTGATCGTCCTGGTTGCGGGCAATCACGTTGAAGGCCATTCTTCGAAACTGCTCTTCGACTGCGTCCATCGACAGCCCCAATCTGCGAATGACGGTCACGGCCTGCTCATAGGAATGTGCGATCGGGTTGTTGAAGTCAAGGTGCGCGATGGCGCCCAGCGACTGCATGTGGAGCTTTTCGCCGTCATCAAGCCGATCGAACCGCCGAGTCATGAAATGGCGTCGTCCGTTCTCCTCGAACAGTCGGCACTCAGACATACGGATGCCCGCTGCCTTCGCCATGAGCGAGTAGGCGTATTCAATCGCGCCGAATTCCTGCGGGTCAGCAAGGTCGCGGTCCTTGTTGTTGGTGACGCCGTCAAACTTCATCAGCCAATACTCGAACCCGCTCGGTGCCTTCACCTGACCTGATCGAACCTCATTGGTAGTTGGGTTCCAAGCAATGACGGCTTTGGCGCGAGCACCGCCCGCGGATGCGCTGACGCGGAGAATCTCGCGCAGGGCGTGCTCCCGTTCCGGGTCAGCAAATGACGCCTGTAGGTTCTCTCGGTTGCTGAGCACTTCGGAGGCGAGCGTCACCAGCGAGTCCACTTTCAGAACTGTTGACGTGCGGCTCTGTGGCCCGTGGGCTGGCTTGAATTCCAGCGCGCCGATCCCGCGCGAGCCGGTGTAGCACAGGCGCTCCACCGCGTCGATGTCTTGGGGTAGACGCCCCTGTGAGGCAAGCCACGCGTCGATCACGGCGTTGCCGAATGTGTCGGGAAGCGCGTCGGCAAGCATTCCCGGCAGCCCGTGAAATGACTCCTTGCGCAAATCGGGGAAGCTGTACATCTGTCCGGCAAGCGGCATCATGAGCGGCGCGACCTCGATCCCGCTCCGACGAAAGGCCGCCGCGTATTCGAATGTCGCGATCTCACCGGGTCCATTCACGGACACCGCGCCGATCGAACTCCCCCACAATCGCACTTCGGCAACGGTACTCACGGTTCACCTCCGGTCTTTGACGATTCGTCTCCCCATGTCCACTGCGGTGGCGGTCCGCTCTTCTTTACCCCAGGCGACGCGCGACGGCGCTCCTTCGCTCGCGAGCGTAGTTGCGCAATCGGACTCGACAGCGGCGGCGGAACAAACGCATCAAGATTGCCCAGCAGCCCCAGCGCGCGGACCACGCGGATGAGGTTGGTGACCTGGCTCGATTCGCCACTCTCCAAGCGGATCACGGTGCGTTTGGAAACACCCGCCTCGCGAGCCAACTGTGCCTGAGTAAGGTTCCTCTGCAGTCGGAGACGCGAAAGTCGATCCCCCAGTTCCGCCAGAACCGCCTCGTCCGTCATTTCATAGGTCTTTGCCATAAGTGCCTCTTTTGGCAATTATACGCTCTAAATTGGCTTAAGAGGACATATTTGGCATTTATATTGCACCAACAATGGGGCGTTTGACCGATAAACCGGGCTCAGCACCGCGCCGCGGGAGTCAGTCGAGCATCGGGGTGCGAGCTGGGCCCGAGCGCACTTGCTGCGCGTGGGCTCAAATCATTCGCGGGCGGTCACGTCTTCCCCCACCCCGGCAACTTGCTGGCTTGCTTTGCCCATGACGCGAACTGCGCGGTATCCAGTTTCTCGCCTTCGTAGATATGGAAGTAGCGAGTGTTCTTGTCCTTGCTCTCGACAGGGGGAAGTGGTTTCAGTGATACGCCTTGGAAGAATGCAACCTTCAGGTACTTCGTGAAACAGTGAACTCCGAGAAACCATCCCTGCCCTTCAATGCCATAGAGCGGCGAGTTCCATTTGACGGCCTTGCACGCGCCGGGGACGGCTTGCATGATGAGTGCGTCAAGCTGACGCCCGAGATCTCGCTTCCACCTTGGCATCGCAGCGATGTATGCCTGCACGGGCGCATCGCCATCGGCCTTGGCAATCTGCGGATTGCCGCCGGAGAGAAGTTTAGGCCTGGGCTTTGATTTGCGCGTGGGCTTTGCTTTCGGCGCTGATTTCGGCGCTGATTTCGCAGCCGCCTTCGACGCTGATTTCACCGCCGCCTTCGGCGTCAACTTTGAATTGCCCCGTCTCCTAGGAGTTGAATCCATGCCCCACAAGGTACCGTACATCACAGTCAATCGCGTATTGAACCGCCATCACTCATAGGAGCCCTGCGACATGAATTCCATTCTTCGACTGCTCGCGCCAGCGGCACTCCTCGCCTCCGTTGTTGGCTGCGCCGCTCCGCGCGCCACTCCGCAGATGGAACAGGAAAACCTGAAGTGGTCAGCAAACTACGCGTCCGACTTTGCAAAGTTGGTGCAGAGCTATGTCAACAAGGAGTTCGTTCCATCGCCCGACAAGGCAACGCTGTTGACACAAGCGGCCATTCTTGCGCATCACGCGCAGGTGCAGGCGAAGTCGGTTGCCGCATACACGCCAAGTAACACTAAAGAGTCAGAATTCATGTTGAAGGACCTGCAGGCACGCGCCGTCGGCCTTCAAGAAGAATGCAAAGCTCTGGAAATGCAATGGAACGTCTGGCAGGTGCAACACGGCCTGCAGAAGGTCGAAGACATTGAGATGGTCTACGTACGCGCCGATCCGGGGTGCTGATCTGCTGACCGGGCGTTTAGATGCCTTTGACCTTGTTCGCCACCGCTTTACTTTCCACCTCGGCTAAATACTTACGCGTTGCAGCAGGCAGCAATGTCCACATGCGGATCGCGAAGATCAATCCGATGATGGTGAACGGGAACAGGAACATCGGCCAGTAGGCCCAACTCTTGGTGGCAAGAATTCCCACGGCAAACGCCTGAATGGCGCTGCCGAGTTTGCTGAATGCATCGGCGATTCCGGTGGCGGTGGCTGCTGCCTTCTTGCCGCCAAAGTCGGCGGTGGCCGTTCCGGACATGATGCTGTGCACGCCGATTACGCCCATCATGGTGCCGATGGCGCATGCGCCGATGATCCACGGACGTGCCGTCAAGAACAGATCCGTGAACGAGCCCGAGACCGCGCCGACCGATTCTGCCGTTGCGTTGATCGGCTGCCACACCAAGGTGAGGATCATGGTTCCCGTGGTAGCAAACATGATGCACTGCATCAGCGCCGCCGACGGCGCACGGCGCGATTGGAACAGGCGGTCGCTGAGCCAGCCCGCGGTAAACCCGCCCGCGATACCAGTGACGCAGCCCCAGAAACCCCAGTTCTGCGTGACCACTGGCACGCCCAGCGGCGTTTCCTTGGCGAACAGCAAGTACCAGTTCAGGATGCCGTCGCGGAGCACGCCGGAGGTGAGTTCAACAACGCCAATCATCAGGATGATGGGGTTACTGAGGATCTTCCAAATCAACTGGAAGTAGCCGTACTTTTTGTCCTTGGTGTCATCATCAGAGGCGTCATGCGTATCGAGCGGATCGAAGCCTGCTTGGTCGGGCCGGTCTCTCAGGAGCACCACGTCAATCAGTGCCCACACGACCATGATCATTGCTGGAATCAAGAAGATCAACCACAGCGCCGGAACCGTCCGGCCATCCAAGATGAAGAGTGAATTCAAGATCGTGCGCGTGGTGGTCGGTACGGCAGGCTGCTGCAACTGAACCGCATCAGCAATGGCTCGCCCCCAGTCGAATGCGAAGTACACGCCCAGTGAGATCAGCGTGCCGAAAATAGCACCAAAGGTGCCGCGCTCACGGACGTGGAACCAATAGCTCTTGACCTTGATGGTGCTGACTGCACCAAAGCTTTGGAAGAGCATGTTGAGACTGTAAAGAACCGCCAATGCCACGCCGAGTTTCACTTGCAGCTTGTCGTACATAAAGAGGTACAGCGCACCCGCCATGCATGCGTTCATCAGCGCGGAACCCAGCGCTCCAATCAACATGCCACGCTTGCCACCCATCTTGTCAACAAGTGGTCCAATGAAAAACAGACCGATCGCATACGTGGTGGCACCGGCACTGGCAATGAAGCCGAACTCTGCTTTGGTCATCAACGCACCAAGCGCAACCGCCGCCACGGTCAGGTTGTAACGACCCATGTACAGAAATGAATAGGTCATCCCCAGCGGGAACCAATTCACAAAGCGCCGCCACATGAACTTCCGCGTGTGCTTGAGCGGGTTGGTCAGGAAGTACAGGGTGACGATATAGGCGAGAGCGAGGCTGACCAGAAAGAGAGTCATGAGGCGTTCCAGAGGTGAATGAGTCAGGACGCAGGCTGACAGAGCGTAACTGAACGCGGCATGGCGTCACTGTTCCGGGGGGAGTGGCTCAGAGTTTGATCGGACAGGCTGCCATCTGGCTCATGCTGCCCTGCTAGCCAACTCACACCGCCACCGCAGCTCCTTGATCGATGATGGCGTTCAGCGTGGCGCTTGGTCGCAGCGCCGCAGCGACGCGCTTGGCGTCCGGGTGGTAGTAGCCACCGATGTCGATCGCTTTGCCCTGCACTGCGTTCAGTTCCGCCACGATCTTCTGCTCATTTGCCGTGAGTTCCGCAGCAATCGGTGCAAAGTGCGCAGCGAGGGCTGCGTCCTTGGTCTGCCGAGCGACCGCCTGCGCCCAGTAGAGCGCCAAGTAGAAGTGGCTGCCACGATTGTCAAGATCACCAACCTTGCGGGCTGGTCCCTTGTTGTTGCGCAGGTACTCGCCGGTGGCGTCGTCAAGCGTTTCTGCAAGGACCGCTGCACGCGCGTTGCCGGTGCGCTGCGCCATGTGCTCAAAGCTTGCGGCCAGCGCCATGAATTCACCGAGTGAATCCCAACGCAGACTGTTCTCCGCAACAAACTGCTGCACATGCTTGGGGGCCGAGCCACCCGCGCCGGTCTCAAAGAGTCCGCCGCCGTTCATGAGCGGCACAATGGAAAGCATCTTGGCGCTGGTACCCACTTCAAGAATCGGGAAGAGATCCGTGAGATAGTCGCGCAACACATTGCCAGTGACTGAAATGGTGTCCAGACTCTTCTTCATGCGCTCCAGGCTGAAGAGGCAGGCCGCGGCCGGTTCCAGCACGCGGATGTCAAGTCCCTTGGTGTCATGATCGGCCAGGTAGGCGTTGACCTTGTTCAAGAGTTGTGCGTCGTGCGCACGCTTGGAATCAAGCCAGAAGACCGCGGGGGTTCCGGTTGCACGCGCACGCGCGACCGCCAACTTCACCCAGTCGCGAACGGCTGCGTCGGTGACGCGACACGCGCGCCAAATATCACCGGCCTGAACCGCATGCTGCATGAGCGTCGTGCCAGCAGCATCAACCACGCGCACCGCGCCAGCGGTCTTGATTTCAAAGGTCTTGTCGTGGCTGCCGTATTCCTCCGCAGCCTGCGCCATCAAGCCAACATTGGGCACGCTGCCCATGGTGCGCGGATCGAACGCGCCGTGCGTTCGGCAGAAATCAATGACGGCTTGGTAGATGCCGGCGTAGCTGCGGTCCGGAATGACGGCAACGACATCCTGCGTCTTACCCGCAGCGTTCCACATCTTGCCGCCCTCGCGCAACATCGCGGGCATGGATGCATCCACGATGACATCGCTCGGCACATGAAGGTTGGTGATGCCCTTGTCGCTATCGACCATGGCGATCGCGGGGCCATGCGCGTAGACCGCCTGAATGTCCGCCTCGATGGCAGCGCGTTCAGCAGCCGGAAGCGTGGCGATCTTGGTAATCAGGTCGCCGAATCCGTTCTTGACATCCACGCCGATCCGTTCGAGCGTTGCAGCGTGTTTGGTGAATACTGGCTTGAAATACGCGCGTACCGCGTGACCAAAGATGATCGGGTCAGAGACCTTCATCATGGTGGCCTTCAGATGTAACGAGAACAGCAGCCCTGAAGCGCGCGCGTCTGCAATCTGCGCTTCAAAGAACGCGCACAACTCGTGCTTACTCAGGAACGTTCCATCAATGATGTCGCCCGCGTTGAGCTTGATGCCATCCTTGAGCACTGTCACGGTGCCGCTGGGGCCGACATGCTCAATACGCACTGTCGTGGCTGCTGGCACGGTGAGGGAGCATTCATTACCGAAGAAGTCGCCATGGGTCATGGAGGCAACGTGCGCCTTGCTGTCTTGGCTCCATGCGCCCATCTTGTGAGGATTGGCGCGTGCGTAATCCTTGACGGCGTTCGGCGCGCGGCGATCGGAGTTGCCCTCACGGATCACCGGATTCACTGCGCTACCCTTGATGCGGTCATAGCGAGACTTGGCGTCGCGTTCGATTTCGGTCTTCGGTTCATCCATGTAAGCAGGGATGGCGTAGCCCTGCTGTTGCAGTTCCACGATCGCCGCCTTCAGCTGCGGTACTGATGCACTGACGTTTGGCAACTTGATGATGTTGGCACCCGGCGTCAAGCACAGGCGACCGAGTTCAGCGAGCGCATCGGGGATGCGTTGCTCAGGCTTCAGACTTTCGGGAAAGCTGGAGATGATGCGGCCAGCCAACGAAATGTCCCGCAACTCCACGGGGATTCCTGCGGGACCTGCGAACGCGCGAATGATCGGCAGAAATGAGTATGTGGCGAGCGCCGGGGCCTCGTCAGTGTGCGTGTAAATGATGGCGGGGGCGGCGGAAGTGGCGGGAGTGGTCATGGCGCTGATCCTGGTGAAAGTCGCGTGTTGGTCCCTGACGGACTGAGGCGCGCATTGTACGGAGACGTCACGGAACCTCTCGACGTACCCGGTGTTCGCCGTTCGCACCGCTTCCAGCCTCGCCTGCGACTACCCGTACCACCCCAATGGCGACCGCACGGCGAACGGCAGCGACCTAGCCCTTGTGCTTTCAAGCTGGGGCGTGGCCAACGGCGCCGCCGTTGCAGACACCAATCATGACGGAATTGTTGACGACCAAGACCTTGGGGTCGTGCTGGCTGCTTGGGGGCCTTGCCCGTCACGCAGGTGGTCAAGCCTGCGCGATGCCCTCGCGGATCGCAAATCGCATCAGGTCGGAGCGGCTGTCGATACCCAGCTTCTTCATCATTCGCTCCTGATGGCCATCAATTGTCTTCGGACTACGGGACAGTTCCCGGGCGATCTCCACCCGCGACTGACCGCCGCCGATGTGTCGCAGCACTTCAATCTCACGGGATGTCAGTCGGTCGACCGCGCTGATCGGCATCGCTGTCTCAGAGGCAGCGCGCCGCGTTCGACGTGAGCTCCGTACTGCGCGCGCTGATGGGCATTGCACGGTCACCTTCGGTCCGATCACGAACGTCCCACGCTTGCTATGCGCGATTCGCTTCAGGCCGTCCATGATGTCAACCAAGTCCTCGCCCTTAGAGAAATATCCCGATCCGCCGCACCGATACGCCGCTGCGAGCAGCCCGTCACGGATATGAGCGCTGAGGAAGGCGAACCGCACGTCAGGGAATTGCCGATGCAGGCGGTCGGCCGCCTCAAAGACATCTGGACCGGGCATCTCAATATCAAGCGTCACCACGTCGCGGCGAGTCCGCTCGACTTCCTCAAGAAGTTGCGATGCATCCGAAAGCCGACCAACGAAGTCCATGCCGGGATCAAGCGACATCTGCACGCGCATTCCCTCAGCAAGGAGCACATGATCATCAACGCACAAGACGCGAACAACCACTTCACTTGTACCAGTGATGGGGCTGATCGCCTTCTTTCGTGCAACAACGCGAGCTACTGTCGATTCCTGCGGAACATTCATGGTGGACTGTGTCATCGGAAATATCCTTCTGCAATTTGCCTCAATTTCAAGTCCATCACACTTCGGTGCAACGGACGAACACCCAGGACGCGAGGCAGTCATTCACACTGTAATGAAATTCCCTGTCATCTCAATTGAATTGATCCGGAATGGCAATAAAGACAAGTTTGACTTGATTTCCATCAGCAAATTTAGGGGAAATCAACCTGAACACCTACATCGCCGCACACCCCATCATGTGCCAGTCGATCATCGGTGTCGACATTCTGTGCTCATGGATGAGCGTGACTGCATCAACGGGAGAACGCACATGAAAGTCACCATCAGGCTCAACCACCCAAAGACTGAGATCGACGTCACCGATGGAATCATTAGCGCGATTGCATCCGAGATCAGCAGGATTGCTGGCGGCAACGAGGTACTGAACCGCCTTGAGGCAGAGATGTGCCTTGATCGAATCTTGGCAGGCGGACACTCTTCGGACTATGCAGGTTCCAAAGGTGACCCACAATGAGCACCGTCTCATCGTTCAGCGACCAACGCGAAGAAATGGTCCGCAAACAGGTGATCGCGCGTGGCGTAGTTGACCGGCATGTACTGGCCGCCATGCGGGAAGTACCGCGCGAAGTGTTTGTTGGCGACCGCTACCACGAGTTCGCGTATGAAGACTCGCCTCTTCCAATTGAGGAAGGGCAGACGATATCGCAGCCCTACATTGTGGCACTCATGATTGAGGCGGCGCATGTGCGCCCAGGCGACAACGTGCTAGAGGTAGGTGCCGGATCCGGTTACGCAAGCGCCGTCCTGAGTCGAATCGCCCAACATGTACATGCTCTTGAGTGGCATCGTCCACTCGCTGACGTGGCACGCTCGCGTCTGCGACGGCTTGGCTACCGCAATGTCACCGTGCTCCAAGGCGATGGCTCAATTGGATGTCCAGCCCATGCTCCGTTTGATGTGATCATCGTTTCTGCCGGCGGGCCGGATGTTCCTGAGCCGCTTCTTCGGCAACTGTGCATCGGCGGACGGCTGATTATTCCTGTGGGTCATGAGCCGCGTACGCAAGAGCTGCTAAAAATTGAGCGCACGGGCGAGAACCAGTTCGAACGTGAATCACTGGGGCAAGTTCGGTTCGTGCCTTTGATTGGTACGGAAGGATGGGCGGCTGATGGTCATCCCATTGCAGCCCAACGCGCCGTGGCGCCCGTACGGATCCACACCGAGTCACGAGAGCGGATGGCAAAGGCGATCGCCGCCGCATGCGAACCGATCGTCGACCTTGAGACCACATCACTTGATGCGCTCCTCGCCCGGATTGGCGAAGCGCGCGTGGTGATGATCGGCGAGTCGACACACGGAACATCGGAGTTCTATCGATTCCGTAACAGAATCACCCGAGAGCTAATCACGAAGCGTGGGTTCAGTATTGTGGCAATTGAGGGCGATTGGCCCGATGTTGCAGTCATTGATCGCCATGTGCACGGAAAGGCAACCGCCGCTGAGTGCAAGGCAGCGTTCACGCGCTTCCCCGCATGGATGTGGCGCAATCGGGAAACTGCTGAGTTCGTTGACTGGCTAGCAGCCCGCAACCTGCGCCCGATGACAGGCGACCGCGATGTCGGTATCTATGGTCTTGATCTGTACAGCCTCGGCAAGTCAATTTCTGCAGTATTAGAGTTCCTCGATCGCGAGGATCCAACCGCAGCGGCAGCCGCTCGCGTCCGTTACGGGTGTTTCTCGCCGTGGGAAAGCGACCCAGCAACATACGGTCGAGCCACCTCGAGCGGTCGACTGAAGGGCTGCGAACGGGAAGCCGTTGAGATGTTGAAACGAATGCTAGAGATGCGCCTCACAGATCCAATTCGCACCCGCGATCCCCTGTTCGATGCACGACGAAATGCAGCAGTCGTCCACCAAGCCGAGCGGTACTACCGCGCCATGTATTACGGCGCGCGGGAGTCGTGGAATCTTCGGGACGAACACATGTTCTCAACCCTACAAGCTGTGCTTGACCATCGCGGTCCCCAATCACGTGCGATTGTTTGGGCTCACAATTCACATGTCGGTCATGCCGGTGCGACAGAGATGACGAACCGCGGCGAGACCAACCTTGGACAACTTGCGCGCAAGGACTTCGGACCGGGTGCATACCTGATTGGAATGGGCACGCACTGCGGCACCGTAGCGGCTGCATCCGGATGGGACGAGCCGATGCGCGTTCGTTCCTTGCGTGAATCGCACCCTGATAGTTACGAAAGCATCTTTCATGCATCGGGTGTACCAAGGTTTATGTTGCCACTACGAACGACGCATGACCCAGCGCTACGCGAAGCATTGGCGTCACCGCGCCTGGAGCGCGCAGTCGGTGTCATCTATCGACCGGACACTGAGATTCTCAGTCATTACTTTCAGGCCACCCTGCCCGGTCAGTTCGATGAATGGGTTTGGTTCGACCAAACGAAGGCGGTGACAGCGAATGCGGAGGCAACTGACGACTTCGACCCGAGCACGTTCCCATTCGCGCTATGACCTGTGACATCGGAGCACATTCAGGTCCAGCTTGAAGGCACCGTCTAGGAACGTGGCGTGCGACACACTGCACTGAATTGGGGGATTAGTGCTTGGCTTGTTCAGATATTGGGTTAAACTTAAGTATATGAAGATCCGCATTAGCCTCGGCGCGCTGTTCATCGGTGCAAGCGCCCTCGTCGTTGGGCAGATGAACTCAAGCGCAGACTCTAGCACCGGGGCTGCAGCTGCTTCTGCGGACTGCGCGAATGCGCCGGGCGCTGCACTTGGTGACAACTCATACGACACCACGTCCGCGACCGCTGGCTTGGTATTCGGGTCCAACGCGCCGTGCGGAGCGCACACCATCTACAAGGCGATGTACTGGACGTTCACACCGGCCACCGATGGTCTCTACACATTTACAACATGCGGCATGGCAACGTGGGACACGCGCCTGGCAGTGATGTCCACGTGTTCGCCAGCCGGAACCGTGCTCTCATGCAACGACGACGCATGTAACTACCAGAGCAGCACGACCGCGACACTGGTGGCCGGCACCACGTACCGCGTTGCGATCGGCGGCTTCGGAACGAATGACGGCGGCGTGGGCACCATGAACATCTCGTTCGGCGGCACCGGCGGCGGTGGCGGCGGCGGTGGCGGCACTGGGTCGCCGGATGTCATCGTGGGTTCAATGCCCGATGTGTCAAAGTACGGCAGTGTCGTTCAGAACGGCGTGACCATTATGGCGTACGCGTTCGGCACCACCAGTTGCAACATTGGCACCGCGCAGTTGGAGTGGTTTGCATCACCGGACAACCGCCATCCCTTTATCCCCATGAATATGTACCGCCTGAAGAACGGTCGCTTCGAGCAGATCGGCATGGGCTGGGGCAAGCATGGATTCACTGCATTGCAGGGGACGCTGTGCGGAGCATGCACGGCATCAAGTACTGGCACTTACTTAGGCATCGGCTGCTCAGATCCGTACTCGTCTGGCTTGAATGGCAGCCAAACTGGGCTTGGAACGCGCACGGAAGTCAACGCGTCCACCGGCTATTTCCCAGGCACTATCAATGGCGGAATGCCAACCGCGCCGGCCACCATTGGTCGCCGCGTGCAGGTCAATGCAAATGATTTGAATCCCGCGCTGAACACCGGGGCAACCTACTTTGCAGAAGGCCACTACATCCAGCAGCAAGATGCGGTTGCAAACAATGACAACAACAACGCGTCACACCGCGCGGTGACGGTTGGCGCACTCACCAGCGGCGCGTACACGCTGACACTCACTGGCTCAACTTTGCAGCAGAAGCCTGCGATCGAGTCATGGCTCGCGGCTGACTCCACCGTGTTGCTTTCGTATGCCGATGTCGCTGGTGATGGTCGCTACATTGTTGGATGCAAGGTCACCGCCAACGCAAACGGCACTTGGCACTACGAGTATGCCATTCACAACCTGAACTCGGATCGCTCCGGTAGATCGTTCTCAGTGCCGCTGCCAGCGGGCGTGACGGCCACCAACATTGGATTCAAGGACATCAACTACCACTCGGGTGATGCCTACGACCCAACTGACTGGACGGCTTCCACGTCAGGCGGCGCCGTCACCTGGACCGGCGGCACCTACGCCACCAGCGTGAACGGCAATGCGCTTCGATTCGCAACGCTCTACAACTTCTGGTTCGATGCAAGCAGCGCCCCGACCGCCACGAACGGAACGATCGGTCTCTTTAAGCCTGGCGCTGCGGGCGCGCCCGTAAGCGTCGAAGTAGCCATCAAGGGACCAGTTGCCACAACGATCGTCGGCGACCTGAATGGCGATGGACACGTGGACGGCGCTGACCTCGGTCAGCTGCTTTCGGCTTGGAATACGCCTGGTCCTGGCGACCTGAACGGCGACGGGGATGTGACGGGTGCTGACCTGGGGCTGCTACTCGCGGCGTGGAGCTGAGCGGCTAAAAGAAAGAACCCTCCGCATGGCATGCGCCGTGCGGAGGGTTTGTTTCAGGGCAAAAACTTGTCGACCAACGATCCAGTCGACTCAGCGACGGCGGCGGAGGCCGACGAGACCAGCGACGCCGAGCAGTGCGATGGCGCCTGGGGCTGGAACCGCGGTGCCGTTGATGAAGACGTTGTCGATGCGAGCGGTGCCGCCGGCTTGGTAGGCGCCAGAGCCGTTGACCGAATCAACCGTCGCCTGGACGCGGACGAGGATCGAGCCAGCGTTGTCAGCGATCGCGCCGAGCGCGATGTTGGAGGAGTACGCCGCGTTGTACGTGGATGACGTCCACGCACCGGCGCCCGTCGGACTCGCTGAATTGATGATCGGAGTGTAGGTTGCCAGCAGGGTTGACCAGTTCGAGCCACCATCAAGGCTCATGATGACCGTCCAAGTTGCTGGCCCGGTAGTACTGCGGGTGAAGTCCCACGAGAACGACAGGTTCGTGTAGCCAGTGCCGCTGAAGGCAGCCTGGTAGTAGTCGCCGGCCTTCCAGACGTTGCTGGAGAAGGCGTAGGTACTGCCGTTGCCGGCGGGCGAGGTGTACGAGGTGGGGTTGAGACCCGAGGAGGCCAACTGGTGGGTGCTCGACAGGCTGGTTCCTACGGTCGCTGCGCCCTGGTCGCCAGCGCCAACGGTGTAGAAGGTGCCGGTCGGGACATTGCCAGCGCCCGAAGGGAACGCGGTGGGAATGGTCCAGCCGACGACCAATTCAGCGGAAGCGGAAACAACACAGGCGCCTGAGGCGACGATTGCAGCGAGGGAACGCCGGGTCATAACTGACATGGAAATGGCTCCGAAGGGAAACGGGGGAACAACGCTGCTAAAGGGACACAGCGAGTGCCTCAACGTAACCCGACCAACGGCGGAAGCAAGCAACTTATACTGATAACTGTCACGGGGACCCACAATTTCTTCTCCGAACGCGGATTTCCTACCATCGCCGCATGTCGTCGCCCCTGCCGCCCTTCTCCTCTGCCGACCTGGACGCCCGGGTCACCGCCATGCGAGCGATCGCCGAGCGTGCCGGGCGCCTCACCCTCACCTACTTCCAGCACCCCGGTTTGTCGGTGGAAGTGAAAGCAGACGACACCCCGGTGACCGCGGCAGACCGCGCGTGTGAGACGCTCATCCGACGAATGATCGCCGCTGACTTTCCACATGACGGGCTCATGGGTGAGGAACATGGCACCCAGCCCGGCACAAGCGGGTTCCGCTGGGTGATTGATCCGATCGACGGCACGGTCAGCTTTGCGCGCGGGGTTCCGCTGTACGGCGTACTCATTGCTATTGAACATCTGACGCACGATGGTCCGCGCGTGGTGGCGGGCGTATGCGAACTGCCCGCACTCGGCGAACGCGTATGGGCTGCTTCCAACCGCGGCGCGTGGTGGGAGCGCAACGGAGAGCCAGCGGTGCGCGCGCGTGTCACTGGTGTCGAGCGACTTGCCGATGCGTTGGTTGGCACCACTGGCTACGAGTACTTCCGACGCGCCGGATGCGTGCACGCACTTGATGCCTTGAGCGCCGCCGCGGGACGGATGCGCGGATGGAGCGATTGCTATTGCCTGGCACTTGCTGCCACTGGTCGCTGCGATGCGGCCGTGGAGCCATGGATGAACCCATGGGACTCCGGTCCGTTCCCAGTGATCTTTGAGGAAGCGGGCGGCGTGTTCAGTTCATGGGACGGAACACCGGGGATTCACGGCAGAACTGCGGTGGCCGCAAACCCAGCGCTGCACGCAGAGTTGGTGGCTCTGTTGCGTGGCAACCCCGCACTCACTTGATCCGTGACATGCGGAATTCCAGCGGCTTCTCCGCGGGCTTGCCTTCGGCTGCCTTGGGCTCAACCACCAGCACCAGCATGTCGGGGCCGTCAAGGAAGTACGTGACACGCGAGAGCTCTCCCGCGTTGGCCTTGGTGGGATCCGCCGCCGGAACGAAGGTGGCGCGGTTGGCGCCCGCCTTCTGCAAGACCAGCAGCATTGGCTCGACGCGCTTGGGGTCTGGTTCAAAGTTTCCGTGCACGTGCATCTGCCGCAGAATCACGCGATCCTTCTCGGCAACGATCTGCGTGAATTCATAGAACGGCACAGCGCCGTTACCAAGGATGCGACGGAACGATCCGAGCATGGATGATCCGCGCGGAGCCATCCAGTGCTCTTCAATCATGGCGCCGTTGGCCTGCGCTTGTGTCCATGCACCAGTCATGAATGCGAGCGGCTCGAGCGCGGCGCTTGTCTTGGGGGCGGCAGGCGCGGATGCAGTTGCAGTTGGCGCAGCCTGAGCGGCTGACGTGGATGCAGGCGCCGGTGCAGCAGCGCATGAAATGAGCGAGGCGCAAGCGAGGGTCAAGGCGGCACGAATGATCATGTGGAACTCGGCGAGTGAACGGAAAGAAACGCGCCCCGACAGTCGGGGCGCGAGGAACACTCTACAGATTTGCAGTCACCTCGTCACTTACGGGCACGGACCCCAAGCGCCCAGCACGACACCCAGATCAGCGCCATCAACGACGCCACTTCCGTCAATGTCGCTGGCCGTGGCTTGACCCCAATCACCCAAGAGCTTGCCAAGGTCAGCCCCGTTCACGGTGTTGTCGCCATTCAGGTCGGCCACGCACGATCCGGCACTTGGACGCAGGTCGAGCACAAACGGCGAGGTGCCGAATGGTCCGCGCGCGGTGCCGGTGATCGTCAATCCGTCAGCCGAAATGCTGAGCGGCAGCGCCAAACGGACGCCGTCCGGCATGGTCACGCCGAACTCAGCGGCGTAGTCTTCCATTGCCACATAGCCGCGGCCCTGAATCCAGATGTAGCCCTCACCCAAGGCGGCGGCAATACCCATGTAGCACAGAATCTTGGTGCCGTCGGGATTCATGGCAGTGGCTCCGCCAACGCCAGGAACTGGCTGGGCGCCAAGCGATTGATAGCCAGTCGCCGCGCTCCAACGCCACGGGGCACCGTCGTCAATGCTGCTTCGGCCCAGCCCAGCAAGCCAGACGCCGTTACCGCTGACGGCACTGGCTTCAGACAACTTGGCGGGAGTGGCGAGACCGTTCGTCAGCACGGTAGCGATGTAGTTGCCCGAAGAATTCCTGACCCACAAGCATGCTTGGCGAAAGCCGTTGTAGTCATCGTTCCATCCGGCAACAACGGTTCCATCATCGCTGATGTCATTGGCGCGGGTCGGCTTAAAGAAGTACTTGGTTGGCATCAACTTCATAGTGTCGGTGGCGGACTCCCACACGAACCCATTCCCAGAGCAACCGTTCCAAACCAATCCGCATACGAACGATGCTGTGGGATTCATGCCCCACGCGCCAGCGCGCTCTCTGTCACAGTGCAATCCAAGGCTCCCCACCGCTGGGTCGTATGCGACCGTGTTGATGTTGTACAACGTGGCCTCGGCCTTCGAAACACCGTTCAAGTCGACCAACGTGCTGCAGGTCATCACTGCTCCATCAGTGGTGATGCACGGGTTTCCACCAAGACCTTGTCCGGGCGGAAGCGACTCCTCAAGTGCAACCACCCAAGTGTCCCGAGTCCAGTACCAGTAGTTCGAATTATCTTGGCCAGCCACAACCGTGCCGTTGGCGCTACTGTCAAAGGCGTATGCAAATGGAACCGCTCCAAGGAGGAACAGTTCGCCGGCGTGCGTCGAGGCAATGAAGGGCGCGGAGGCGGCGATGGCGAAGGTGGTGAGTGCTCGGTTCATAGGGGGGCGTTGCGGTTCGATTGAAAGCTCCTCAGGAGCGGTAGCATGAATGTACGCCGCATAATCCACATTCCCTAGGGAAAAAGAGGAAGTTCAATGACAAATTTCGATTCGCACTCAAAATCCCCGGTTTCCCGCGCACTTCAATGCCTGAGCCGCGCTCCCTTGCCCACCGTAGTGATCGCTTTGGGAGTGGCACTGCTGGCCGGATGCACCACCGCCAACACACAAGCGCTTATCGGTAATGAGTGGCGCTGTACCCGGATTGGATCACGGACCCTCACCGAGGACCGCACGCCAACGCTCCTCATGACCGCCGACGGAAAGGCCAGCGGGTTTGCCGGGGTCAATCGATGGTTTGGAACGTACTCGGTCGACGGGTCAACTTTGAAATTTGGAATGATGGGCATGACGCGGATGGCGGGACCTCCGGAACGGATGCAGCTTGAGCAGGCATATGCCGATGCGCTCGCTGCGGTCACACGCTGGTCGGTGAGTAGCGGACGTCTGCAAATGTCCGACAGCAACGCATTGGTTCTCGAATTTGTAAACGCTGAGTAAAAAGCAGTTGGCGCGCGGTGGGGAAGCCGCGCGCCAACCAGAGATCACGAAATAAGCGTCACTCAGAAACTCTTAGGGGCAGTTGCCCCAAGCGCCGAGGAGTGCAGCCAAGTCAGCACCATTCACAACGCCATCGCCGGTTAGGTCGGCCGGGCAACTTCCGCTGCAGGGGCCCCACGCACCAAGCAGAGCAGCGAGGTCTGCGCCGTTGACGACGCCATCACCGGTCAGATCAGCCGGGCACGGAGTCGAACCGAGGTCAATCTTGGCGATGGTATTGATACTGTTCACCGAATCGCCAGCACGAATGACTAGTTGCCCGGCTGCATTGAGACCCGTGTTGATTCCATTACCAGACACACCGGTGCCGCCGATGAGCGTGAGCTGGTTGCATGCAGTGCCCGTGAAGTTGGTGTCGCCAGACTTCGCGATGACTCGGAGGCCGGTGACCTCGTCCCACGCGAAGATCGCGGTATTGTTGGCTGCGCCGAGATTGAAAGCATTGGCGAACACCACGACGCCGGAATCACTGATGCACACCGACGAACTACCGGAAATGCCAGCGTAGGTGGCTCCGGAAATGCCGGGAATTGCATCGAGTGCGCGGGCGAGCACCACCACGGTGCCGTTCGCCTTGCGGACGGCAAGGAAACTGCTACCGATCGTGGAATCGGTGATGCTGGTGCCATCGGCATTCATCAAGATGCCTTCATAGGCGTACATACCGTTGTTGTTCATCACCGAATTGGCGCCGGTGGACTGGAACACCAGACCAGAGATGCCAGGCACAGCATCTCCCTTGCGCAACAGCATGGTGAAGATGCCGTTCTTTGCGGAGAATGTTGCTGAATCGTTGATGCCAACTGTTGCGCCGGACCCGCCGAGGCTTGAGCGGAATACGATTGATCCGTCATTCATCAGCGGGTGCTGAGCCAACGTGATCGGAGCCGTGGTGGCCGTCACCAGACTCTGGAAGTTCAGAGTCGGGTAACCCGGGATCGGACTTCCCTTACGAGCGAAGATCTCGAGACCGTTGCCCCATGCGTTCGTCAGGTAGACGGTGTCGTTGGACGTGGTGATGCCACTCGCCGCAGCTAACTTGCCAGTGAGGACGACATTGTTGCCATTGCACGCCATTCCGAAGGTGTCTGGCTGAAAGACTGTTCCGTCAGTGAAACCAGGGGCCGCATCACCTTTGCGAATGACCACTGTCTTGCCTGACGGTCCCATCCACATGACGGCAGAATTATTCTGCGTCACGCCCGCGGCGGTGACCACGCCGGTGCCGGTCAGCGCTGCACTGACAAGTGCGTTGCCATCGTTGTTGACGTACTGCGGGCTGCCTGCAGACACTGACATGACCACGCCGGTACCCACTGGGTATGCGTCGCCCCCGCGGTAGGTGATGTAGTTGTTTGTGCCAGTGGAATCACGCCACATCCAGAATGGGCTGGTGGTGGAGGTGACGCCGGTACCGTTCAAGTTGCCAGTGATCAGTGTGGCGCCATTGGCGCACTGGTACTGCGAGGTTCCCAAGCCGTTGATTCCGGTAGTGGTGTTGCACACCAGACCAGGTGCAAGTCCGCTTGGCAACGCATTACCTGCGCGAGCGACCTGCGTGAGACCAGCTCCGCCCGTACTGCCGGTGACGAAGATGTGCGTGTTGTTGGGAGCGGTGGTCTGAAGACCGGTGCCAGCAAGTTGGCCGCGGAAGGTCACGATGCCCGTTGGCCCGATCACGGGGTTGTTAAATTGATTGGGAACCCACACTGCATCCGCTGGGACACCCGGGATGCTGGTCAGACCGGCAGGGTTCAAGTCGGTCGTTGCGATGTTGGTCCATGTTCCATCAGCGAACGTGGAGGCGGTGGCGGTCAACGCCATGATCATTGTGGTGAGTGAGCGAGTGCGAAGCATGAGACAGACCTTTCGTGAGGTGTTGGGTACCAACGATGCAGTAGTGACGAGCCAACTCTGACTCACAAACGTCAGGGTCCACACATACAAGAACGTAATCTGATACTCGAACCGATCAAACTTTCCCTAAAGAAACTGTAAGAGTTTGTTGGAAATTGAAATTATCGGAAGTTCGTGGCGAAGCTCCGACCGCACCAATGGGCCGACATCCGTGACGATTGATTGCAAATCCCGCCTGAAATCACTGCCCGAGCGCGCGCAGGACGACGGTGGCGTATGCGCCACGGGGGAGCGAGAATCGGACCGATACGGCGCGCGATCCGCGCTCGGTGGAATCGTCGACATCGGGTTCCACTACGAGCCCGGCAGCGCGCGCAAGGAGTGGTCGGAGCGCGTGACCGAAGCGGAGCGCAGCAATGCCTGGGACAACAAGCGCGGCGGTTGTGAGCCCTTCGGCCGTGATTGCCTCTTGCCACGCATCACCCCACGGCGCGGCGAATTCCGTTTCAGGGCTCAGCATGGGAGCCTCGCAGTTCAGCCAGCTGGCGGGGAATTCCGCGGGACGCGGGAAGAGCAGCGGACCGAAGTCATCGGACGCCTCAATGGTGCGCCACTCCTGCGCGGGCAAGGCGCGCACCATGCGGCGGGCGCCCTCGTTCCATAGATAGCTTTGGTACGCCTCAATGCACATGCCGCGCAAGAATGGGCGCAGCGCCATGAATGCGGCGTCGGGTTCGGAGCCAGTGGCGAGACGTTCGAATGGTCGGCGGTCTGGGCACTCCGGTAACTCTGCGGCGAGGCGCTTCCAATTGCCCCAGTGCGCGGCGCAGAGGCGCGTGAACGATCGTTGCATGCCCGAGTCTTTACGCGCGGGGGTTCCGATTGCGAGGCGTAATGCGCCGAGAGGATTGCCCGCGATGAGTGGACGAGCAGCAAATCCCTTGCCGTGCCGCGCTGAACCGAATCGTTGGTCGCCGAAATAGTTGACGAAGAGGAGCGCGCCGTTCGCGTCCGCCAAATCATCGGCGCGCGATCGCATGAGTTCCACTTCAAACTTGACGAGGCCGCGCACCACAATCTCAAAGGTATTGGAAGCGATGCATGATGCGTCGAGTGGACGCGAGGACCAACCGATGGTGCGGGCGCGCCAGCCCTCCCCTTCCACGCCGCGCGCGAGTGAACGCACCGCGCCGAGCGGAGGATGATCAAGCGAAATGTGCTGCGCGGTGGCTGCGTGGCGATCCTTGAGACCGGCGTAGGTGACCGAGCGCGGTGGCAGATGCAGTTCACGCGTGAGCGCGTCGACGGCATCCGGCGTGGTCCAGCCAGACTTGGTCAGGCGACACACGGCAAACGGCGCGTCTTCTGATGGAGAAGATTCGAGTGCGGATGCGTAGGAGGAAACAAGTTCCTCATCAACACGGAAGTCATCGGGGGATCGTCGAATTGCCACTGCGGCGCAATGTACGCCCTCACGGCGATGCGTTCCTGACTCAGGCGGCGAATGTCTGCCACAGCAGCAAGAAGTTCAGCCCGGAAATCAGGAATGCCAGCGACCATGAGACCCATTTCACCCAACCGCGCGCCGCGAAGTCGCCCATCTTGGCGCGCGATGTGGTGAAGATGATCAGTGGGAAGACCGCAAACGGTAACTGCAGTGAAAGCACCACCTGCGAGAGAATCAAGAGTTTGCCGATGCCGGTGTCACCGTAGATGAGCGCCACGACCACGGCGGGGACGATGGCCACCAAGCGCGTGAGGAGGCGGCGCGCCCACGGAGAAATGCGCAGGTCAAGGAAACCCTCCATGACAATCTGACCAGCGAGGGTTCCGGTGAGCGTGGAATTTTGGCCGCTGGCTAGGAGCGCCACCGCAAAGACGGTGCTGGCGAGTGACGCGCCGAGGACTGGCGTGAGGAGGTCGTAGGCCTGATGAATGTCGGCAACGCCTTCGTTCACGGTGCCATGGAAGGCAGCGGCGGCGGTGATCAAGATGGCTGCGTTGACGAAGAACGCAAACCCGAGTGCAAGGGTGGAATCAATGGTGGCCAGGCGCAGCGCTTCGCGCTTGCCGGTGTCGGTGCGTGGGAAGTCGCGTGTCTGCACAATGCTGGAATGCAGGTACAAATTGTGCGGCATGACCGTTGCGCCAAGGATGCCGATCGCTACATAAAGCATCGCGGGGTCAGAGAGAATCTGCGATGTTGGCACGAAGCCGCGGATGATTCCGCCGGCATCGGGGCGCGCGGCCCACAGTTCGTAGGCGAAGCAGGCGCCGATAGTGAATACCAGTGCAGCGACGAGTGCTTCAATGATGCGGAAGCCGCGGCGTTGCAGAATCAGGATGAGCATCACGTCGAACGCAGTGATGACGATGCCCCACACGAGCGGAATATCAAAGAGCAATTGCAGCGCGATGGCGGAGCCGATGACTTCGGCGAGATCGCAGGCGATGATCGCCAGTTCACAGAGGAACCACAAGGCGAGGGATGTTGGACGCGAGTAATGATCGCGGCACGCTTGTGCTAAGTCGCGGCCGGCAACGATTCCGAGGCGCACGGCGAGGTGTTGCAGCAACATCGCCATCAAGTTGGATGCCAGGATCACAAAGAGGAGCGAGTAGCCCCAACCGGAGCCGGCCGCCAAACCCGTGGCCCAGTTGCCTGGATCCATGTAGCCGACAGCGATCATCATGCCGATGCCGCTGAACGCCCACAGTTTGCGCCACAGGGGGGCGCCGCTCGGAGCGACCGCAATGGACGAATTCACCTCCGGCAGTGAAGGAACGCGAACATCGCGCCACCAACCACGGTCACCGAGCGCTTTCTGAGGTCTGTTCGGCACGTCCACCGCGGGAGTATAAGCCCAAAGGGGCGCATAACGAGCAGATCCGACAAGGAATGACTTCCCTTGGGCGCCGTCTTTCGCTATCCTCCTCGATCTGCCCCTGTCCGGGGCATAAACATGCAAGCAAGGTAAGGACAGCAGACATGAAGAGCGAAATCCATCCGAAGTGGTTCCCCGAGTGCAAGGTCTCCTATCGCGGTCAGCACGTCATGACCGTCGGCGCGACCGTGCCTGAGATGAATGTTGAAGTGTGGTCGGGTTCGCACCCGTTCTACACCGGTCAGAAGACCTTCATCGATACCGCCGGCCGAGTTGAGCGCTTCCAGCGCAAGTTCGCTGGCGACTACTTCAAGAAGGACGCAGAGAAGAAGACTGACGCGGCTGCAAAGCCAGCGGCAGCTCCTGCTGCGAAGGCCCCGGCTGCTCCAAAGGCTCCGGCTCCCGCCAAGAAGTAGTTCACTGATTCTGAAATATGGCAACCGCGCCTTTGTTGGCGCGGTTGTTCTTTTTGATGCGCGCGTGCATTCGTGGCGCGAGTGGCGCAGGATGGCGAGTGGTGGTGACTGGCACCAAGTGGCGCTGAATCGATCCTGATTGCGAGGCACCTATCGAACCGATCGCAGACAACCTTCGGCACATGCTTGATTCGATGGCGAGCGAATTCCACGCTGCGGCGGAGGCGATGCTCGATCCGGATGTGGCTGCGGACCATCGTCGCGTGCGCGCGCTGACATTGAAGCGTGCCTCGCTGGAGGCCGTAGTGTCGCGATGGGATTTGTGGCGCGCGGCCGAGCGTGAATGCGCAGAATTAGGTTTGTTGGCGACCGACAGTGACCCGGAGCTTGCGGCAGTGGCTGCGGCGGAATTGCCCGGCGTGCATCGACGCGCGGACGCCCTGCTCTTGGAACTGCAGCAACTATTGGTGACCAGCGATGACAGCCGCGTTGGCGCGGTGATCTTAGAAGTCCGAGCGGGCGTTGGCGGCGATGAGGCCGCGCTGTGGGCTGGCGAGTTAGTGGAAATGTATCGACGACTTGCGCATCGACGCGGGTGGTCGTGGGATGAAATGGATGTGCGTGATGGCGACGCGGGTGGTGTGACGCAGGCGATTGTTGAAGTGCAAGGCAACGGCGTTTGGACCGCACTTGGTTACGAAGCGGGTACGCACCAAGTGAAGCGTGTGCCTGCAACGGAAGCGCAGGGGCGGATTCACACGAGTACTGCAACCGTGGCGGTGATGGCCGAGCCGGAAGAAGTAGAGAGCGAGGTGGATCCCGCGGAAGTGAAGGAGATGATGACCACCGCGCAGGGGCCGGGCGGACAGAACGTCAACAAGGTGGCAACAGCGGTGCATCTGATTCATTTGCCCACCGGGATTGAGGTGCGCATGCAAGAGACGCGCAGTCAATTGCAGAACCGCGAGAAAGCATGGCGGCTGTTGCGTGCGCGCGTGCACGAAGGTCGGCGGCAGATTGCTGAAGCGGCGCGCAGTGCGGAGCGGCGCAGCATGATGGGGAGCGGCGGGCGGGCGGAGAAGATTCGCACGTATCGGTGGAAGGAAGCGATCGCGGTGGATCACCGAATTGATGCTTCGTTTCCGTTGCAGAAGTTAATGTCTGGGGAGATGGACGATTTGCTTGACGCGCTGCACCGGATGGATGTTGCGGAGCGGTTGGCACGGCTGGAGTAAGGCGCGGGGCGTTGAGGCATCACGCGTACGTACTGGCCCTAGTGCCACACGATTTCATACTGGCCCGCATTCGCCTTACGAGGATGGCCGCTGAGCGCGGCCCTATCCTCTCCGGCGCCTGCGGCCAGGGTGCGTTGCCGGAGATCAACAGACTGCGGTTTCTATAGCGCGCCAACGCACATACGCCCCCAGGCGCGGGTGCGCATGGGGGCGTGGAGTGCAGAGTGATGTCAGGCGCGACGGCGACGGCCGCCCGCAAGACCAGCAACGCCGAGGAGCGCGAGTGCGCCTGGGGCGGGAACCACAGCCGCAGAGAACTGGTCGAAAGAGCCGCTGACCTCCGTAACCCAAACGGAAGGGGAGGTGGAATTTCCTACGCGGTTCCAATTGGTCCCATCGAACGTGAAAGTAGAGCTCGTCTGCGCGAAGGTACCGTTGCTAGCACCGAGCGATGACTTGAACATGGTCGTTATCAGGTTGATGGTGTTGCCATTCGCAGGCGTATATCCATCATCGAGGAGGCACGTGACCGTGTATCCGATACCGGTTCCGCCGGTGTCAAGGTTAGTGTTGTGGCCATTGGCGGTGCTGTAGGTGCTGCCGCCGCCACCCCGCACAAATCCGTACTGGCTGGAATTGGCAGTAGAGCCGCCCGCCGTGAACGAACTCGCCAGCGTCTGCTGCGACCAACCCGATGGAAGGCCATACGGTTGGAGGGGATTGGCAATCCCGCTGGTAGTTGTCGCACCCGTGATGCTCTGAATTGAAGCTGAGCCACTGTTGATTTTCGCCGCGATGCCAACCAACGGTCCGGGGCCACCCCCAACAGGCCAAGAATAAGCGTTCAGATTGAAAGTGAATTCCACCACTGCCGCCTGCGCGGCACTCGACATCACTGCCGCAAGCAATCCACACGAAGTAACGATCGAATACGTACGCATTGCAGAAACCCCTGGGGCATAGCCCCTGTTAACTGGCCCACACTCCCGTGTAGACGTGACAAAGCCGAAACCGTCGGCGCGGTTGTTCCACACGTTTGCCCCACCGGAGCAAGCGTTTCTTGAATTGCGTTGATCACTTGCAGGCTTGACCTGCGGATGATGTCGCTCTCCACATGAACAAACGTAATCTCCCCCCCCCATCCATCATGCATATTTTGAAATTTTAACCGTGAGTGAAAAAGCGCAGTTCTGACTGCGCTGCGCCCCAAAAATCTTTCCCGGACGCCTGTGGCTAGAGGAACAGGTTCCAGTCCCTGGTATCGAAGTGCCTTCCGTGTTCGAGCCCCCGCAGTGAGCACGGGATCCTCGGTAAGCGGCGTGTGAAACTGAGAAGGCCGGCAGTTGGACGTACGCCCCGTGGGTGCCAACCGGACGAACAGTTTCGCCCGAGGCTAAGCGGAACCTTGTGGAGCGCAGCCGTCCGCGTCCGAGGGTCCCGCGCGCAACGGAGGGGGCGGGGAGCGGCTCAACTCACTTCACCGCACGCCGTCGTACTGGCCCGCATTCGCCTTACGAGGACGGCCGCTGAGCGCGGCCCTGTCCTCTCCGGCGCCTGCGGCCAGATGGGGGTGTTCCGCAGAACGTGGTGTTCACGCTGTTGGTAGCGCAGTGAGGCCCCCGAAAATGGGGACAGGGGTGAACAGCACCTATTTAGTGAGGCATCGGGAAGCGCGTACAGAATGCACGAATCTCCGCGCGCACGGCGGCCGTTTCCTCCGCAGCGCCCTTGGATCCCATGATGCGGTCGAGCCATGCCGCGACTTGGATCATTTCGGGTTCCTTGAGGCCACGCGACGTGAGGGCGGGGGTGCCAAGACGAAGACCACTGGTCACCATTGGGGGGCGCGGGTCGTTCGGGATGCCATTCTTGTTGCAGATGATTCCAGCGGCTTCGAGCCACTTCTCGGCGTCGGCGCCCGTGAGGTCCGCGCTGCGTTGACGAAGGTCAACGAGCATCAGATGGTTGTCGGTGCCGCCCGCGCACAGGCGGTAGTTGCGCTTGATCAGTTCTGCTGCGAGCGTCTGGGCATTGGCGACCACTTGCTTGCTGTAAACGGTGAACTCCGGCTGCAACGCCTCGCCAAATGCAATGGCTTTCGCGGCGATGATGTGCATGAGCGGACCGCCCTGACTTCCAGGGAATACTTTGCGATCAAGCTTGGTGGCGATTTCCGGATCGTTGCAGAGAATCAGCCCGCCGCGCGGTCCGCGCAGGGTCTTGTGCGTGGTGGTGGTGACCACATGCGCGTGTGGGAACGGACTTGGATGAACGCCGGTTGCAACCAGACCAGCGATGTGCGCGATGTCCGCCATGAGGTAGGCGCCGACAGAATCAGCAATAGCGCGGAAACGTGCGAAATCGATCACGCGCGAGTACGCGCTGTATCCACAGATGATGAGCTTCGGCTTGGTTTCCAGCGCGATCTTCTGAATGGCGTCGTAATCAAGCAACTCGGTCGTTGGATCGAGCCCGTACTCGGCGATCTTGTAAAAGGTGCCGCTGAAGTTTGGCTTGAGGCCGTGGCTCAGGTGACCACCACTCTTAATTGGCAGGCTGAGGACCAGATCACCTGGATCAAGGAGTGCCATGAACGCCGCGATGTTGGCGTTGGCGCCGCAGTGCGGCTGCACGTTGGCAAACCCACACTTGAAGAGTTGCTTGGCACGGTCGCGGGCGATGTCTTCGATTTGGTCGTGAAACTCACAGCCGCCGTAATAGCGCTTGCCGGGGTAGCCCTCGGCGTACTTGTTGGTCAGCCAACTGCCGGCCGCGTGCATCACGGCGGGCGTGACATGATTTTCGCTGGCGATGAGTTCAAGCGTGCTCGCCTGACGGTCGGCTTCCTTGGCCATGAGCGCAGCGATGTCGGGATCTTGCGCGGCGACAAGGTCCACCAACTCGCGGGACATGGCATCAAGAGAGGCGGGCGCGGCGAACGCTGATGGTCGGGCGGCGGTGGTCATGGAACGCGAATCGTACTGCGGTGGGCAGGTAGGATTTGCGGGTTCATGAGTGCGATCGCTACTGAAATTTCGGCTCGAGTTTGTGACGCCGAGGGCGCGGCGGCGCGTGGCGATGGCGAAACCGTGGGTACCGGGGCGGTCAGCGCCCGCGTGCCGCTGGTGGTGCAGACGCCGGGAGGTTCGGTCACCCTGCTCACCCGGGATGCGCACCAAGCGCTGCTGCTTCGGGCACGCATTGAGGCGTGGCTCGCGGGAAGTGCTGATGACTTTGGTGATGTTCCGATTGCTGAAGGAACTCCGTTTCAGCAAGCGTGCTGGCGGGCGTGTTGCTCGATTCCCCGCGGTGAGACGCGCAGTTACTCCTGGCTGGCGGCGGCGGCCGGTAGTCCACGGGCTGCGCGCGCCGCCGGGCAGGCCATGCGTCGGAATCCCATGCCGATCGTGGTGCCCTGCCACCGGGTGGTGGGTTCGGGGGACTGGATCGGCGGTTACGCGGGCGATGCGCGGCAGAGCGGGCCGACGCTCGGAATCAAGCGCGCGCTCCTGCAGTTAGAGGCACGATCGAGTGAGGTAAACTCTCGCGCCTCGTGACGGGTTTCCTACCGGTGCACATGATGCACGTGGGAATCACCGCCGGCACGGGACTGGTACTTCACACGCCTGACGGCTACTCAGATCGAAACACGCACACGGAGTCGAACGAATTATGAAACTCACCATGGTTGGCACTGGATACGTTGGACTCGTCACGGGTGCGTGCTTTGCAGAGACCGGCAATCAGGTGACATGCCTTGATGTTGATGCGCGGAAGATTGAGAAACTCAAGCGCGGCGAGAGCCCGATCTATGAGCCAGGTCTCACGGAGATGCTGGCGCGCAACATTCAGTCCGGACGTATTCATTTCACGTTGGACAAACAGGCTGCGTACCAGGATGCCGAGACCATCTTCATTTGCGTCGGTACACCAAGCGATGAAGACGGCAGCGCGGACTTGCAATATGTGCTGGCTGTCGCGCGGGACATTGCTGGTGCGCTTGAGAAGATTGGCCCAGTTGGAAAGCCAAAGACCGTTGTAGTGAAGAGCACGGTGCCGGTTGGCACGAGCCATGCAGTGCGCGACCTGATCAAGAGCCTGACCAAGGTGCCATTTCATATTGCCGACAATCCGGAGTTCTTGAAGGAAGGCGATGCGATCAGTGACTTCATGAAACCCGATCGAATCGTGTGCGGCGTGGAGAGCGAAGAGGCCGCCAATACGATGCGCGATCTGTACGAACCGTTCGTTCGTAACGGTAATCCGATCTATTTAATGGATGTTCGCAGCGCGGAAATGGTGAAGTATGCGTCGAACGCCATGCTGGCGTGCAAGATTTCGTTCATCAATGAGATTGCCAATTTGTGTGAGTACATGGGCGCTGATGTTGCATCAGTGCGCGAAGGTATGTGCGCCGACAAGCGGATCGGGAATCAGTTCTTGTATCCCGGCCTTGGTTACGGCGGAAGTTGCTTTCCAAAGGACACGCAAGCAGTTGTTGGCATGGGGCGCGGCAAGGACTTTGATTGCAAGCTGAATGCGGCGGTGCACGAAGTCAATCAAGATCAGCGCGGACATTTCTGGAAGAAGGTTGAGAAGCGATTCGGCAGCGCGGGACTCAAGGGACGCACGCTGGCATTCTGGGGCGTTGCGTTCAAGCCACGCACCGATGACATTCGCGAAGCACCAGGAATTGTGCTGATGAAATTTGCGATGGCGGCCGGTGCGAAGGTTGTTGCGTATGACCCAGTGGCGATGCCCAACTTGGCGCATGAGGAGCCGCAGATTCCACAGTCGAAGGACATGTATTCCGCGCTTGATGGTGCTGACGCGCTGGTGATCTGCACGGAGTGGAACGAGTTCCGCTCGCCGGACTTTGCGGAGATCAAGCGTCGGCTTAAGCATGCGCTGGTGTTTGACGGGCGCAACCTGTTCCGCCCGGCGCAAATGGCTCACGAGGGGTTTGAGTACCACTCGGTGGGTCGGCCGACGACCGGGGCGGTGAAGGCCTGAGCCGGGTGTAAGGGGCTTCACCGGACCTCGTTTCCGGGTTAAGAAACCGCCAAACCGGGTGTGGACGTTGGGGTAACCACTTGAAATACGGGAAAATCTGCGAAATCGGTGCAAAACCACTAGACGGAGGTGTGTTACCCCTTGCGTCCATCCTAAAAAACCCTATATTTGCCTCCGTATCTGGGCAGTGAGCCCAGTTTCGCAAGCTTTCCGGTCTGTCCGCACACATATATGGACAGCCCGGCAGAAAGGACGTCAGGATGGCAACCGCAACGAAGCCCCGCAGTAAGGGCGAGACCCTCAAGATGATCGCCGAGAAGACCAAGCTCCCAAGGAAGCAAGTGGTCGCGGTGTTCGAGGAACTCGGAAACATTATGAAGAAGGACCTGAGCAAGAAGGGCTCTGGCGTCTTCGTGGTACATGGCATGATGAAGATCATGGTCATCAACAAGCCTGCGACCAAGTCGTACGAGAAGGACAATCCGTTTAAGCCAGGCGAGCGCATGCTCGTCAAGGCCAAGCCGGCTTCGCGCAAAATCAAGGTGCGCCCGATGAAGGCTCTCAAGTCGATGGTTGGCTAAACACCACCGTCGATTCGTAACTGAATCGAACCAAACGAGAAGAGCTCCGCATCACGCGGGGCTCTTCTTGTTTTTGGATGTGTGCGGCGTGTGCTGGCAATGCCGGCAGTGCTGGCAGTGCTGGCAATGCCCATCTTTCCTGACGCAGGCGGCACTCACTTGCCAACAGGCGCGTGAATCATCATTCCGGAACGGATTGCATGCTGTAGATCATGCGCGGGGTCATCACGCCACCGACGAGGACGTCTTCTTGGCGATCGAACCGCGCACCGATCCGCGTCAGTGCTTTCTGCGAGCGCACGTTGCCGGGACTGACGTGGAAACATGCAGTGCGCGCCCAGCGGAACGCGTGCTCGAGCATGAGTTGCTTGATCTGGTGGTTGGTGCCCTTGCCCCAGTGAGACCGTTCGAGAAACGTGTAGCCAATCACTACTGAGCGATCGGTTGGATTCCATTCGTAGTAACGGGTGGCACCAATGATGCGACCGGCAGGGTCGAGAGCGACGAGCCCGCCACCGCTCTCTAGCGCGCCTGCGAAATAACGCTCGAATACGGCCCGTTCGTGGCGATCGCGCTCGGAATGCTGCTCCCAGATCAGCGGGTCGCTGGCGGCGGCGTGCAGCGCGTCAATGTCATCGGGACGCATCGGTCGCAGGTGAACCCGTTCGCCGCGCAGGGTTGGCTGCCAATTTGGAACCTCAATGGCGCGCTTTACGGAGCGGCCGTTGGCCTCCAACAGCGCCCATGCTTCATCACGGGAGCGCGAAGGGTCAAACTGCCGCACCGTGCGGATGGCGCGATCAATCAATTTGTCGTTGGTGGCTGAGACGTCCACCATGAGATTGCCGCGCACCTTGCCAAGGCGCGTGAAGAGCGCAGTGGTGATGCAGTTCAAGGCAAGTTTCGTGGCGGTGCCGGCTTTAAGTCGGGTGCTGCCCGTGAGTACCTCGGGGCCAGTGTCAAGGACGATGAAATGATCGCAGTCAGTTGGTTGCTCCATCGGCACGCACGCGATGAATGCAGTGGCTGCGCCGCGCGCCTTCGCAAGGCGGATGGCACCAAGTGGATACGGAGTCGTACCGCCCGCGGCAATGCCAATCACTGTGTCCAGCGGGCCAACAGCGAGCCGCTCTAACTCGGCGCGCGCGCCATCCCATTCGTCTTCGCGCCCTTCACTGGAACGACGAAGCGCAGAGTCGCCACCAGCAATGACGCCAACCACTTGCGCCGGGTCTGACATGAATGTCGGCGGGCACTCGCTTGCGTCAAGCACTCCAAGGCGACCGCTGGTGCCCGCACCGAAGTACATCAGCCGACCACCTTCGCGGAACTTGGGAACCATGGCTTCCACCAGCGAACCGATTGCAGGAGCCGCCGCCGCCACTGCCTCAATGACAGCGCGGTGATCACCAACCATCAGCGCTGCAATGCCGGCCGCGTCGAGCGTGTCCAAGTGCCCGGACGCCGGGTTGCGGTGCTCGGTGCGGACATGACTGCGGTCTGGAGGAAGGGGCATGGCGGAGGCGGGTGCCGAGGTGGAGGCGCGGGCAGGAGTGGCGGCGCGGGCAGAGCCGCGTACCGGTGCAGGAATCACTCCGGTTTCATCGGCTTCGCAGCGTTGCCTGCATCAGGCGCGGTGATCGCGGCAGTTGGTTGGGTCCCCGCTACTGGCGCACCGAGCGGCGCCTGGCTCCACATGCCAAAGTTGCGCAAGATGAAACTCCACTTGGCGCTTTCGTAGGCTGGACTGCCGATGCCGTGGTCCGCGTTTGGGAACAACATCATTTCGAACGGAATGTTCGAAGCCTGCCACACCTGCGCGATCGCAAAGGTGTTGGATGGATGCACATTGTCGTCCACCATTCCGTGCAGCAGCAACACCCTGCCCTTGAGTCCCGTTGCAAGCTTCACTGCACTTCCGGCGTCATAGCCTTCGGCATTTTCCTGGGGAGTGCGCATGGCGCGTTCCGTATAGATGGTGTCGTACTGGCGCCAGTCCGTGGGCGGTGCACCGGCAACTGCTACTTGGAAAATTTGCGGGTAACGAAGCACGGCCATCAATGCCATGTATCCGCCGTAACTATGACCCATGATCGCCACGCGTTTGGAATCAACGTACGGGCGCTTGCTGAGTTCTTTCACCAGTTGCGCTTGATCATCAACATCCGCGCCACCAAGTTTCATGTAGGTGGCATCTTCAAATGCCTTGCCCCGTCCAGGGGTGCCGCGATTGTCCACCTTGGCAATCAATACGCCCAATTCCGTTTGCGGTTCGTAACTTCCAAAGCGCGGTGAGACGGTGGCGATCAGCGGACCACCGTAAGCATCAACCACCAACGGATAGCTGCGCGATGGATCAAAGTCCTTGGGCTTGTAAAGAATTCCATAAAGCTCAGTCTTGCCGTCCGCGGCGGTCACGCGCAGGAATTCCGGCTTGGGCATGCCCTTCTTGCCGTACGGATCAGCCGCTGGCTTGGTGAGCTGCGCCACTTCTTTGCCGTCCATGGTGTACAGCGATGCCGATGGCGGCACGTCCACAAACTGCTTGGTGGCTACAAGGTGCGCGTTGTCCGGCGCCACAAGAAACGAGGAGTAATGCAGATCGTCGGTAGTAAGCCGCTCGCGCCGCGATCCATCCAGTTGCACGCGGTGCAATTGCGAATTGATGCCGGTCTTGCTGGAACGGGCGGAGTAGTACATCCATCCAGATGCTTCATCGATATTCACGATCGCTTCGCTGACCCACAGATCATCGGTGAGACGGAGGAGCTTGCCTTTGTTGAGATCCCAGAGTTCCCAATTGGCGAATCCGTTTGATTCCGATTCCCACAGGAAGCGCGAGCCGTCCGCAAGGAATTGCAATGCAGGCGAATTTTTCTGCCACGTGGATTGCTTCTCAGTGATCAGTGTGCGCGACGCGCCAGTCACCGGATCAGTGGCCATGAGCTGCAGCGTGTCCTGGCGACGATTGCATCGAAACCACAAGAGCGCATCGCACTTGGGAGTCCATTCGACGCCGTACACATATTGTTCGGGATCACTTCCAACATCAATCGGCGTGCGCTTGCCCGTGGCAAGGTTGTAGATCTCTAACTTGGCGATCGGGTTTTGATCACCAGGCTTTGGATATCCAGAGGAAAGTACGCGGGTTCGCGTGGTCGTCAGCCCGCCCAGCAGCACATAGTCCTTGACCGGCGATTCATCAAAGTCGTAATAGGCAATCAGCTTGGAATCAGGCGACCACCACATGGCCGAGTTCTGATCAAGTTCTTCGCCGTACACCCAGTCCGCGCTGCCGAACCAATGCTTGTTGGTTCCGTTGTCGGTGGCATGGATCGCCACGCGATTGGCGGGCTCGCCTTCCGGCTCCAGCAGCACATTGAAATCTTGAAACACTGCGTTCCATGCACCATTCGGACTCGGAACCCGCGTCGCCTGCTTCGCTCGACCGCCCTTCGGCGCGCGGTAGGTCTGCGGCCGCGCAGCGGCAGCCGGCGGCTCAGTGCCTTCTGGAACCGTCAACTTTGCATCGCCGGACAGCGCCAACGATTTCCATTTACCCGCGTACTGAAACCAGACGCGCTCGCCGGGAATGTCCCAGCGCACGTCGCTGACGCGACCCGCAGCGCCGCCAGGGCTCTCGATCGCACTCACCCGTTGCGCACCGGGCAGACTGTCAAAGGGAACCCACTGCGCATGCGCGCGACATGCACTGAACGCCGCGATAGTGCAAAGGAACATCCGGAGCGCGGTCGAGTTGAGCGCGCGATAGAAAGGTGTGATCTTCATAGTGATGTCCAGGGTCAGCTGCGACTGTCGAACGCCGTCATGGCGCGGAATGCGCGGTAGCGATCATCAATCTGTCCAGCCGTCAGCCGCGAGAGCCGATCGAGCCCGAACGCTTCGATGGTGAAACTTGCAAGCACCGTGCCCCACGCCATGGCGTGGCGCAGCGTTTCAAAGTCATGCTTACCGGTGCGCGCGAGGTGCGCCATGAATCCACCGGCAAAGGTGTCGCCTGCGCCGGTTGGATCGATCACCTGGGAAAGATCCGCAGGAAACGCAGGGATACTGGCGACGCCGTCGCGATGCACCAGGATGGCGCCGTGCTCACCCTTCTTAACCACCACGAAATGACGCGGTCCGTTCTTGAGGACTTCACGACCCGCGCTGACTACGTTGCGGCAGTCGGTGAGTTGCATCGCCTCTTCATCGTTCATGATCACGCCGTCCACTTCGGCCAAGAGATTCATGAGTTCCGGACGAGCAATATTGATCCACAGGTCCATGGTGTCGCAGACGGCGAGCGGCTTGTTTGGGAAGCGACGCAGCAAATCAAGTTGCACGAGCGGGTGCGTGTTGGCAAGGAACAACACCTTGCTATCCAGGTACGAGGCCGGTACCGCTGGCGGCGCTTCTTCCAAGACTCCCAGACGCGTGAAGAGCGTCTCGCGGCGATTCATGTTGTCGAAGTAGCGGCCGCCCCATGCGAAGGTTTGGCTGCCCGGGCGACGCTCAAGTCCTTGCAGGCACACGTTGGGGAATGCGCGGAATTGCTTCTCGTGCGCTTCCGGCCAATCACCGCCGACGGCGCCGACCACGCGGACTGGCGTCAGCTGGCTAGCAGCTGCTGCGAAGTACGCGCAACTTCCGCCGAGGACTCCAGTGGCCTCGCCTGTGGGTGCGTGCAGTGAGTCAATTCCGATGGTTCCGGTGACGAGAAGGGCCATGCTTAGAAGTGTACGCAGGTCACTCGTCGCCTTCAGCGGGCTTGGTCCACCCAAGACCCATGGGAATGCCAATCA